>Ga0099364_10008034_pt1 | contig 14933 bp, 18 predicted proteins | sample TergutTh196P3_FD_73070 | JGI IMG/M metagenome (GOLD analysis project Ga0099364, IMG submission 73070) | Microcerotermes parvus P3 segment gut microbial communities from Pointe-Noire, Republic of the Congo - Th196 P3 | ecosystem: Host-associated > Arthropoda: Insects > Digestive system > Gut ... | reverse complement strand
CAAAAACCGTGCCAAACTTACAAAAATCGGAAAAATAATTGAAAAAATTTAGCGCGCCTTGATAATCGCGGCTTATCGGGGAATTTGCTATTCTACAAACACTGCTCATCGTTGTTTCTACATCAAATTTTTTTAGTTCAAAAAACGCGGCAAAGATAATTATGTTTTTTTAGAAAACAAAAAAAAGTGAATTTTTTTCATTAGTCCACCCTAATACTATCGTTCTTCTTATCCGATTCCACGTATCCGTCGCGAAGTCTGATTATACGGTGGGCGTATCGGGCTATGTCTTCTTCGTGGGTAACAAGCACAATAGTATTTCCGTTGCTGTGTATTTCGCTGAACAACCGCATTATATCTACAGACGTTTTGCTGTCCAAGTTTCCGGTAGGTTCATCGGCAAGTATGATAGATGGTGTGCCTACTAATGCGCGTGCTACAGCTACTCTTTGACGTTGCCCGCCCGATAGTTCGTTAGGTTTGTGGTGCATGCGGTCGGTTAATCCGACGTGTTCAATCACTTTCAGCGCGCGCTCTAATCGTTCGGCTTTTGAAATGCCTGCATAAATGAGGGGAAGTTGAACATTGTCTAAGGCATTGTAGCGCGGCAGCAGGTTAAATGTTTGGAAAACAAATCCTATTTCCTTGTTGCGAACTTCGGCTAACTGGTCGTCTTCCATAGTGCTGACGTCTTGAGCGTTAAGGATATACGTTCCATAGCTGGGCGTGTCTAAACAACCGATAATGTTCATCAAAGTCGATTTGCCAGAGCCCGACGGTCCCATAATTGCTACATATTCATTTTTTAATATGTCTACCGTCACCGAACTCAACGCGGGCACTTCGATGGTTTTGCCAATTATGTATACCTTGGCAATATCCCTTAATTCAATCAAATTTTCCATACTGAAAACTAAAAACTAAGATGTCTTACGAAAGACATAATTCCTGGTTCAATGCCTTAACAGCATCTTTATAATGTTCGCGTCTTATAACGAACTGCATGCTAACTTGACGAAGCGATTGACTGAACGCTTCAATGTTTATACTCTTGTTGTGCAGTGCATTAGCGGCGCGCCCTAACATTCCGGGTATTGCTATATTCGTTCCCATGCAACAAACAATTGCCACAGGCTCTGCCCTGACTTCTTCAAAATGGTTTCTGAGTTCGTCTACCAGGTCTTCTATTGCCGACGATTCCCACACAACAACAGTTATGCAGTTGGCATTTGTCGATTTGAGTATATAGCTTACATGGTGTCGGGCGAAGATTTCCATAATGTTCATATCGAAACCTACTTCGCCAACCATCAACGGGTCGTGAATTTCTATGGCAACTACTTTATCGGTTCCTGATACTATTTCGACCTTTGATTTAGGACTGACATATGTTTTTGTAATCAACGTTCCGTCGTGTTCTGGTTCGAAAGTATTTTTGATACGAATATTTATACCGTTCATTTCGAGCGGTTTAGAAGCTTTTGGATGTATTGCTTCCATACCTATGTCGGCTAACTGGTCGGCTATAACGAAACTTGTGTATCCTACCGGAACGCAATTTTCTTCGCCCACTATGTTGGGGTCTGCGCTCGACAAGTGGTATTCCTTGTGTATGATAGCCTCGTTTGCTTTCACTTCAACGGCAATTTTACTAAAAGTAACTTCCGAGTATCCTCGGTCGAAGGCGCGCATTATACCTTCTGTTCCTTTTGTGTATCCGGTAGCCACGCAAAGCGTTTTCGAGAAATCTATATTTTTAAATTCCATTTTGATACGCTCGTCTATTGTTAGCGGTTCTGAATCGTAGAACCCGCAAAGGTCGATGAACGTTGCGTTTATTCCGTTGTTATTCAGAATATTCACCGAATTGAACGCCGAATGTGCCTCGCCTAACGACGCTAAAATTTCACGCGCAGCAAGATACAGGTCTTTTTTATCCACATAGCCCGAAGCCATAACATTTGCGATGCTATTGAGAAATAGACGCGCCTTTGCGAACCGTTCCTTTATGAACTCATCGGCTTCGCTTTGATTCAACTTTATGTCCTTGAACTCGCGATTCAGTTCTATCAACTTGTTACACAGCTCGTCAAACGCAGGTTCATACTCCTCGTTGTTGTAAAACTTGGTGTAGATGCCCGGTAGCCCCGACTTTTTGTGTTCAAGCAGCCAATTGGTTACATTATTGTATGCCGAAACAACAAAAATACGGTTATACATATTGTCGGGCGTTCGATTACCGAAGGCTATGTTTTTCAACACATCCTGAAACTTCGACATCGAAGTTCCGCCTATTTTTTCAACTGTTAACATTTCTTTTGATTTTAATTATTATTACTCTGAAACTACATCAAAATCTATTTCTACAAAAACGTCTTTGTGTGTCTTCACTTTAGCCTTGTAGCTACCCACTTCCTTGATATGCTCTTCCTGCAGTTTGATATTTTTTCTATCTACTTCAAATCCTTCTGCAAGCAATGCTTCTGCTATCTGAATAGTGTTCACCGAGCCAAATATTTTGCCGGTAGAGCTTGTTTTTGCGCCTATTGTAAGTTTCAATCCGGTCATACCGGCTGCTTTTTTTTCGGCTTCGGCTCTCAATTTCGCTTCTTTGTGAGCTCTCTGTTTGATGTTTTCGGCAAGAACTTTTTTTGCCGATACAGTCGCCATCATAGCGAAACCCTTAGGGATAAGAAAATTTCGGGCATATCCGTCTTTTACCACCACTACATCGTCTTTCGACCCTAAATTGTTTACGTCCTGTTTTAAAATAATTTCCATTTCTTAAATCTCCTTTTATTTCAACAAATCAGTTACATAAGGCAATAATGCCAAGTGTCGCGCTCGCTTGATTGCCGTAGACATTTTCCTTTGATACTTCAACGATGTTCCGGTTAGTCTGCGCGGTAAAATCTTTCCTTGTTCGTTCAAAAACTTTTTCAAAAATTCGGGGTCCTTATAATCAATGTACTTGATGCCCATTTTTTTGAAACGACAGTACTTTTTCCGCTGCACATCAACGGTTACCGGAGTTAAATACCTGATTTCAGATGCATTATACGCCATTTTCTACCTCCTTTACTTTTTCGGTTACTTGTTCTTTTTTCTTATTCCTTCTCTTTTCGGCATACGCAATGGCGAACTTGTCCATCGAAAAGGTAAGAAAACGTATAACGCGCTCGTCGCGGCGATACTCGGTTTCGAACTTCTTGATGAAGGCGCCCGATGCCTTAAACTCTATCAGGTAATAATACCCGGTAGTCTTTTTTTGGATTGGATAAGCCAATTTTTTGAGCCCCCAATCCTCATCATTAACTATCTCGCCTCCCTCGCCAGTGATGAGGTCTTTAAATTTTTTGACCGTTTCCTTCATCTGGGCGTCAGACAAAACGGGAGTTACGATGAAAACAGTCTCATAATGATTTAACATAAACAACTATTAATTAATACGTTAATACTAAAATTACACTTTTTTTGAGGCTACAAAGATAATTCCTTTTTTTTGTTTTGCAAAATTTTTGAAAAAAAAATCAAAAAAATCGGAGCAATGTAAAAAACCTACGGAGTTCTCTCCACCGTATAGGCAGGCTACATTAATTCCTCTGTCTCACGTCTCTGTGCGGTTCTTGCGGCGCTTGCTGTCTTTGCTGCATCTCTTGTTGCCGTTCTCGCTGCAACTGCTGGGCATTCATTTCAACGGTACTCAAGTCGGGGATATAATCGCCTATTAGTTCGAGCATTATGATGGCGTTCAGATTCCATTGGGCAGTATTGTTGGTACTAACGCGCAGGTCTTCAAATACGGAATTTAGTACTTGGGGCGGTTCAATATTTTTTATTTCAATCAGATTGCGTATTTTCCCGTCGCTTCCAACTGCATTCCTAAAAAATTCGTTCCATGCAACGTTCACTAAATGTCTGTCATTTAATTTTTTGGCAGCAAATGAGCCAAGTCTCGGTATACTCCAATGTCCCCACCAATCTGTATATTTGGCATTTTCGGGGAGTTCTCTGTACGGGTCATTTCTGGGAAGACCGTAAAACTTTGCATACAGTAAGTAAACATCGTTGAATTTTTCGTGATTTACGCCTTCAAACATTTCCATCATTATTTCAAAACCTCCCATAATATTAGCCAGGTGATTTCCATTATCAATCCATTGTGGTTCGCCTTCGTATGTTATTTTTCCCGTTTCGGGGTCGTATCCGAAAGGTCCTCTGCCTGTAAACAACCCGTTTGGTAGGGCAGCGAGGCAGTCCATGCCGGTTATTATTTTGTCCAAATATTTTTTGTTTCCGGTTCTTTCCCATTCGGTGTACCAATTTCCAGCAAAAGATATCCAGTCGGGTCCCCATCTAAGCCGCGTGGGCTGTGTTGTAGGGAATATATCTCTGGGTTGCGCCAGACGCAACGGGTCATATTTCAGCACGCTATTGTCGGCATCAACTACCTCACTCATAATATCTCCCATTCGTTCATCGGTAGTCAGATAATAGTAGAATCTTTTCCACCATGCTTGTCCTACCCGCGATTCTTTTGCTCCGCATCCCCAGTGCGACACATTGTGGCGTGAGCCAAGTCCAGCCATTTCGCCTATATGATACATATCAACTTCGGAGGTATGTCGTGTCATGGCTGTTGCCATTTTGAAAATATCGGCGCGTCCTGACCGTATAAAGCTGTACCACAGCCATAAATCGGGAGCCAGCTCTGTGTTAGCCCACGCATATCCGCCTATATCATAATTCCAAGTGTTACGTCCCTCGCCGTATGAGTGCATAACATCGCCGTAATTCCAAAAGCCGTACCATTTGTGCTGGTCTATTGCATTGCGGTAGAACGAAATATATCCGTCTATTTGGTCTTCTATCCATTTTTTTGATGGATGAGTTACATCGGGCAACGCCCAATAGCCGAACGCTCTTGTATCATGCAAGTATTTCGGGGTAGCCATCACTTGATTTATGTCTTGAGCCGCCAATGCAGCGTTTGCCGTGTTTTGTTTTGACGGAAACGTTGTGAACGGGAATAACATTAGTTCGCTTGTGCGTCCCACTCCGTAAGGGGTAGCCAAACCTTCCTGATAATCTTCGTATGCTGCGCCAAGCGTGTGTCCCACAGTACTATAGTGTCGCAAGTCCATTGTCGGCGCTTTTGGACTCCACATCCATACTTTGATTTTGCCTGTATTTGTTTTCATATCGCAAATCTCAATTTCAGTTGGATGCGATTGCCAGAAGTTTTTCAACGAAACAGCCAATCCTCCCGAAACATCGCCTGCAAGCGCCAAGCCGTTAGAGCGTTTGCCGCCTGCCGTACCAACCCAGGTGCTTTGAGCGTTTGTGCGCTTTTGTATGGTGAATCCATCGGGCGACAACTGTGAAAGCGTAAAATCGTTCCACGAAGCCCAATTATCCAAATTGAACTGCATACGTGTTTCAAACTGCTCTCTTTGTGGCATTCGTTCGCCTGCAAATTGCCTCAAATAAATGTTTTCGCCGTTAAAAAGAACTGCTGCGCGTCCGAAAGGCTGAACAGGTTCGCTCCATAAACCCTCGCCGTCGCCCGAAAACCTGACATGACGATTGTGTAGTTCTTCTCTAAGAGGAACATCGAACGAAACGCCAAGCCCTTTGACAAAATCTGTAAACTGGTCGCCGTCATATATAATAGAATGTACCATCTTCACGGCTTCGGTATTGTCGTATATATAGAACCTGACAACGAACGGCAACCATTCGCGCGTGCCTTTTGCGGCTTTATGAACGCCTTCTATTTTCACGGTAGCGCGCACCGGACCATTTTGTTCGAGCGTGACTTTTTTCACTTCGCTGACAAAATCATCATATTTCATAATATTTTGGGCTTCGTTTGCGCGGTCTTCAAGGATACACATCAATTTTCCGTTTTCGGCAACTACCGTATTGCCTAATTTTATCTGTTTGAGTATAGTTTGTCCGCTTTTGCTGAAAACAAATTCGCCCAATCGATTATTTACAGTGATGGTGTTATTATCTTCCACGACTGTAATTCCCCGCGTGGGCGCAACATTTTGCGCCAAATTTACTTTTAGTCCCGCAGCATTTTCGGGAGTTACAGGCGCCGCAAAACCGACCCATTTCACCGAGCCGTCGCTATGACGAGCCATGACCCACGACTGCAAAGGAATAGATTCATTTCTACTGTTCATAAGAGTAAACGCCTGATTATCTCTTATTTTTCCTTTCTCAAAAGGCAACCCCCAACTTACACCTGTCGCTACTTTCGGACTTTGTCCAATCCATTGCAAATCGATTGTTTGCGACATGGCGGTAGATAATGCAAATATAAATGCATTGATAAACAACAATTTAATACTTTTCATGTTTTTAATTTTTTACTGTTTTATTTTAGATTTAAAGATTTGCAAAAATACAATTTTTATTTTAATATTAAAAAAATAAAAAATAAAAAATAAAAAATGGGTTCCCTAAAAAAAGTAAAGTTTTTTATTTTTTGCGTTTGGTATTTTCGAAAATTTCATCTACTTTTGCGGCATGTAATAAATTTAGTTTTTAATAAGCAAATAACAGTAAAACTGACGATATAAAGACGATGTCAATAATAAGGGATTTTCTCGTGTGGCTTGAGGAGCATCAGATTGGTATACTGACCACCATTGCGTTGCACCTTCTGCTTTTTTGTGCTGTTTTAGTTTTGAAAATCAGTTCGAATATTGAGCGAGAGCACAGCATTATGCTTGACCTTTCGCAAATTGATTTTGATATGGAAGCAGTTGAAGCAGAAGACAATCAGGAACAGCAACCGGTATCACAAACTATACTGCAAGATAATTATATGCGTAATATTCCCGTCAATGTAGCCGACCGTGCTGTTGAAAGTATCGACCGTATGATACGCGAAATAAAATCAGAGGAAAACATCAACGAGCCGGCATGGGATGTGCCGGCAGAACCCGCTTATAATGAAAGTTATTACAGTGAAACTTTTTCGGACAATACTACGGGCGAGCAAACCATTTACAGGGGTCCCACTACTGTTTCATACGAGCTTACGGGCAGACGCCATATTTGGATGCCGGCGCCTGTGTACAGATGCCGTGCCGGCGGCACCATTGTAGTGGACATAGTAGTTAACGGCAACGGCTATGTTATTTCTACCGAAATCAACTCAAGCCGTTCAAATTCCGCAGACCCCTGCCTCATTGACGCCGCCAAAAGCTACGCCGAACGCTCGCGCTTTAATGAATCGCCGTTAGCAAGACAACAAGGAACAATTACATATATATTTCAACCACAATAAGTTTAAAGGTTTAAAGTTTCATAATTCATAATTCAATTTGTCTTTAATTTCAGAAATATTCGATGGTTTTGCGGGTCTTTTTTTGCCTAATGTATGCGCATGTTGCTTCACGGGATTGCGTCGCGGCGAGGAATATGTATGCAGTCATTGTATTTATTCGTTGCCGACGACAAATTTCCACAATGAACGCGAGAATCCTGTTGCTCAAATTTTTTGGGGACGCGCAAGGGTTGAAAATGCAACGGCGGGGTATTTTTTCCGCAAAGGCAACAGGATACAAAAATTGGTTCATCAGGTAAAATACGCGGGACATAAAGAAATGGGCACTGTATTAGGACGCGAGATGGGCAAATTTTTGCGCGACAGCCGATTTAGCGAAATTGACCTTATTGCGCCGGTTCCGCTTCATTTGCAGAAGCTTCGCAAGCGCGGTTATAACCAGTCGGAGTGGATTGCGCGAGGCGTTGCCGAAATACTGCATAAACCATTGGATGTACAGACTTTGGTACGCCGTTTTTTCACCGATTCGCAAACGCGCAAAAAACGTTTCGACCGTTGGAAAAATGTTGATTCAGGTTTCGAACTTACTAAATATGACAATTTTGCGGGGCAACACATACTGCTCATCGACGATGTTATAACAACCGGCGCAACGCTCGAAGCATGTATTAATGCTGTATCGTTGGCGCCCGAAACAAAAGTTAGCGTGGCTGCATTTGCTTTTGCATCTGCATAATTAACGAATTGTGAATTTCCATTACTTGCGGGGTTATCATGCGTATGTTGTCATTATATATAATGTAATCGGCGAGCGTTATTTTCGTTTTTTCGGGCAATTGGTTTTTCATTCGTTTTTGCGCCTCGTCGGGCGTAGTGTTGTCGCGGGCGCAAACGCGCTTGATGCGTATATCGTCGGGTGCAGTCACTAATATGACCCTATCGAAACGGTGTGCAATAGCGCTTTCGAAAATTATTGCTGCTTCTTCGAGTACGTAAAGCGATGTTTGTTGCGAGCGCCAGTATTCAAAGTCGCGGGCAACGGCGGGATGCACCAAACTGTTTAGCTTTTTGAGCGCCGCCCGGTCGTTAAAAACTATTTCTGCTAATTTTTTGCGCGCAAGCGCCCTGTCTTCATAAATATCGCTTCCGAAATATTCCGAAATAGAGGCTATAAGTTCCGGCTCGGTATTCATGAGGCGTTTTGCCTGAGCGTCGGCATAATACACGGGTATGCCTAAGGTTTCGAAAACCTTACAGACTGTTGTTTTGCCGCTGCCAATGCCTCCGGTGATTCCTATTTTGTAAGACGACATGCTCAGACGCTTGATTATTTTTCTATAATAAAATCTACGGAGTTGGGATGAAAATCAAGGTTGGTAACATAATCGGGGGTTCTAATTATCGCCACCCTTGCTTTCGTTTGGTTGTCGGCTGCATCCTTTACGGAATTGTAGTCTACAACCGCCCGAAACATATATGGCTGCAATTTTTCGTAGTCTGCAACCGGAACCAAGCAATTAACTGTAACAGAGCCTGGAAACACTATCATTGTCATACCTTCGGGCATATTAATCGGGTCGATTGGCGCCACTATTGATGCTTCCGTATATCTTTGGATTGCCTGCAATATATTAACTTCGTTCGCTGAATAACGCAGCTGCTGCACTGGTTGGAGGTCTATTGAAATTCGAAGCGTGTCCCTAATATTTTTGAACAGTTTTGTCCGCGTATACACAAATTGCATTGTATCTAAGACCGTTTTTGGTCCTGTTACGGTCACTTTTTGAGGTTCAATAATCGGGCTGCCTTTCGGCAAAAAACCTTTTTCATATTGTACCTTTATCGCCGGTTTTACGAATATGTCTTTATTTATGGTTTCGGTAAAAACGAAATTCAACGTATCAGGGTATACGTATCTAAGTTCGATGTCTGACCTTAGTTGTGCCGAAATCCTGTTGAGCGCCGATTGGGTAACTATGTAATATTCGTCGTTCGACAAATCGCTTTTTCTTCTCAAAGTGTTATAGCTTGCTTCCATCGCGATAGGCGAGAATATCATTCCCAGCCGGTATTTCAACAAAGTGAAGCCATGCGCGTTAATCGTCAGGAACAGACGTTCGGGTGGAACGTTTGCCAGCACCTTGTCTTCGGGCAAATCGGTATATTTTACCGCAAATTTAAGCTCGGCGGTATAATCCTCGTTAAGAGCGTTCAGATACCAGATTATTACGGCAATAAACAAGAACACCAAATAGGTCAGAAATTCCTTATTGATATTCCTTTTGACTTTTTGACCCAAATGCTTAAAAAAATAACGCAGCCTTTTCAATTGAATACTAACTATTTCTGATTTGCCAGGTCGGTTGAATCTTTCAAGATAGCGTATTTATCAACTTTGATAACCACTCCGCTTGCTATTTCCATGTCTATCGTATTATCGCTTATGCCGGTCAGTTTGCCGTATATACCGCCGGTAGTTACAACTTTATCGCCTTTTTGAAGCGCTTCGCGATAGGTTTTCAACTCTTTTTGTTTTCGCATCTGAGGTCTTATCATGAAGAAGTAGAAAACAAATATGATTAACACAAAGGGAAGGAAGCTAACCATTCCGCCACCGCCCTCGGCTTGCAATAAAATGAATGAAATTGCCATAAAAAAAACTTAAAAATTATAAAATTACTATATTCGGTATTACTTCGCAAGTGAACGACAAAACGGTACTCGACGGTTCGGAGTTGGTAAACACTGTAACCGAATTTCTCTGATTTCCCTGACGCCCTTTTGTATCGAAAGTGACTTCAATAGAGCCTTTTCTACCGGGTCTAATAGGGTTTTTGTCGTACTTGGGCGAGGTGCAACCGCAAGATACTCTAACGTTGTGGATGAACAAATCTACTTTGCCCGTATTAACCACTTCAAAGGTGCAAACGACTTTATTGCCTTCTCTAACCTGTCCGAAATCGTGTTCGGTGGCAACAAATCGTATCGTTGTGTTAAGTTCCGCAGCATCAATTGCGGAGGCGTCGCCTAAATCACCGGCTTCATTATCCGAATTTCCTTTGAGCGAACATGCCGAAACAGTTAACATCAACACAATAAACAAATTACAAAAAAAACATTTCATCTTATAAAAATTTTGACAAAGATATATATTTTTTTTTATTATCTTTGCAACGATTTTTTTTTTTAATATTTTTTATAAATAATAATATGAATGTACTTTTTATTGCTCAGGAAATTTCACCTTATCTTCCTGAAACAGAGATGTCGACAATTTGTCGCTACCTTCCTCAGGAGATACAGGAGCAAGGCAAGGAAATCCGCACGTTTATGCCGAAGTTTGGATGCATCAGCGAACGAAGGAACCAATTGCACGAAGTTATACGTTTATCGGGTATGAACTTGATAATTAGCGATACCGACCATCCTCTTATCATCAAAGTTGCTTCCATACAGTCGGCGCGGATGCAGGTCTATTTCATTGACAACGACGAGTATTTCAATCGTAAATACATCGTTAGCAATGAAAAAGGAGAGTATTTTTCCGACAACGACGAGCGAATAATTTTTTTCAATCGCGGCGTGCTCGAAACAGTTCGCAAGTTGCGCTGGCAACCAAATATTGTGCATTGCCACGGATGGTTTACTGCATTATCGCCTTTGTACGCAAAAAAAGCTTTTCGCGAAGACCCGCTATACTCGAAAACAAAGGTTGTATATTCCATTTATAACGACGGTTTCGTAACGCCGTTCAATCCTAATTTCAGAACAAAGATTTATACTGATGGGATAACAAAAAAGGATTTAACAGTATTGGAAAAGCCAAATTACTTGACACTGAGCAAATTGGCTGTTGATTATTCAGATGGATTTATAATTGTGGGCGACAATATAAATAAACAATTAGAAGAATATCTGATAGCAAGTGATAAGCCGGTAATCAGACATAACCCGGAAACATACATCCAGGATTATACGACATTTTACGAAGAATTGCTGAAATGAACTATATTATAGATATAATAATTTTGCTCTGTGTAGGCTGGGGCGCGTATAAAGGGTTCAAGAAAGGTTTCATAAACCGGAGTTTTTCGGTAATAGCAGTGGCTATCGGCATCTGGGGCGGCTTTACTTTCGCCGGTAAACTTGTGCCTTTCTTGAAAGATAGTTTTTTGCATATAGGCGATATGGCAAGCTTGGTCATTTCATTCATCATTATCTTCCTGATAATTATGATACTTTTGTCCGTCACCGGCGCTATACTTACTAAACTAATAGATGTAATAGCGCTTGGAATGATAAACCGCTTGGCTGGAGCTGCTTTTGGCATTTTGACTAATGTGCTTGTTTTGAGCATTATAATTTTATTTTTCAATAGTATGAACGATAAAAAACAATTCATCGAGCCCAAAACGATAGAAAAGACATATCTTTACGAGCCAATCAGAAAATTTGCCCCTACTATATTACCTGAAAGAATATTTACCAAACTTTTAGATTGATTATGAATTCATTCGGACGATTTTTTCGCGTTCATATTTTTGGCGAGTCTCACGGGTTGTGTACAGGTATCTGCATAGATGGTTGTCCGCCGGGTGTTGCATTGTCGGAAGCTGATTTTGAAGATGACCTTGCTCGCAGGCGCAGTGGAGGAAAAGGAACTACATCCCGCGCAGAAGTTGATGTTCCAAGAATTATGAGCGGAGTCTACAATGGTTTTACTACCGGTTCTCCCATTTTGATTTTGTTCGACAATGCCGACACACGTTCGGGCGACTACGCGCAGTTTGCAGAGATACCCCGTCCGGGTCACGCCGATTTTGTTTCAAAGCTGAAATATAAGAACTTTGCCGATTATCGCGGCAGCGGTCATTTTTCCGGACGCATAACAACGGGATTGGTAGCGGCGGGGGTTGCGGCAAAAAAAATTATCGCGCCGGCAACAATAACAGCCCGTATCCGCGAAATAGGCGGAACAGATGAGTGGAAAGGAGTAATAGAAAAATGCATTGCTCGGGGCGATTCAGCCGGCGGGATAATAGAATGTGTGGTCGAAGGGTTGCCTACCGGACTTGGCGAACCGTTTTTTGATAGCGTAGAATCGCTTATAGCGCATATAGTATTCGCAATACCCGCTGTTAAAGGAATTGAATTTGGCGCCGGATTCGCAGCAGCAAAAATGTGGGGCAGCCAAAATAATGACGCAATTATTGACAGCGACGGAAAAACAGCAACTAATAATGCGGGAGGCATAAATGGCGGCATTACAAACGGAAATCCCGTAGTGTTCAGCGTTGCGGTAAAACCGACGTCGTCAATAGCAAAACCTCAAAAAACAATGAATATCAGCGCCTGCGAAATGACCACCCTCGAAATAAAGGGGCGCCACGACAGTTGTATAGCATTGCGCATACCGCCGGTAATTGAAGCGGCAACAGCCATCGCATTAGCCGATTTAAAATTGCTTTGGGATAACGCTCAATAGAACGGTTACGCTATTCCGCGACCTGCACCAATATTCCGTGTTTTTCAATTCGTGCAGCTATTTCCCGTAGCGTGTTGCCTGAAACTTTGCAAAGCGTGTCGATTGGCGTAGCGCGGGCTATTGTATAAATAGTTAGTTTTTTCGGACGGATGGCAAGAATAGCGCGTTCCCACGCTTCTAATTCCGTCGGCGTAGTGTTATCAACGCTTTTGCTTTGGCAGGTTCCACGCAAAAACATTGTTTGGATAACGCATTGATTTCCAAACGACTGTAATTGTTCGAGCAGTTGAGAAGCGATAATCTTTTTTGATGGTTTGTTAATCAGTTCTATTGTTGCATCGATAGCCGAGTCTAATTTCAGAATCGGCATTTCTATCTTTTTTAGCGCGTCTACTACATCTTGCCGGTGCAGCATGGTAGCGTTTGATAAGACCGAAATTTTTGACTGTGGCGCATATCTGTTGCGAAGCGCTACCGTGTCGTCAATTATTTCGGCGAAATAAGGATGAGCGGTGGGTTCGCCGTTTCCGGCAAAAGTGATTGCGTCGGGAAGTTGCTCGGCTTGTTGCATGGCGACTAACTTGCGCTCTAATGCAGCATAAACATCCGCCCGCGAAGCTAATGTTTTCGCTTGCTGTTTGCCATTTTTGCCACATTCGCAATAGATGCAATCGAAATTGCAGTATTTACAATCAACAGGCAACAAATTTATACCCAACGACACGCCCAACCTACGGCTTTGAACCGGACCAAAAACAATTTTATCAAATAACATTTAAGCTGTTAATTATTGAATCATTGAATCCAATTTGTACGTAGCCGAACACGGGGCAATCGCATGGCTTTAATCTGCGAGTCTTTTTTGGGATTTTTGAATAACTGTTGCACGAACATAATATAATCAACACGATACAAAACAACCATCCCGCCTTCCTAACAATACGTTTTATTAAATCTTCATTCTTCATTCTTCGTTCTTAATTTGTTCTGCTATCCAATCTCCTGTTTCTGATGTTGAGTATGCTTTTCCTGCTGCTATGTCGGCTGTTACTATGCCCTCTTCTATTGATTTTTCGCACGCCGCACGAATCAATTTGCCTGCTTCGGGCATGCCTAATGCATACTCGAACATTAGCGCGGCAGAAAGAATAGTACCTACGGGATTGGCAATGTTTTTGCCCGCTGCCTGCGGATACGAGCCGTGTATAGGTTCGAATACCGAAGTGTGAATACCTATTGAAGCTGATGGTAGTAGCCCCAGAGAGCCGGTGATAACGCTCGCCTCGTCGGTAAGTATGTCGCCAAACATATTTTCAGTAACTATGACGTCAAATTTTCTGGGCCATGTAACTAACTGCATAGCAGCATTATCAACGAACATAAATTCGAGTTCAACGTCGGGGTATTCTTTATGCAGTTCTTGCATTGTTTCCCTCCACAGTCGCGATGTAGCAAGAATATTCGCCTTATCTACCGCTGTTAGTTTTTTAGCGCGTCTGCGCGCATAATCGAAGGCTAATCTTCCTATACGTTCCACTTCACTGCGCGTGTACGTGCAAGTGTCGAAGGCTGTCAGTCCGTTTTCGCTTCTTCCGCGGGGTTCGCCAAAGTATATTCCGCCTGTTAGTTCGCGTAGAACGATAAAATCAACGTCTTCAATCAGTTCTGTTTTCAGCGGCGATTTGTGAACAAGCGATTTGAAGGCGCTAACCGGACGTATGTTGGCATATAGCCCAAGCTTCTTGCGCATGGCAAGCAGTCCCTGTTCGGGACGGACTTTAGCTTTGGGGTCGTTGTCATATTTAGGGTCGCCGATAGCTCCAAAGAGTACGGCATCCGACTGCATACAGACGTCGTGGGTCGCGTCGGGATAAGGATTGCCGGTCTGTTCGATGGCTGTAGCGCCAACTAACGCTGATGTGTACGTAAACCGGCATTTGAAACGCTGTTCGACGGCTTTCACAACTTTCAACGCCTGATCAATCACTTCCGGACCTATTCCGTCGCCCGCTAATATTGCTATATTTTTTTGCATGAGATGTTTCAAGATTCTGAATGAAGCGCAAAAATAAGTATTTTTTGGAAAAACATACAGATTTTAGATTCCAAATAAATAGATGATTTGCCTTTTCTAAAAAAATCATT
>Ga0099364_10008033_pt1 | contig 14938 bp, 12 predicted proteins | sample TergutTh196P3_FD_73070 | JGI IMG/M metagenome (GOLD analysis project Ga0099364, IMG submission 73070) | Microcerotermes parvus P3 segment gut microbial communities from Pointe-Noire, Republic of the Congo - Th196 P3 | ecosystem: Host-associated > Arthropoda: Insects > Digestive system > Gut ... | reverse complement strand
GCAATCATAAAAGAAGGCGAATATGCGATTATTGACCTTGTAAAGCACCTGCAAGGAGAGAAAGTCATTGAAAATGTCAGAAATCTTATTTATAAAAATGGAAATGAAATAAAAGCGAATCCTATTGAGCGAATAATGGACTTAGATTCGCTGCCAATGCCCGATTATACTCTTATTCTGGATATCGTTGATAAATATTCAGCTCCACATCCCTGTATGGCTTCTCCTTCTATGTCTATAATGTGCAGTAGAGGCTGCCCTTATAATTGTACTTTTTGTTCCAGTCCCATAACTTGGGACAGACATCTTACTTATAGAAGCACAGAATCAATAATAAATGAGATTCTCTATTTAAAGAATACAATTGACGTAAAAGAAATATTTTTTCAAGATGATACTTTAAATGCAAGACCAGAATGGTTTTTTGATTTATGTAACAAAATTATTGATAATAAACTAAATGAAACTATTTTTTTCAAATGCCCGTTTAGAGTTAATAAAAATATACTAACAAAAGAGCTGCTTGAAAAAGCGCGACAAGCTAATTTCTGGCTGATATTTTACGGAGTAGAAAGCGGTAATCAAAAAATGCTAGAAATGATGAATAAAAATGTTAAATTAAATGAAATAAAACGTGCATTTAAATTAACAAGGAAAGCGGGCATCCGTTCTACAGCTTCTTTTATGATTGGAAATTATGGAGAGACAATAAAAACAGTTAAGGATTCTATGAAACTAATGAAGCAAATAATGCCGGATTATGGGGGGTATTCGACGGCAGTGCCGTTTCCTGGCAGTGAGTTGTATAATATTGCCATAAATAATAATTTGTTATTGGATAAAGATTTTAAGAATTATCAATTTGGGAGATGCATTTTACGGACTAATGATTTAAGTCAACAAGATATTCTTAAATTAACCGAAAAAGCTTTTCTTGAATTTTTTAAATACAAAGAATCATTTAGATATAGATTCTATAAAAGAAATTATAGTTTTTTAAATGTCCGTGATAATGATAGCTATAGTTTTAACAATATAAAATTTGCCGGTTTTTATGAGAAGGAATCATTGGGATACACAATATTCAGAACAAAAAATGAAGCGGCTTTAAGCATCCCCAATAATAATGCAAAAAATACAATTTGTCTGGAAATTCTTGCTGAACACCCTGATATAACACGTAAACCTGTTAAGATTATTTTTAAAGAAAATAATAATAAAACCATCAAGATAGTTAATAAATCAGATTGGATTATTGTAAAATTACCAATACAAGTAGATAAAAGCAGTAAAAAAATTAATTTACATTTGAAAATAAACAGAACATGGATTCCTAAAAAATACGGCATTGGCAATGATACTCGCCAGCTGGGAATTGCGGTAAAAAACATATGGCTTGAATGAAAGGTTTACCTTTTATCCTGTAAAAGTTATATCAGGTTATACCAATGCTCAATTTTTTTTGTGAATGCAAGTAATCAAATCTGAAGATATTCCCTAACAGTAACAATTTTAATCTTGTTATACTCTTTCATCTCCAGCAAATGAACATCCCCAGAAACTAAATAATCTACATTACCTGCCAAAGCGCACTCAATATACTTATTGTCTGTCTTATCTCTGCTTCCATTTTTAACTTTAATTCCCGGGAAAACCATATTCGCAATTTCCTCTATCGACTTTATAAAATAATCAATTTCAATTTTGCCCGCATGAAATTTTGGCCTTAAAAGTACTTCTTTAATTTCGACCAGAATTTCTTCTGTAATATACAATTCATCAATTTTCTTTATAACCCTCTCCAATACAGTTCTTGGATTTCCTCCCCAAAAAAATGCAGAAATAAAAATATTCGCGTCTAATACTATTTTCATTTAGATTTTTTTTCTTTTCTGTATTTTTCAATTTCCAAATTGACATCTTCTTCTGTAAAGCCAAATTTTGAAGATAAACTTTCTCCGTATGCAAAAATACTTTCCCACTTTTTTTTCTGCTCGATGTATATTCTCGCCGCTTCTCTGATCAATTCAGAACGTGTTCTGGCTTCATTTCTAGCAACTTCGTCAATTTGTCTTAAAATATCGGTATTAAATGAAATATTTACCGTAGCAACTGCCATATTTTACCTCTTATTGGTAATATACAAGGTTTGTATATTGTTGTCAATATACCCCCAATTGCAACTTTTTGCAATTTAGGGCACTCTAAACTAACATGATAAAACTCAATGAAAAAACATTGGCTCAGTTATGCCTCGCAGCAGCGGCGAAATACGGGGAAAAGCCGGCTTTTTCCTTACTCAGCGAAGAAAAGATCGAAAGAACAATAACATACGCACAGTTTGGAATCCGCGCCAGACAGCTTGGCTCTCTTTTAAGGCAATTTGGCATTGGAAACGGGGATCGTGTTCTTTTGCTTTCAGAAAATTGCCCTGAATGGCCGGTTACCTATTTTGGCATCGCAATGGCCGGAGCTGTCTCAGTTCCTTTGCTCACAGGGTTTTCAGAAGAACAGATTCAGCATATAGCGTCTCATGCCGGAATTTCGGCAATCTGCCTTAGCCGTTCAATGATCGAAAGATGCCAGCAGCAGGAAATCTTAGACAGTTTTTCAAATATTCCATTAATCTGCATCAACAGTTTCACAGAAAATGATGAAATTACAGTTTCCATGAACGGTACGGAAAAACAACATCAACTTAGTATTGAAGATGAAACGAATTATCCCCGGCGTAGTCCTGATGATCTTGCCGTTATAATTTACACAAGCGGGACTCAGGGAAACAGTAAGGGAGTTATGCTCTCCGGGTCTAATATAATTTCAAATGCGTGTTCAACTAATAGCTTTGTAAAATTTACGTCCCGTGATCGCATGCTTTCTTTGCTTCCTCTTGCCCATTCTTATGAATGTACCCTTGGGCTTATTACCCCTGTAATGACAGGCGGAAGCATTACCTATCTTGACAGGCCGCCTTCGTCTTCGGTGTTGCTTCCTGCAGCCAAAAAAGTGCGTCCTACCGTAGTAGCGGCAGTTCCGTTATTGGTAGAAAAAGCCTACAACAATTCTATCGCACCCAAATTGCGGGAAAACGCTCTTTATAAATTCCCCCTTACACGTCAATTGGCAATAAGGGTAGCGGGGAAAAAACTTGTTGCCGCATTTGGCGGGCGTATCCGCTTCTTCGGAATCGGCGGTGCGCCGCTTTCGCCGGAAACAGCAAAATTTCTGCATCGCGCAAAATTTCCTTATGCAATAGGATACGGGCTTACAGAAGCCGCACCTCTTGTCGCAGGAAATCTGCCCCTGCGCTCTCCTGTATTCAGCGCGGGTGTAGCGTGCAAAGACGTTTCCATGCGTATTGGAAAATGCGACTTTGTTACAGCGCCGGGCGAAGGTGAAATTCAGGTAAAAGGCCCCAATGTAATGCTTGGCTACTACAATGATAAAGAAAAAACCGAAGAAGCGTTTACATCTGACGGCTGGCTTCGTACAGGCGACCTTGGCTGCTTCGATAAAAAAGGCAGACTGTACATCAGAGGCAGACTCAAAGCGCTGATACTAAGCCCGTCAGGTGAAAATATTTATCCCGAAGAAATCGAGGGCTTGCTTGGTTCTTCCCAGTTGGTAGAAGAAGCGCTTGTATACACCGGCAAACAGGGCGAACTTGTCGCAATGGTAATTTTATCCGATGCGGCAAAAGCAACAGCAGAGGCGATTGAAAATATTTTAGAAGACCTTCGCTCATGGGTAAACAAAAAACTGGCCGCTTTTTCCCGCTTAAGCAGAATCGAAATCAGGTATGAACCTTTTGAAAAAACCCCGACGATGAAGATCAAGCGCTATTTATACGTCTGATAAATTTTTCATCGTTCTGCTTAGTACAGGTATCACAACGATAAGGCTTGCCAATTCCGACACAGGTCTTGCAATTTGTATGCCGTTAAGTCCCAGCAAAGGCCCTAAAATAAACAGGGTGGGAATAAGAAACAACCCCTGACGTGAAAGCGCGATAATACTTGCTTCCAAAGCCTTGCCCATTGTCTGAGTCATCATATTTACCATTATAATCCCCGCTGTAAAAGGCAGACTTATACAGTGCAGCCGCAGGCCAAATGCGCCAATGGCGATAACTTCCAGATCGTCTTTGCGAAACAGGGCGATTATGTTAGGTGCAAATATAGCCATAAAAATTGAAATTACGGCAAGACCCGAACAACAAAAACGAACGCAAAACCAAAATGCTTTTTTTACCCTGTCGTAAAGTTTTGCACCGTAATTAAATCCGCACACAGGCTGAAAACCCTGGCCAAAACCCAGTATCATCGATGTTGCAAACATGGAAAGACGGCTGGAAATAGAAATTGCGGCGATTGCGGCATCCCCGTAGGATCGCGCAAAGTGGTTAATAATAATCGTGCAGATACTCATCAAACTCTGGCGAAGAAGGGCGGGCACTCCTCCCCTGAACATTTCAACATAACGCGAAATTGACGGTGAAAAATGTTTCAGATTGATTTGTACATTTCCTTTGCGGGTGCTTCCGTAAAATAAAAGAATAAGAAAACTTGTCATTTGGCTGATCATGGTGGCAGCAGACGCTCCCTTAACCCCCATGCGAAAAACAAAAATAAAAAGAGGGTCAAGAAAAATATTTAAGATTGCCCCAGAAAGCATACCAATCATGGCGATTGCCGCACTTCCCTGAAAACGAAGCTGCTGGTTAAGAACCGTAGCCGCCACCATCCAAGGGGAAGCAAGAAGAATAAAAAAGATATATTCCTTTGCAAAAGGCCTGATAGTCTGTGTCGCTCCAAGCCCTGTTATCAAGGGGTCAAGGGCGGCCAACCCAATAATCGCGATAACTGCCATAAAAATAAAGCCGGACACCAATCCGGTTACCGCCATTCGGGAAGCGCCTTCAGAATCCTGCGCACCCAAAGTCCTTGCCATGTAATTCCCCGACCCCTGCCCAAAGAAAAACCCAACCGCCTGAATCACAGCCATTAACGGAAAAGCAATTCCCACAGCCGCAATCTGGCTTGTCCCAAGCCTGCTGACAAAAAAAGTATCTGTCATATTGTAGAGCGCGGAAATTACCATTATGGTTATACTGGGTAATGCAAGCGAAAGCACCAGCCTTTCTACAGGCACGGTAGTCATTTTTATAAATTTTTCACTTTTTGCCTGAGTGCTATTGCCGGTCATTGTCTAATTATAACTGTTATATTAATTTCACGTCCACTTGTAAGCAAGCGAACTTTTAAATATAGTAATTATTATGACTACATATATCGAACCGAGGATTTTAAAAGGTTTCAGGGATTTCCTTCCTCAGCCGGAAATGATCCGCCGCGCTTTAACAGAAAAGATCGAAAACACATTCCGTTCTTTTGGCTTTGTACCGATAGATACCCCCGCTATTGAATATGCGGAAATTCTTTTGGGCAAAGGCGGCGGCGAAACTGAAAAGCAGATATATCGATTTAAAGACAAGGGGGAGCGCGACATCGCCCTTCGTTTTGATCTGACAGTCCCGTTCGCGCGTTTTGTCGCGCAGCACCGGGAAGAACTTGCCTTTCCATTTAAGCGCTACCACATTGCAAAGGTATGGCGGGGCGAAAATACCCAGCGCGGCCGTTACAGGGAATTTACCCAGTGCGATATTGACATTATCGGAAGCGACAGCCCGGCCTCTGATTTTGAAATAATCCTTTTAATTTATACCACCATGAAAAATCTGGGAATCGATGTTACCATTCATGTAAATCACCGCGGACTTTTTAACCGTTTTCTTGCACATATAAAACAGAATGATAATTCCGTAGAGGTGCTTCGTATCGTAGATAAACTTTCAAAAGTTGGCGAAGATGAAACCCGTAAAAGCCTGACAGAGATTGCCGGCGAAGAAAATGCGCAAAAAATACTTGATTTTATCGGCGCGAAAGGAAACTTTACAGATGTGCTCAGGCGCATGACAGAACTTGCAGGAGGAGATTGCCCTGAATCTGAAAGGCTTTCTGCTCTGCGGCAGTTTATGCTCGATTCAACCGATTCAACCGGAGCAACGGGAATCACCGGAAAAGACCCCTTTGTATTAAGCCCGTCAATTACAAGAGGGCTTGATTACTATACAGGCGTTGTTTTTGAAACTTTTCTTAACGAACTTCCTGATATTGGCTCAATCTGTTCAGGCGGCCGTTACGATAACCTCGCCGGCTTGTATACAAAAACAGGGGAGTCAATCAGCGGGGTGGGCACTTCTATCGGCCTTGACCGTCTGCTTGCCGCTTTAGAAAGCCTTAACAAACTGCCTGCAGAAAACTTTTGTCCCGCCGCTATTGCGTGTATCAACGCAGAAAAATCGGGATTGTATCAGGCATTGGCGGATAAACTGCGGCAGGCGGGAATCTCCTGCGAGGTGTTTCTTGAACAAAGCGAAAAACAACCTGTAAAACAATTCCAACTAGCCGAAAAAAAAGGTATACGTTATGTGATAATCCCCGGCGAAAACCCCTTGGAAAACCCTGTAACTTTACGCGATATCTCCACCCGCAAAAACACAGAACTATCGATTGAACAGGCAATAGGGGTATTAAAAAACGCGGTTCACGATTAATTGAATAAAATTTAATAGATCGGTATACTGTCAACATGGCAAAAATCAACATGAAAACACCCCTTGTCGAAATTGACGGGGACGAAATGACGCGGGTTCTTTGGGAGGTCATTAAAGAAAAACTGCTCCTTCCGTTTGTAGAACTAAAAACCGAATATTACGATCTGGGATTAAAAAACCGCGATGACACCAATGATGAAGTTACGGTACAATCCGCGCAAGCGATAAAAAAATACGGCGTTGGAGTAAAATGCGCAACTATTACATCAAATACCGCCAGAATGGAAGAATACAGCCTTAAACGCCTTCTTCCAAGCCCAAACGCAACAATCAGGGCAATCCTTGACGGGACAGTATTCCGAAAACCCATAATCGTTAACCGCATAAAACCGTCGGTGAACTCATGGAAAGCCCCGATTATTATCGGACGCCATGCTTACGGCGATGTGTACAAAGCTGCAGAAATGGAAATTGACGGACCTGGCAAGGTGGAGTTGGTTTACACAAAAACCGGCGGACAGGAACGCCGAATGACAATAGCGGATTTTACAGGAAGCGGTATTGTTCAGGGTATGCACAATTACGATGAGTCAATAAAAAGTTTTGCGCGCGCCTGCTGTATCTATGCACTTACGGAAAAAATCCCCCTATGGTTTGCCACAAAGGATACAATTTCTAAAATATACGACGGACGGTTTAAGGATATTTTTAACGAAATTTACGAAACCGAATTTAAAAGTAAATTTTCCGCCGCAGGTATCGAATATTTTTACACATTGATTGACGATGCCGTTGCGCGTGTTGTAAAAGGCGACGGCGGCTTTTTATGGGCATGTAAAAATTATGACGGCGATGTTCAAAGCGATATGATCGCAAGCGCTTTTGGCAGCCTTGCCATGATGACAAGCGTTCTTGTCTCTCCCTCCGGCGTCTTTGAATACGAAGCCGCCCACGGTACGGTACAGCAGCACTACTACCGCTGGCAGAAGGGCGAAAAAACCAGCACCAACCCCGCAGCGTTAATTTTCGCCTGGAGCGGGGCGCTTGCAAAACGCGCAGAATTGGACAACACGCCGGAACTTGCAGATTTCGCGAAAAAGCTGGAAAAAGCGTTACTTGACACTATCGAAGACGGAGTTATGACAGGCGACCTTGCTAAACTTTCAGAGCCGCCTCCGCAAAAGATACTTAATTCATGGGAGTTTATAGACGCTATAACCAAACGGTTATAACCAGTTATGTTTTGCGTAATAATTCCATAGGTTTCAGTTTGCCTGCGCGGCGGGCTGGAATCCATGAAGCCATTACCGAGCAAAGAATCGCGAAAAAACCAATCAGCATTACAGCGTTCCAGTCTATAACAATTGGAATTGTTTCAAGGTAAAAACCAGGGTCTAGTATCCTGATCTCTGTACCATTGAATATCGAAGAAAAAAAAGTCAATATTTTTTCTAAAGACCTTATCAGAAAGTTTATATTACTCCCAATTAAAATCCCCAATGAAATGCCAATAATTGAGCCAAATAATCCGGTTAAAAAACTGCCCCAAAGAAAAACACCTGTAACGCCCTTTATATTTGAACCTGAAATTTTTAGAATGGCAATATCCCTGTTGCGCTCAAGAACCAGCATGCTTGTCGCAGAAGATACATTAACCGCTGCTACAATTACTATTAAAGCCATTATAAATAACAGAAGCTGTCTTGTGGATTCATAGGAACTGTACTGCGAACGCAAAAGATTTTTCCAGGTGTATACGCCAAATCCGCCTCCCAATTTCATGTATATTTCAGGAAAAAAACTGTCTGCGTTTTTGTACGGATCATCTATCTTTACAATTAAACTTGTAGAAAATCTGTCAGGAGAAAGAATACGCATTCCTCCTTCTATACTTAATATACACCACAGAGCGTCAAGTTCATTATAACCGCAGGAAACAATTCCGCTTACAGTAAAAGAAGCGGACCTTGGAGATATCCTTTCGTTTTCATCTGTTCTTATGGTCATAATCCTGACAGTGTCGCCTGTCTTTACACCAATGTTATTGGCAAGAGTTTCACCTAACACAATATCACGGTCTGTCTGCGGTTTGTGGACGCCGTCTATTATTTTTATAAATGAAGCAGTACTTTCATCGTCCCAAAATGATGAGTCTATTGCCCGTACAGTAACTCCGGTTCTTCCGCTTCTTCCGGCAATTACTCCAAGTCCCCTTTGTTCCAGCCATACTCCCTTGACGCCTTCAATTTCACTGATCAAGTTAACAGTATTTTCGTCGCTTACAGAGCCGTACATATCATAAACCTGTAAATGTCCTGTTCCTAACTCCAGATATCGATCTATAATCCCCCTGATCATACCGTCTGCAACTATCAAAGTTACAATAATGGGAACAAGACTTATTGCTATCCCTGCACAAGCGCCCCTTAGATAACGGCCTCCCTCATGAGCTCTTGCCCATAAGTATCTGATCGCGATATAAAAAGAAGCTTTCAGTTTCAAAATTTTATTTCCTTAAAAAATTAATTGGCCATTTTCAAGAACAAGCCGTACAAATGCCCTTGACGCCACCTTTTTATCATGTGTAACTACAATCAATGTTTTTTCCTTCTTTACTGCGTTTTCGTAGAGTAAATCCGCAACAATTTCGCTGTTTTGAGGATCAAGGTTTCCAGTAGGCTCATCAGCAAGAATTAAAGCCGGGTCGTTTACCATTGAACGCGCTACAGCTACACGCTGACGCTCTCCGCCTGAAAGCTGAGACGGAAAATGCCCGCTTCTATCCTCCAATCTGACATCAGCTAACAGAGATTTTGCTATTTCAATAGCTTCTTTTTTCTTTACTCCCGCAATATATGCAGGGAGCATAATATTTTCAAGGGCAGTAAAATCCTTTAATAAGTAATGAAACTGAAAGATAAAGCCGACTTTTTTTGAACGGTATAAAGAAAGATGTTTTTCATCAAGAGATGTGATTTCATCACCGTCAATAATTACCCTTCCTTCATCAGCTTTATCCAAGCCGCCGATAATATTAAGCAATGTGCTTTTTCCGCTTCCGCTTTGTCCGCTGATTGCTGCGGTTTTACCTTCTTCAATCTCCAGATTTATCCCTTTTAATATATGAAGCGTTTCATCGCCGGAAATATAATTTTTTACAATATTTTCCGCTTTAAGCAGGATTTTTTTTTCTTGTATATCATTCATAACGCAATACCTGTGCAGGCTGAATTTTAGCAGCTTTTCCAGAGGCAAACCATGCTGCCAAAAAAGCTGATAAGAAACCAAACATAAAAATAATTAATACCTCATAAGGAAGAATCTGGGACGGTATTTCTTTTATATAAAAAATAGCCGGTGAAAAAACAGCAAAGCTGCCTGTCCAGCCTGTTCCAAAAAAACCTGCCAAAATATTCATAATACCTATAAATACATTTACAATATCTTCAATAATTGTAAAAAATCCCTGAATATTAAAAGCTATTGCCAATCCAAAAACAAGCCCAATAAACGCGCCTGTAAAACCAATAATTGCTCCGTCACAAATAAATACAAATCTAACCGCTTTCTCAGTTCCTCCGACAGCCCTTAGCAGCCCAATCTCTTCGCGCCGCTGCAATACCGCTCTCCTTTGCGCCTGAAAAATATTTAAACCCACTACCAAAAAAATCAACCCTAAAAGGATAAACATAAAAAGTTTTTCTGTTCTTAACGCGCCAAAAAAAGAACGGTTATAATCACTCCAGCTTGTCATTTTTACATTATCAAACCCGCCGGCAAGCAATAATTTTTTTTCAGCCTGTTCAAGAATTATCCTGTCATTAAAACGGTTTGTAAGTTTTATCCCTAATTTCATATCGCTTTCGTTAGCTAAAAATGACGGGCTTTCTATGTTAAGAATTGCCCAGCTGCTGTCATATTCATAATATCCAGTTCTAAAAACACCAGAAACAAAATAATAATCAAGCCCAGATTCATTATCCGCAGAAAGAACCCCTGTTATAGAAAATAAAGTAACTTCGTCTCCAACATAAACTCCAAGCCTGCGTGCAAGTTCAGCTCCCAGCAAAATACAACCGGGATTCGAAATATCAAAAAAGCCTTCTTCAAAATCCAGATTTCTGCCCATTTTTTGATCGATTTCAGCCGTATTTTCCTGCAATCCCCTGACAAGAACAGCCTGCTGAGATCCCATTCTTCCCCTTACAAGAGCCTGATACTCCTTAAATGGGACTGCCGCATTAACTCCTGGAATTTCTAACAAAAGGTTTTTAAGTTCATCTGACTTGTCAACAGAAAAATTTTCCAAACGTATATGATATGATGAAATTTCCAAAATAGACTCAATAAAACTTAGCTGAAAACCGTTCATTACGGCAATGATCACAATTAATGCAAGAACGCCTGTAGCAATTCCCAATACAGACAGAACAGGCGAATTACTGCGTCCTTTAAATATATACCGTGATGCAACAAACAGAATCCATTTTTTTTTCAACGGCTACCTGTCCTTGTTTCAGAAACTTTTCTTCCGTCTTCCCATACAGAACGCATCACAACAATATCGTTAAAAATTAATTCTTCTATCTCTGTTTTTCCCTCTATACGAACAATGCGTTCCAGAATTCCGTTTTTAAAATTTCTTTCTGCAATTTTTTCTCCTGCAGAATTGTATTCGTACTCTGCAATATACTCTATGCCGTCTTCTGTTTTTACTGTTGAAACAATGCGATCATTACTCCATGTATTGCTGATATTCCATAGAACATTATCTTCATGATCATAAAGAGTTTGACTTATTATTCTGCTTCTTTCATCGGTTATATAAACCATTCTGCTGTCTCTTTCTATTAAAACATCTCCAAAAAATCCGGGATATTCATTCAGCCTTTCTCCAATTTGATTCCTTAAAAAATCGATATCCATTATTTCTCTTGGAAAAGCAATTATTACAGGTTCGTCTGCCAAAGCTATTTGTCTATCGCGGTAAAATACACGTTCTACAGACCGTAAATATAATGAACGGTTATAGCGTAAAAAATCCGCATAATCTTCCTTGAAACTTCCTTCTTCTTCTTTTTCTTCATCTTCATCTTCTTCCCAAAAAAACACCATAGAACTTATTAGGAGTCCATCTCTATAGTTATAATCTGTTCTGTTAATTCTTCCGTCTTCAAAATATCTGTATTCAGAAACTAAAAAAGAATTTTCATTAAAAATTTCGATAAACCCGGCTTTTTGTTTTTTTTCGGCATTGTCATCATCATCTGTAGGTTCATTTCCGCTTATTGAATCCGAAGCCTCCCAAAAAGCAGCGTTAACCCTTGCCAGTCCCCTTATATTCCTGAATATCCATTGAAAACGAACAGGCTGGCCATTTTCATAAAGTATACGGTTCTCTATAAAATAACTGACATTATAATAGGGCAAAAGATTTTCAGGCAGACTATTCCTTTGCACAAACTCAACAGAAAGCGCAAATTCGTTTCTAAGGGCAGTAAGCTGCGACGGCATTTCTTCTAAAGCCATTCCTCCCTGATTTGAACGATACCAGCGCAGCGGACGAACCCATACAGGCGGCTGCATTGTCTGTACATTCAAAAGAGCAGGTTCATCAGTGTTTTCTTCTGCCGCATCTTCCTCTTCCTGCGCCGCTGCTTCTTGCAGCGCCGCTTCCTGCGCAGTTTCCCCATTTCTTGTGCTGGGAATAATATCCGATTCCTGGGTCATGGCAATAATGCCTGCGAAAAGAAGTAAAACAAAAATAATGACCCAGTAAATTTTCTTATTCAATTCCGGTAAATTCCTCTATAAATTTTTGGGGGTTAAATATTTCTATGTCCGTGTATTTTTCTCCAGTGCAGATATATGCTACAGGCAGTCCAAGTCCGCAAGCCAGAGAAAAAACCACTCCGCCTTTTGCAGTTGAATCATATTTAGTAAGTATAACGCCGTCAAGAGAAACAGCATTATGGAAAATTTCCGCCTGAGCATAAGCGTTTCTTCCGGTGGTCGCATCTAGAACAAGATATTTCAGATAACTGGCATCTGCGGCCTTTGCCTCTACTACCCTGTCTATTTTTCGTAATTCTTCCACCAAAGCAGACTTTGTATGCATTCTTCCTGCGGTATCGGCGATAACAATGTCTATCCCGCCGGAATAGGCAGCTTCCAGGGCGTCATAAACAACCGCCGCAGGATCGCCGCCCTGTTTGTGGGCAATTACCCTTACATTTAACTTTTGCCCGTGAATCTTAAGCTGATCTATTGCCGCCGCCCTGAACGTATCCGCTGCGGCAAGTATTGTCTTTTTATTGTATTGAGCGCTAAAAAAAGAACAAAGTTTTGCGGCAGTAGTGGTTTTGCCTACGCCGTTTACACCTAACAGAAGAATAGCCGTAAGCCCGCCTGTGGATATATCCGGCGCAGGTTTTGCGCTGTTTAATTCTTCCTTGAGCAATCCGGCAAGTATTTGCAGGGGAGAGCCGCCTTTTTTACAGCGTTCTTTTAATAATTCTACAGTCTTATACGCTTCCGAAGCACCAAAATCACCTTCAATTAATAAATCGCACAAATCTTCCAGTAATTCTTCACAAACTGCCGGTTTTGCGGAAAAAAAACTTTTAAGTTTTTCGCCAAACTTCATTTAATACCCGTTTATTCTTATAACAGATGTAGTACCTTTACCGGAATTAATAATATATCTGCTCATAAAAAATACATCTATAAGAGCGGTAACGCCAAAAGCAATAACTGTCCCCATACTGATATAATACATTCTCATATTATCATCATAAAATTTCTGGTTATATTCTCCGGTACGGTAATAGTTGGCGCTGATAGCCATATTTGAACTGGAATAAGAATAATATGAAAGCCATGCGGCAATTCCGGTAATCCATGCACCGCCCCACGACCAATAAAAATTACGCCGCGATCTTTCTACAAGGCCATTTCTCTGTCCCAATGCGGAAGGCATAGTAAGAGAAAAACTAAAATCAGATTCATTTAATGTTCTGAATGCAGCTGTACTCAACGCGTTATCTGAAGTTTCCAATTCAAAGTACTCAAATTGATTCAATGGCAGCCGGATAGTTAACGGGGCTTCACCCACATATAACGAGCCGTGGTAAACCTTGCCTTCAAGTCCTGTAATTTCCACATCTCCGTACTCAATAGGCAAAAGAGCAATTTGGATATCAGTATGTTCAGAAGAAGAGAGATCTACATCAAAAGTTAAACTTTCATGATGCGGCGCAGATGCAGTTATGATTATAGTTCCCGGCGGATACTCCAGTCTTTGAGTCCCGCCTCTTCCGGCAAAAGCCCTGTTAATCAGCACCAATGTATCTGCCGGTTCAGCTCTTACTGTTAAAACGGCATTCTCGCTGCCTGAAAGCACTGAAAATAATCTTCGCGTAATTTCTTCCATTGCATTATCAATATCATCAGGTGAAAAAATAATATTATCTTCCCAAATAACTGACTGCGTATAAATAGTATACAGTTTCCATGAAACAATAAATCTTTCATGGAAATAAATAATAGAGCCTGTAAGTACAGCATCAGCTTTCTGATCAAGACAAAACCTGTACTCATTGCCGGGTATTGGAGGATCGGGAAAATTATTTTCCAAGTTATCATCTGTCAGGCTAAACACAGGTTCTATGTTTATTAAAGGCGCGTTATTTTCAACTTCTTCAAGATTAAGACGCAGATTTTTAAGATCGGAATCAGTTCTTCTGACATTTCTGCGGTATCTCCAATTAGGATCTCCCCTGTAAACAAGCATGGAGCGTTCATTTTGTTTTGCGGCGATTGCTCCGGCGGCTTCTGAACGGGCGCGCGCCCAGGCTGCTCCTTCATAAAAAGCATATTCAGGAGATATTCGCGCACGGTAACTGATCATATTTATATATTCAATAAGTTTTCGCATAATTACATCAGAAACACCCAGTCTGTTTTCCGGAAGAGAAGCTGTTTCAAAATTTGCGATACACAGAATCCATTCATTGTTATCGATTTTTATTTCATCATCAGACATACCGCCTGCAAAAAGATGTGCGTTCAATGTGAATAAAACAAAAATAAAAACTGTAATCCTGTTATACAAAACTACTCCTTAATTGCGGCATTGTTCTTCCAGGAAAACCGCAAGAACTCTTCTATGAAAGGATCGATATCCCCGTCCATAACCGCCTGTATATTTCCTTTTTCAACCTTTGTCCTGTAATCTTTTACCATAGTGTAAGGCTGAAAAACATACGACCTTATCTGGTTGCCCCAGGAAATATCTTTTTTTTCCTGAGAAAACTTGGCGTT
>Ga0099364_10008032_pt1 | contig 14939 bp, 12 predicted proteins | sample TergutTh196P3_FD_73070 | JGI IMG/M metagenome (GOLD analysis project Ga0099364, IMG submission 73070) | Microcerotermes parvus P3 segment gut microbial communities from Pointe-Noire, Republic of the Congo - Th196 P3 | ecosystem: Host-associated > Arthropoda: Insects > Digestive system > Gut ... | reverse complement strand
AATGGCAGCGCGAAAATTACACACGGCTACTCTGGTTCTTTGAGGGCGCGACTTCCTATTACGACGACCTTTGTCTGGTTCGCGCCAACCTGATTTCCGAGAATGATTATTTGTCCCGCCTCGGCAGAACCATAACCCAAGTTCGACAAACACCGGGACGGCATCGGCAAAGTCTTGCCGACGCTTCTTTTGACGCCTGGATAAAATACTATCGTCCTGACGAGAATACCCCTAACGCGCAAATCAGCTATTACAGCAAGGGCGCATTACTCGCGCTCTGGCTTGACCTTGAATTGCGCTTGAAAAGCCTCGGCAAAAGAAGTCTGGATACCTTGCTGCGCGACCTGTGGACTAATCACGGCGCAAATGACAACCCGTTGGCGGAAGAGGAGATTTTCCGGCACATAACCCGACTTGGCGGCACAGACACCGCGCGCGCGCTTAAAACATTTGTGGAAGGAACCGGCGATTTGCCGCTGGAGCAAAGCCTTGCCCGTGTGGGCGTCCGGCTTGATTGGCAAGCGGAAAGTAAAATGCCCTGGCTTGGCATTCGCTGCCAGACGGAGCAGGGCAGAATCAGGATTACCCATGTGCTTGCCGACTCGCCCGCCGAACAGGCCGGACTGATTGCCGGCGATACGCTTCTTGCGTTGGCGGGGCGCGAAGTGGGCGGTTCTCTGCCTGATGCGCTTATCCGCCTGCAAGCGGGACAAGCAGTAACCTGCCATTACTTCAGACGCGGCTTGCTTGCCGAGACAAACTTGAGCCTGATGCCGCCGCCCGCCGAAATTGCCAGACTTACCCCGATCCCCGGCCAACGCGCCAAAAAACGGCGGACGGATTGGCTTGAGAAATGCAGCTCTTTCTGAAAATAAAGCGACTATAAGGGGCTAACCACGCCGCTGTAGGAGTTAAAAATTTTTAACCCCTACGCCGCACAAGCGGGAGAGTGTGACCACTCGCTTTGATGCCACTCGCGGCGTAGTCGCAAGTGGGAGAGTGGAGTAAAGCGCGCTCCTAGGCCGTCTCGTTTTGCGCGAAAAGCGCTTTACAGAAAGCAATATAAGTGGTCGCGCTTATTCCAGCGAATAATCCACGGTCTGAGAAAGCTCAAAGCTGCGAGCGCGCAAAATTTCCGGCAAGGGCGTAATGCGCACGGCACGCGCAAACTTGGCAAGCGCGTCTTCATCCAGCAAGCTGCTGCCGGAAGAAACTGCCAGTTCCACCTGGGGCGCGGCAAAGGTAGGCAACCAAACCACTCTGGTTATCACCTTGCCGGTAATGCCCTGCATCCGTGCCGTCGGCGGGTATTGACGCGCGCCCTTCATCGCTCTTGTGAGCGCCCATTTATATTCTTCAAGCCCGATCTCTATCTGCTCCCCGAATTCCCATCGGCTCACTCTGTCCCCTTCCAAGCCGGTATCGAATGCCTGAATTGTCGCCGCTTCGGGCGCGGCTTTGAACACGGGGACAGCTTCAACTTCGGGCACGGCTACCGCTTCGGGTGCTGGAACATCGGCCTTGGGCAAGCCTGGCCGGGTCGTTTTGGGAGCGGCTTTTTCTTCCCGCCTTATATCCTGAATCGGCGGGATTTCCGGCGTGACCATTGCTTCCGACGAGGCCATTGCCATGCCTTTAGCCGCGCCTTGATGCAATCGAGCCTCCAGTTTGACCATATTGTCAAGGACGCTCCGTTCCGCCAGCATCGGAATTGACGCGGAAAAAACAACGCCGTGCGCCAGCGCCGAATAAAAAACCGCCCGCCAGATGGTGAAATGGCCGGATGAATCCATCAAATGCCTTCCCGTAAAGCGGAGTTTTTCTGCTCGCTGCCTTTCTGTTCCGCTTTCTGTGCCGCGCCTTCGTCCGAAACCTTACCTTCTCCTGATTGGGCGGTTACTGCCAGCTTGCCGTTCGTCCAGACAATCCTGCTCTCAAGGTTTTCAATCCGAATGCCATTCACAAGCAGTTCGCCGATTCGCAAAACCCCGTCCAACTCGCCGGAAAAGTCGGAAGACGACGCTGCGTCTACCTTGTCCGCTTGCTCTTCCGTCGCGCCCGCCATTGACCAGTAACGATCCACATCCAGCCGATTCAAGGCCGCCTTGAAAACAAAGCGCAGCGGCCAGTTCAGTTGCCAGTCAAAATCAAGGCGGCTGTCCGCCTGGGAAATTTGCCATTTCCCGGAAGCTGCGCCGTCAGGCAACCTGACTTCCAGATTGCCTTGCAGGCGCATATCCAGAGCCTCTTTCAATCTTCTGCCTGCCGTTTTTGCCGCAACATCCAGCGTCTCCACACTTAGCGCGCCTTCCACAGCCTGAATTGCAAAGGGTAGGGCAAGCCTGCCTGTCAGTTTGCTGTCCTGCCAGTTCCCCTGAAAGGTTGCTTCCGCCTTGCCCTGCCAGTTCCCGCCTTCGCCCGCCAATGCGTCCAATTTAGCCTCCAGAGAAAAGGCGGGTTTGTCGGAATCATCCGGCATCCATGACAGTTGTAACGATCCGCCGCTTGCCGAGCCGACTTCCTGCCGCCAGTTGAATTCATCCAGTTCCAGATTAGCTGCGAGTTGGTCATGATGCCCTTCCAGCTTCATGCCGGTCATTGATAGAGCGGGCGCGTCCAGGTCGGCGACAATTTGTCTGACCGTCCCCCGGATTTGCTCTTTTGCAGGTGTTTCCAGGGTCAAGCGCGGTTCGTCCAACCAGAGCTTTGACCCGTCAAGCCGATAACGGCTATCCAGCGCGAACACAGCGCCTTCCAGCGGCGCTGCCGTGACCTTGCCGCCAACCGCCAGACTGCCTTCCGCCGTCGCGCCAACCGCGCCGGAGCGTAAATACACATCATCCAGAATAAAACGCTCTCCGCTCGCCACCTCATGCCAGGAGAGCCGTCCTCCCTGCAATGCTATCCTGCCGATTGCAAAATCCAGCGCCGTCTGGTCAGTTTCTTCATCCTTGGCAAACAGGTCATCGAAGTTGGTCGAGCCATCCTCATTGCGCTCGGCAAACAGGGCGAAATCACGCGCCTCGATTCGATTTACGGAATACCTGCCTTTGATAAGAGGAAGAATTTCCAATGCGCCCTCTAACCGCCCGATTTTCAGAAATTCCCCTTCTCCATTCGGGCCGGAAAGCCGGACATCGTTCATTTCCACCGCCAGTCTGGGCAGAATTTTCAGCCGCAACGAGCCATTGAGTTCGAGAGAGCGAGTCTTTCTGGCCTTGACTTCGGCAACTATCCGCCCCTTCAACACTCCCGCGTCGAAACCAATGAAGCAAAGGGCAAGGAAGGCCAGACACGCTAGCGTCACCGCCCACAAAAGCGCCTGTTTTTTCCGAGTGCGCGGCATTTTCATATCTCCTGCTGTCGAATCCGTAGTGGAAAAGTAGGTTAGGATGAGCGGTACGCGAACCCAAAAGCATAGTGGTTGTTGAGAGGCACAATGTTGGGGTTTGCTGCGCTGCGCTTCACACCACGCGCTGGCTCACAGCATTATGGTATCACCAGACATTGCAGCGTGGGAACGCTGGCCTCGCCTTGCACCAGATCGAATGTGATGATGGTCGTTGAAACAGCTTCTCCCGCCTGACGGTTGAAGTACACGGCGCATTGCCCGGACTGGCAGTTGCCTTGGAGCATGTAGTTCCCGCCAGGAGACATCAACGCCAAATCAAGAAGCAGCATGTCTTTCACGGTGTATTCTTTTCCCTCATAGAAAACGCTATAGCAGGAAGAGGATGCGGGGATCATGGCGTTGGACACCGCGAGCAATGCGCTCAGAGCCTGACGTGTCGCATCATAGTCATGCTCATTCAGTTTTTCTCCTTCCAGCACAGGAATGCCAAGTAGCCTGTGGGAAATATCAAAGAGGGTTTCAAGGGTAGGTTCTCCTTCCGCCTGCACCGTGCTCACCGCAGCAACAACCAGCGCGCTGATCGCCAAAAATGAAGCAAGAGTTTTCATTGAATTACTCCGAAGAACAGGGAAATGTCCGTGCGGGGAGCTTAGAGGCACACGGCATTATGGAATCATCAGACATTGTAGCGTGGGAACGCTGGCTTCGCCTTGTATTTTGTCGAATGCGATGAAAACCGATGAGGCATCTTCTCCCGCAGCACGTTCTATAACCACGGAGCATCTCCCTGATTTATGACAGTTGCCCTTGATCACATAGTTCCCGCCAGGGTACATCAACGACAAATGCACAACCAGTAGATCTTTCACTGTGCGCGGAGGATCAGAAGAGCAGGAAGAGGACGCGGGGATCTCGGCATTGGATACAGCGAGCAATGCGCCCAGTGCCTTGGTTGTCGCATCAGGGTCATGGTCGAACCAACCACGGTCAAGGTTGTACAGAAGCTCAACCAGTTTTTCTTCCGCCCGTACAGGACTGACCGCAGCAACAGCCAGCGCGCTGATCGCCAAAAATAAAGCAAGAGTTTTCATTGAATTACTCCGAAGAACAGGGGGAATGTCCTGACAGATATGGGAATTGTCATAATAAGGTGCGAACCTCGTGAGTCTTTGGGGTTGGGGGCACTCCAAAGAACAGGGAAACATCCTTGCTTCTACTGTAGGTGCGCTTGAATGTATTGTGAAAGACATCAACAGAAGATTCGACAACAACTTTTTTCTGACCGTTGGAATAATGAAACACTTTGCCGCCGAAGTGAATCCCGACATGCTTTTGGGAAAAGTCGGTCATAACGCCGTTCCTGACCTCGGTCGCTGAGATCACGAAGATGAGCAGTCCATCACCAGAGGCAGGCTTGTCCTCCCACTTGCCCCTGGATGCCAACTGATTGTAAATCTCATCGACGCGGATGGATGCGCCGGTCTTCCGGGTTTTATAGGCCATATCGCCGCAAATTAGACCCAATTGAATACCAAGGGCATGACCAACAAAATGGGCGCAATGGCTTTGAGCCGATATATATTTGTTGCCACAAATATCGCCAATAGATTTTCCTACATAGCCTTCAAGTGAAGCCAATGCTGTAAGAGACTTGTTTTGCAAACTCTTCGTCATCTTCTCCCTATACTCGCTCGCCACATTTTTCACGCTGAATGACCAGGTAGGGTCAAGATGAAGGGCATGAATCCAGTCAGCAACGCCAGTTCCAGAACCTGCCGAATTGACAATAAGCTGCGTGAAATTCATGGCATCATAAATCGCCTTGAATGACATACGATCAGGTGCGCAACTGATCTGTCGTTTCTCTGCAAACGACGATCGCATTGCTCTGCCATGAATTCCCATAGGCCCAGGAGACGCAAACCCACGAGAACTTTGTTGTATTTTTGTGAAGACATCTTCCACAAGCTCTCGAACTGTATCATTGATCATGCTTTCATGCACATGGATAAGACCTCGCCAGACTGCTCTGATGAACCCAGCGCAGGCAGCATCACTCGTCTGATTTCTCATGGTAAATCTCCTTGAATAAACAAGGACAAAAGGATACGACATCTGCACAACTGTGTCAAGTATTTCACTCACCCCGAAAATAAGCCCATAGGTTAGGGATCAGGCATCAGCGGAGTTGGGGTGAGCATCCCTACCGCAATCACCCAGATATCCCTCTCTCCCGTTTGCGTAAGAAGCAGCGAGAGAGAGGAGCTTTTTTACGGACATGTCGCGTTCGAGGGAATGCCATACTGATTGACCGGGCGCTCCAGCATCATGGAAAAATACGGATCGCAGGCAGGCGGCGCTGCTGATGTTTCAGCCGTAATGGGTTTGCCCAAAACTTCCCTGCCTGTTTCATCCAGAGCCGCCACCTTGTATTGGTAGCGCGTTTTTGCTTCCAGACCGTCGTCCACATAGGCGGTATCGGCAAAACCTTCCTGTGTCACCGGCACAAAGACGGGTTTGCCTTTCGGGTCGGGGTCGGGCATCAGGCGATATACCCGATAGGCAACCGCATCCGGCACGGCTTTCCAGACCAGAAGAGCCTGACTGCCGCTAACATCCAGAACCCGGGCGACAGGCGCAGTCAAGCGTATTATTTTACGCGGCTCCGCCCTGGCTTTTTCTTCCCCGGCCTTGTTCCCGCTATCCGGCGCTGCCGCTGATGTTTCGCCGTCAGGCATGAAGTCTTCCGCTTCGTTATCACCCGGATTGACAAGAGCTTGAGCCATGCGCCAGACAGCGGCCACCTGCAAACCTTCCTTGGTCGCATAACGCCCCATCTGTCGGGAATTTATATCGTTGTACCCCCACCAGTCCCAACAGGCATTCGGATTTATCGGCAGAATCATGGAAGGCGCGGCTTGCGGATACAGGATGACCAGACGGTTCTGTTCCGCCCATTCGTTGAAGCCCGCGCCTTTCACGAAATCCATGTTGATTCTTCCGGCATGTTGCTGGCAGCCGTGAAACGCGATATGCAGCCGACAGACTTCGCCTTTTTGGCAGGTTTTGGGCACGTAGATAAACCCCTCTTCAGCCATCCCAATTTTGCCCGGCTCGACTTCCTCGCCCTCATCAAGAGTATATAAAGACTGACTGAAGGAAAGAATGTCGCCTCTTAGCCGATTGCCGACGGCGCGCTGCATGGGGCCGTAGAAAAATTGCAGCGCCATGCCTGCCGCGTCATATGGGGTCTTGCCGACGGAGCAAACATTGATGAAATTGCCGCCCGTCGCACTGCAAGTGTTGCATGAAGATCCGATTGTATCCTTGCCGCAGGCTGCGGAAATTTGCGCGTGCGCCGCCGGCAATTCGCGTTTATGGAAAATCTGATGCGCGGGCAAAAACGCGCGGTAATACGTTTCCAACGCCTCGCTGACCGGCCTTTTTACAATGCCGTCGTTGTAGCCGTGAAAAATCCAGACCTTGAGCCGCCCCAATCCATCCAGCGGGTCAATCGTTCCTTCCGCCGCCCAACGCCTTGTTGTATCCTGCATCAAACGCTGGTCGGCTTCCGTAATGGCTTTGGCCGGAAACATCGGATCTCCCTGCATACAGCGGGCGATGGCGCTTGATACTCCGCTGCCGCGCCAGGAATCTTCCCCGGCGCAAAAGTAAGGGCCGCCAGCCGTCGCCGCGACGCCCCTGATAAAGCCGGAATGCGCGACCGCCATTTGCGTCGCCATGAAAGCTCCGGAAGAAATTCCGGAAACCGTAGTCTCCCTTAAGTCCAGATTCAGTCTGGGCAAAAATTCTTGCGCCCGCGCCTCTCCCGCTCCTGGTATGACAAACCAGGACAAGAGCAACGCCGCCACACACAGCATGATGCCGGTAAACAGCGGGGCGGCAGGCTTTAGCGACAAGGTTTTAGGGTTTACAGTCATGATGTTTTCCTCCTTATCAGGATTTTTGGCTACGCGCATTCGGGCTATTGTCCGGTTACATGCCGAGTGACTTCAGCAGGTTGTCCGCGTCACTCCCGCCCTCATCTTCATTTGGGGCGGTTCCTGCCTGTTGGGCTAAATTCGCGTTCGACGCGTTTTCAAAAAGCGCCTCCGGACTGGTTTCTTCGGCGTCAAAATCATGGATGCGAATAAACTCTGTCCGATCCATTGCCAGTTCAAGGTAAAAAATATTGTTCCGTTCGGTGAAAAATGTCACCCGACGGACTTCCGGCTGATCCAGATTGGTATCCACGCTCAGTATGACCTGCTTGGTCAACACCAGCATTTTGGGCTGATTCTGGGTGATGCTCGTCTGCAACTCGCGCGCCACCTTGCCGGTAAAATCGCCGACGATCTGGTTCATCAATTCTCCCATGACATTGCTGACTTCATCGGACGTGTGGTTGACCGCCAGATCGCTCTTGCCCATCCCCATGCTTAACATGTAGCTTTCATAAAGCTCCATTGCCGCCGCCGAGGAAAAATTGATAACCACAAGTCCGGAAAACCCGCCGTCAAAAAGCACAAAGCAGCCGATGTCCGGCTTCAGGCAGGTTTTATGGATGCGCTGCACCATGCCGGAATAGCGAATCTGGCTGCGGCTTGCCGTCGTCAGCACTTTGCGAACCGATTCGCACAGGCTAAGCAAAATATCTTCTGTTCCGTAGATTTTTTCGGATTCCGTCGTATTGAGACGAGATGTTGAAGTCATGATGATTCCTCGGCAGAGTTCAATGGAAAGGTTGCCCGGTCAGGCGCAGAAAGGCTTCCCGATATTTTTCGCTTGTTTTGGCGATGATGATGGCGGGCAATTTGGGGGCGGGCGCTTTTTTGTCCCAAGCGAGAGTCTCCAGATAATCACGCACGAATTGCTTGTCAAAACTGGGCGGATTGACGCCTTCTTGGTAGGTATCCACCGACCAGAAACGGGAAGAATCCGGGGTCAGGACTTCGTCAATCAGATGAAGCGCGCCTTTGTCGTCCACCCCGAATTCAAATTTGGTATCGGCAATCAGAATGCCGCGCTCCAATGCGTAATCGGCGGCTTCCCGATATAACGCCAGCGCCGCATCCCGCGCCTCATTGCAAAGACGATTACCGTCCGCGACGGCTTTCGCGCACAGCTTCTCCGCTTCGGAGAAGGAAATGTTCGCATCATGCGCGCCGAATAGAGCCTTGGTTGCCGGAGTAAACAGCGGCTCCGACAGGCGCGAAGCCAGTTGCAGGCCAAAAGGCAAGGGCAGGCCGCAAACCGAGCCTGTCTGGCAATAATCCTTCCAGCCGGAACCTATCAGATAGCCGCGCACTACCGCCTCAATCGGCAGGGGGGAGAGGCGTTTTACCACTATCGAGCGCCCTGCCACTTCTGCCGCTTCTTCCGGCGCGACCACGGATTCGGGCGGAATGCCGGTCAGTTGATTGGGCAGGATGTGCGAGAGCTTTTCAAACCAGAAGTTAGCGAGAGCCGTCAGCACGCGCCCTTTGTGCGGAATCGGGTCGGACAGGATAACGTCAAAGGCGGAGAGCCGGTCAGATGCTACCAGCAGGAGCTTGTCGTCGCCTACGGCGTAGATGTCGCGCACCTTGCCCCTTGAGACCAGGGGCAAACTCTGGATGGACGACTGAAACAGAGGAGCGGAAAAAGACATATGGAGCCTGCGCTTAAAACCAACTCCGCATTATAGAGGCTTTAGAAGAGAAAGCCGAAAACATTTGATTTGTAGCAATTCCCAAAAATACCAATACTTTGTCGGCTTCGCCGTGCCGCGCTACCATTACTGTCTGCGGCTTGTCTTCGCGTCCTGGCATTTTGGGGAACTGCTATAGGGGCGCGCTGATTTATTCAGAAAACCAAGCCACCGACCAACCGAACTCATTGTTTTGTAAGGGGTAGTTTTTTGACAAGGTGAATAAATCAGCGTTTCCATAGAGCGGTTTCGGCTCAAGTGAGCGCATTTTACGAGCGCTATGCACATTCGATGCCCCTTTATCTACGAGAGCTATCCGGCAAACCCCCGGCGGCTTCGCGCCACACCCTTTAAAAAGGGCATTGCTCACTTTATATTGTTGTACTGTTTTTGATGAAAGAACAGTAGGAGGGTATCGTTCAACGCCTCAAGGCTTTTGCTGTACCTCTTACTCTTCCTGTTAAATCTGGCAAGGTTATCCCTGATACTGCTGTTGATACTCTCTATCAAGTGCGGATTTCCCTGGCGCTATTCTGTGTAGCTTTGATATCCCTATCCTGGCAAACACCTCTGTGTAGCAACTGTTTCCATCTGTGTAGATACGCGCTATCTTGCCAACCGCCTTTCTCGCAGCATGATAAAGTTGGGCCGCGCACTTGCTTGCCGTACCTATGACATAAGCAATAACCTTGCCCGCCCTTCTAGAATAAGCAAGCCATACTTGATCAGGCAAAACATGACCGGGAGACAACAGGGCGCTACATCCGCCCGATTGCCCTCCTGCAAGCGGAACCGAAAGGCAACGACACAACCACATTTGACAAGGTCAAAAAAACTCTCCTGGACCTGGATATTCCCGCAAACCAGATTGCCATAAAGACGGCGGACAAAAACGAATTGCGCGGCGTCGACCTGTTGTCCGAGGACTGCCCGATTCGCTACATAATCACGATAAACGCGCTGAAAGAAGGCTGGGACTGCCCCTTCGCCTACGTGTTGGCCACCATTGCCAACCGCTCCTCCGCAGTCGACGTGGAGCAGATACTGGGGTGCATATTAAGACTGCCGCATACAAGAAAAAATGAAAACATGGCGCTGAATGTTTCCTATGCCATTACATCGTCAAACAACTTTCAAACTACGCTGGCGCGTGTTGTCGCCGGACTCAACAACGCCGGATTCAGCGACGATGACTATCGCATAGGCGAGGAGCCTGCGACAGAAACGCCGTCTATCGGCAAGCAGGTTCCCATTACCATGCCCGCAGCAGACGATGACGATGATGCTCCGGTGGATGTTGATGCCATAAAGGCGCAATTGGGCGCGGGGAAAAACGCCGCGCAATCGGAAATTTCCGCCGACTCTTTGCTCGCGCGAGCAATCGCAGAGGCTACGCAATATGAAAATGTGATTCAGGAGAGCGGCGACCATGACGCCGCGCCGCTTGATACGAGGAAGTTTATGAACATGTTTGCCCTGAAAAATGAATTTGCCGATGAGGCGGGAAAACTGCGCCTGCCGCAGTTTGTCGTGCCGCAAAACCTGCCTTCTTTCCTTGTGGATGAAAAAACGGCGCTCCTGTCAAAAGAAGCGTTGACGGAAGGCTTTACCTTGCTTGACAAGGACACAAGGATAGACTTTTCCACGATTGAAGCTGAAATCGCCCGAGTGGATATTGAGGAGGACGCCAGACTGAAAGCATGGAAACTTAAGGGTGCGGACAATCAATTTTTTCGGGAATGGTTCAATTCCCTGCCCACAGAAAGGCGAATTGGAGAGTGCAAGAGCATGATTTTAAGCCAACTCTCCAAAGACAATGCCTTTAGCGACAAAGAGCTTGCCGTTTATGTCGGGCGCGTGATAGATATGCTGGCAACCGAGCAGATGGATGATTTGCAGCAGTCGCCGCATATCTATTTTGCGAAAATCAAGGATAAAATCAACGCGCTGCTTCAGGATCACCGCGAAGAGACTTTTATTCTCTGGACCAACCAGGGCAAAATCACATGCGAGCCGCAGTACAGGTTCAAGGAATCCATATCGCCGGTCAAATTTATGTCAATCATCCCGAAGTCCCTGTACGCTGCGGAAGAGGAAATGAACGAATGGGAGAAAAAAGTGGTCTGGGAACTGGCGAATATGGAAAATACCCGCTGGTGGCATAGAAATATCTCCCAAACAGGCTTCCACATCAACGGATATGTCCACGCGTTCCCGGACATTATCAGTATGGCAGAGAGCGGAAAAATCCTGATAGTCGAGCCGAAAGGCGGACATCTGGCGAACAAGGACTCCGAACACAAGGCCAAAGCAGGCCGCGCCTGGGAAAATGTCGCAAACAAGGCCGGAGACAAGTTCCGCTATTACATGGTGTTCCCAATGCCCCGGCAGTTGAAGGCGCGGTAAGTTTCGAGCAGTTTTTGAAAATTGTCGAAGGGATTTAGAGCGATTTCGGCTCAAGCGAGCGCATTTTACGCAATCTCTCCAGGCAAGTCGCCAGAGCGATTTCTGTTCAAGCGGATATTTTTTACATACCCTATCCTCGCCTTTGGCTGCGCCGCGAGTGGTCACCATCTCCCGCAGTCACTTTCCTGCTTGCGGCGTAGGGGTTAAAAATTTTTAACCCTACAGCGGCGCGGTCATTCTTTCGCACGGATTCCAACCTATCCGTCATTCCCTCATGCCTGTCCCCGCGAAGGCGGGGAGCGGGAATCCAGTATGGTTCTGAAAGCGACGACATGTTTCCAGAACAATATAAATCGGCTCACATTTCCCAATGCTCCACGACAGGAGCAAATCCGCAAAGGCGTTGGATGGTATGACTGACAGTTTCGGGATTGCCGCTGGTAGCCAGCCGGAATGTTCCGCCGCCGCTCAGCCAGCTTTCTTTCAGCAGCCGCCTTTCCACCTGACGGGCTACGGCTTCGCCGGAATCCACGATTTTTACCCCTTCTGGCAGACGCGCGGCAATGGCAGGCAGCGCCCAGGGATAATGGGTGCATCCCAATACGACGACGTCAACATCCGTCAGTGCAAGCGGACGGACGTAAAGATCGAGCAGTTTCTGCACAGTCTCGCCATCCGGCCCTTCCTGCTCGATTGTTTCGGCAAGCGCTGGGCATGGCTGGGCAAAGATTCGCGCATTTTTGGCATGGGCGCGGACAAGGCGCTCGAAGCGCTGGCTGGCGATGGTGCGAGTGGTTGCCATAACCCCGATCATGCCGCTCCGGGAGAGGGAAACAGCCGGTTTGACGGCGGGTTCAAGCGCGATTACGGGTATTTCAATCGCGTCGCGCAGGCTCTCGGCTGCGGCGGCGGTTGCGGTATTGCAGGCGATAACTATCGCTTTCGCGCCCAGTTCAATAAGATTTTTCGCAATCAGAAGACTGCGCGCGCGAATAACGCTTTCCGGCTTGTCGCCGTAGGGCAAATGGGCGGTATCGGCAAAATAGATGAAATCCTCTTCTGGCAACCGAGCACGCAGCGTCTCCAGTACCGTCATGCCGCCCAATCCTGAATCAAAAACGCCGATTGGTCGGGGATTATGCGTATCCGCAAGGGTTCGATATTTTCGGCTCATGGCGGCGCATTCTACGCCAGCATCGCATCATTCGCGCTCGTTTTGGGCAAAATTTCTCCTCTTTTTATCCGTATCGCTTTACAGTATTCCATGAAGACTGGACAATGTGAAATTTTGCAACCCTAATCGCGCACGATGCCAACCCAGAACAATGCCGCTCTACCGGACGGTTTTCATATTGAAGGCTACACGATAGTCCGCCAGCTCTCGATGGGCGGGTTTTCTATCGTCTATCTGGCGCGCGATCCCAAGGGACAGGACGTAGCCATCAAGGAATACCTGCCCAACAGTCTGGCGTTGCGCTCGGCAGGCGAAATTCAGCCTGTCATCAAGACGGAGCATCTGGGAGCGTTTCGTTATGGCCTCAAGTGCTTTTTTGAGGAAGGCAAGGCGCTTTCCCGGCTTTCCCACCCCAATGTCGTGCGCGTCTCCAACTTCTTTCGCGCCAACGAGACCGTGTATATGGTCATGGATTACGAGCGCGGGCGCACCTTGCAGGAATTCATCCGCAAACATCAGGGGCATATTTCCGAGCGTTTTTTGCGGGGGATATTCACCCGGCTCCTGAACGGCTTGAGGACAGTGCATAGCAACAAGCTCCTGCACCTTGACCTGAAGCCTTCCAATATTTATCTTCGCAAGGACAACACCCCGGTTCTGATTGACTTTGGCGCGGCGCGTCAAACCCTGCAAGTGGATACACCCATATTGAAGCCGATGTATACGCCGGGCTTCGCGTCCCCGGAACACTACGGCACCCGGGAAGATTTGGGACCATGGAGTGATATTTACGGCATCGGCGCGTCGCTCTACGCCTGTATTGCGGGGTCAACCCCGCAGGCGGCGAACGAGCGGCAGAAAAAAGACCAGTTGCCGAAAGCCACCATCCGCTGGAGGGGGCATTTTTCCGCGCATTTTCTGGAAACCATTGATAACTGTCTGGAACTTGAACATGAAAGCAGACCGCAAAGCGCATATAGTCTGCAAAAAATGCTTGAGGATGACATTGATATGATTGAAATGGGAACGCCAGTTCGCGCCAAGAAATGGTTCAGAAAAGTGCTTCGCAAACTAAGGACATAGCCGTTATGCAATTCACCATTTATCAGGAAAGCCGCATCGGCAAGCGCAAAAATAACGAAGACCGTCTGGCGCACAGTTATTCGCGCGACGCCCTGCTGATCGTGCTTGCAGACGGCATGGGCGGGCATTACTACGGCGAAGTCGCCGCGCAAATCGCGGTGCAAACCATGGTCGACACGTTCAAGCGGGAAGCCAACCCTATCATAGCCGACCCTTTTTTGTTCCTGCAAAAGAATATTTATGCCGCGCATCAGTCCATTATCGGTTATTCAACGGTTCGGCGCCTGTCGGACACGCCTCGCACAACAATCGTCGCCTGTCTGATACAGAACAACGTCGCCCACTGGGTGCACGCGGGCGATTCCCGTCTTTACCTGATCCGCAACGGCACAATCGTCTCCCGCACCCGCGATCATTCCATCGTGCAGCACTTGCTCGAAACAGGCAAGATCAGCCCGGAACAGGCCGAAGACCATCCCGACCGGAACCGTATTTACAGTTGTCTTGGCGGGCCGCAGTTTCCTGACCTTGATCTTTCCCACAAAACGCCGCTGATGGCGAATGATCTGATTATTATTTGCTCCGACGGCATCTGGGGCGTATTGCCCAATGAGAACATTATCGCGCAATCGCTGCATCTGGAAGATTTTCTGAAAGCCGCGCCGCGCTTCATGGATCGCGTGGAAAGCATCAGCGGCTCCAATGGCGACAACCTTTCCATGCTTGCCGTGCGCTGGGAAGAGGATTATGTGGGCGATTCCTCATCTTTCAGCGTTTCCACGCACGGCATGAGCGCAACTGATGTCACGACCCATATGGAAATTTTCGGCAACATGCCGCGCGAAGACTTCTCCAACGACGACATTGAGCGCGCCATTGAAGAGATACGCGCCGCCATTGATAAGTATAGCTTCAAAAAATAGGATGATCCCATGCGCTCGAATGCCCGCGCCAACGCCGATCTGCGCCCGATCCGCATAACCCGTTCCTTCACCTGTCATGCCGAAGGCTCGGTATTGATCGAAATGGGGCAGACAAGGGCGCTTTGCACCGCCAGCGTTGAAGAGACGGTTCCGCCCTTTTTGCGCGATAAAAAGCAGGGCTGGATTACCGCCGAATACGGCATGTTGCCCCGCGCCACTCATACCCGCTCGCCGCGCGAGGCCGCCAGAGGCAAACAATCAGGCCGCACACAGGAGATTCAACGCCTGATAGGGCGCTCACTACGCGCCGCG
>Ga0099364_10008031_pt1 | contig 14940 bp, 12 predicted proteins | sample TergutTh196P3_FD_73070 | JGI IMG/M metagenome (GOLD analysis project Ga0099364, IMG submission 73070) | Microcerotermes parvus P3 segment gut microbial communities from Pointe-Noire, Republic of the Congo - Th196 P3 | ecosystem: Host-associated > Arthropoda: Insects > Digestive system > Gut ... | reverse complement strand
TCACTGAAGGGTTAGCGTTAGTTGAAAAAGACGGCAAAGTGGGACTCATCGACAAAAACGGTACGCTTGTTATTCCTATCGGTGAATATGATAATATTTTTCGTTTCCAAGAAGAATTATTGATAGTTTTCAAAGGCCACAACTGTGGTTTAATTGACAAATCTAATAGTATTTTGATACCTGTAGGTCTTTACGATGCTTTAGAGCGAACTGGAGAGGGTAGAATAGTCTTTTTCAACGTAGGCGGTAAATGGGGAATAATAGAGGTAGGAGATGTTGTTGGCATAGACTACTCCTCTAAAGATATAATCGTATCTGGTTCAACCGCAGGTTTTTCTATAAACCTCACGGAAGAAATATTTGTTGGTACAACTACAGATATAAAATCATTCAGTATAGATGGCGGTACGAAATGGAAAAACGTAAAATCCGATACATTCAGCAAAGAAAAATTCCCGAAACTGCTCAATAAAGATTTAACTTTGTGGCTGTCGGATAAAGTCCCTGTAAAAAAAGTTATGCCCGATGATGCAAAGATAGTGAAGTTCCCGACAATAAACAAGCGTTCGCCTACTCCGAAATTGGTTGTAAATTATGAAATCGCCGCAGATAGTTCAGGTAAAACGGCGGGCGAGTGGGTATTGACTAAGAAAGGCGAAACAACGGCAGAAAAATCTAATATAGAAATCGGTGTTGCAAAAGGAAAAGTTGTTGATGAGAAAGGGTACGGAAAGTTCTTTGCTACGGGAGGCATATCTGTAATAAAATTGACAGGCGCGAAACCAATAAAGACGACGTATTTTTTCAGAACCGCGCCGAAGCAAGAGGGAACGACGTACACAGCGGCGAGCAAGGCGAAGAAAATAAAAGTGACAAGCGAGTTGAAATCGTCGAGCTATAAAGTAAAAAACGACGCAATCAAAGTGAAAAAGAATACGAGCGTCTCAATAAACGGTGGTACGCCGACGTCGTATGCTGATAAATTCGATTTAGATATAAAAGGAATCACGGGAACTATAGAGTTGTGGAGCAACGCGACGGCGAAAAAACCTGCGAGCAAAAAGCAGACATATAATCTAAAATAAGTAAAAAGGGAGATAATAATAATGTCGTTTACGGTGTTACAGCAAAAAATAAATGAAAAGAAAAATCCTACGGTAGTAGGACTTGACCCGAAATTGGAATTTATACCCAAATATATAATAAACGACGTTACCAAAGAATTTGGCGAAACTCGCGAAGCCGCAGGCGAAGCTTTGTTTAGATTTAACAAAGAGATAATCGACTGTTGTTATGATTTAGTCCCCGCGATAAAGCCGCAGTCCGCGTATTATGAGATGTACGGCTTAGAGGGACTGAAAGCACTTTGGCGTACTGTAGAATACGGTAAATTAAAGGGGCTTTACGTCATACTCGACGCGAAACGAAACGATATAGGAGCGACGGCGGAAGCCTATTCGGCGGCATATTTAGGCGGAACCGAGCTTTTCGGGACCCATGATACAATGCTTGACGCGGATTCGCTTACTGTAAACCCGTATTTAGGAATCGACGGCATAAAGCCGTTTATGGATATGTGCCGCAAATTTGACAAGACGATTTTCGTCTTGGTAAAGACGTCGAATAAATCGTCGGGGGATTTTCAGGATATTATAATAAAAGAACATGATATGCCTTTGTATGAACACGTCGCGAATATGGTTATGTCTTGGGGCGAGGACTGCAAAAGCGAAAAAGGCGGGAAATTTAATCCCGTAGGGGCGGTTATTGGTGCGACATATCCTGAACAGCTTAAAAATTTGAGAAAAAAGATGAAAAACACTTTTTTACTGATACCGGGATTCGGAGCGCAGGGCGGCACAGCGGAGGACATAAAGCACGCGTTCGATAAAGACGGCGAGGGAGCAATAATAAACTCGTCGAGGGCGATAATGTGCGCGTATATGAAGCATAACGACGAAGAAAACTTTGGAAAATACGCACGCGGGGAAGTAATTGCCATGAGGGACGCGATAATGGCGTAACTAAAATTTTTATACGCTGCCCGATTCATAGGTAAAGCCGCGTCCGTGTACGTCTGATACCGTATCTGTAATCATAAACGCTTTTTCGTCGTATTTGTTTACTATAGCCGTAAGTTGCTGATAATTTTTCGAGTCCAGTGTGACCATAAGCATTTGCTTTTCGTTTTGGTTGTATGCGCCTATAACTGGAACGATTGTCACTCCCCTGCCTATAACGTGCAAAATATCGTTTTTTATGCTGTCGCTCATATCGCTGATTATATACACTAATTTTTTCTTGTTTAAGCCTGATTCAAAATAGCTCATTGTAGCCGAAGTTATAAAAATAGAGGATATGGCGTAAAAAAACGAATCCACGCTGAATACAAGCAGATTTAAAATTACCACAATGCCGTCTGTTATGAACAGTCCGACGGACGTATTAAGATTGAAATATTTTTTTAATATAAGCGGAGGTATTGAAGTGCCTCCGCTTGAGGCTTTATTATTATATAAGATTGAAACTGCTATGCCAAATAATACGCTCCCAACAATCATCGCGAGCATCGTATCGTTTACAAGGTTTATGCGGGGAATAAATCCAATGACAATCGGCAGTAACATAGCACCGATAAACGTATTAAAAAACACTTCTTTGCCAAGAAAAATAAAAGTTATTATAAGAATTGCTGCATTGCCTATCAATAATACAACAGAACGGTTAAAACCGAGCAGCTCCTCTAATATTATCGCCAAACCGGTAAATCCCCCTGCGGCAATATTATGAGGGGCTAAAAACATATTTAAAGCAATAGACATAAAAAATATCGCCAATATTATATAAAATAATTTTTTTAACCATTTAATCATATTGATTCCCCTTTAAAAATATCATAAACATTTATTTTAAAGTATTATACCAAGTTAGCAAATTTATATACGTTTATTTTATAGAAACCACAAAAAAATAGACCCTAAAATAAGGGCTATTGTCTTCTTTTTTGTTGCTATATTTGAACGTATGGACGACCGCTCTCGGTCGTCCATTTTATAATTCTGCATTAAGTCAATTCACAAATCCGAATCGTGTATGATTGATTTTGAGATTCTGTCATATCCCGCTATCGAATTTTCAAAAATATTTTTAGCTGTTTCAATATAATCTTCAGGATTAAGCATAGCGGGGGAATAGTGCGTGAGCCATAATTCGCTTACGCAGCCTTTTTTTGCAAGTTCTGCCGCTTCTGAAAAAATCATATGATTATGCGATTCTGCTTTTGAGAGCTTATCATCTTCGCCGTATAACCCCTCGCAGATAAATAAATCCGAGCCGTATATAAATTCAGGGATAGATTCAGTCGGGCGCGTATCTGTAATATAGCTTATCTTTATGCCTTTTCTTTCAGGACCGAGAACCATATTTGGAGTATATATTTTTCCGTCACAGTCAACCGTCTCGCCTTTTTGCAGAAAACGCCAATATTTTAATGGTATATTTTGCTGTTTCGCACGTTCCGAGTCAAATTTGCCGACGCGGGGCAAATTTATACTGTAACCCGCACAGGGTATTCTGTGTGCGAGAGACAGCGCGGAGATATTATATTTGCCGAGCGAAAGATTTATCACGGAGTTTTCTTTTAAATCCAATTCGATAAAATCAATCTCAAACGGTAATTCAGGTGCTATAACGCGCAGACTGTTGACAATTTTTTTTATACCCGCAGGACCTATTATGGTAATAGGTTCTGTTCTGTCGGAGTTGCCTATAGTCAGAAGCAAACCGGGTAATCCCGCAATATGGTCTGCGTGAAAATGCGTGAAACAAATATAGTCAAGATTTTTAAATCCCCAACCCTGTTGTCTCAAAGTAATTTGAGTATTTTCACCACAGTCTATGAGAAGCATACTGCCGTTGATTCTGTTTCTTGCCAACATTGAAGTCAAAAATCTGTTTGGAAGCGGTATCATACCGCCCGTGCCTATTAACGAAATATCTATCATGGTTTTTTATCTGCCTTTATAATTTATCTAAAGCGTTATTTTTACTATTGTGAATTTATATATTAGGAAACAACTATATTATTTGGATAATCTTCAATCTTTATTATATATGGGTAGCTATCATCTATATCGTCATTTAAAGTAATAATATAACCGCTCATGCCGTTAATATTTCCATATTCACATTCAAATGTTATAATATATTCGTAATCTATGATTATTTTATTGTTTTCTTTAATTCCGCGATATACATTAAAACCTATATCCCCATAATTGTCCATATACAATACAATCGTCTTTGGGTCGATAACGCTTATCATAATATTAGTAAGTTCCGAAATAGGAGTAATCTGAGATTTACTACTATTTTCAGATTGCTTACCAGATTGGGTATTTGTATTTCCTCCGCCTTGACCTTGACTGTTACTTTGGTTATTGTTATTATTACCCTGACTATTATTTTGGTTACCTTGTTCTGGTTGATTAGTTTGTTGTCCTGACGGTGGATTATTATTGGCGGGAGGAGCCGTATTTGTATTATTAGTTGTTGTATTGCTGTTGTCGATATTATTTGTATTATTGCTTGGATATGGAATATAATTGTCCCACGGAATATAGATATTATTGTTACTATTTGTATTGTTGCTGTCGATATTATTAGTATTATCAGTTGGATATGGAATATAAATGTTATTATTATTTGCATTGTTATTGTCATTCTGCATATTTTGTGATGAAGTCGAATTGTTGGAATTATTGGAAGTATTAGTCGTAACCGTATTTCCCGATATATCGGTGACGTTGGTATTCTCTGTCAGTATAATTGCTCCGAGCGTATTTGCTCTGACCGAAGCTACCATTCCTTCTCCGTATATTGCGGCTACGTCATTAACAGTCGCGCTTATAATACTTGCGGATTCTTCAACCTCTACAACAGCGTCAAACGCTCCGTAGTCTATCAACAGACTTTGGACTATACCGTTCGTTATATTTACGACGCTCCTTGAATTTATATCAATGTTTTCTATAAGCATTGCGTCTAACGAAACATTTGGATTTTTCTCCGCTTGCGACACTATAACAATCTCCGGGATTTTCATTGCGGGAGCGTTGATAGACGCATTTGAACTCGCCGTGATTTTTGCGACCTCGCTTGCTCCGCTTAAATTAAAGTTTACGGAGTCGCTTTCTTTGTTTATTACAACTGTGTTTAATTCGCTGTTGCTTATCTTTATAGATTCTCCGCCGTATATATATGTGTTCCCTTTGACGGTAATATCATCAAGGGAAACGCTTCCGTTTAGAACGCTTCCATGTATCGTTAAATCGCCCCATATAACAATATTTTCAAGAGTTGCTTCTTGGCTGTATATACTTATATTGTGATAATTTTTTGTTACCGTCGGCGCACCGAATGTTTCCCTTTGAAAAATATTTACGGACGAATATTCTCTTTCTCCCCTTTGCAGTTCCAAATATATTTTTTCAGCCCGATATATCATTGTATATGCTTGGTCGCGTGTAATATCGGCGTTTGGTGCAAATAATCCGTCTCCTATACCCTCAAGCACTTTTACTTTGGAGTCAGCCATAGAGCCGATTGCACCTTTTGCTTCGTCTGTCGGAATTTCATCGAAATCGACAAATATTTTTGCGGAATTTATATTATGCTGTAATTCAAGAACACGCGCCACAAGTATAGACATCTCCTGACGGGTTATCGGGTCATAGGGTCTGAAAGGCTGCCGTTCTCCCCCGCCTATCATATATCCCATGCCTTTTGCTATCTGTAAATCTTTATAAAAAGAATCCTGCGGCGTAACATCTGTATAATTTATTTCGGCAGTTTTTGTAAAGCTCAACGCATTGTTTATGAGCATTGCAACTTCCGCCCTCGTCATAGCTTTTCTCGGCTCGATATTGCCGTTTTCATCAGGGAAAACGACCCCTCTTTTTATATAATGACTGATAACGTCTTTTGCCCAACTCTCTTCATAATCCAAAACGGGCGAAACTGCTAAAGTATAGGTAGGCAAATACACGAATACAAGTATTACTGCAATAATCAACGGCGTTATTCTTTTTAACATTTTTTTACCTCATAATATAATACTGCTTAGAAAAGTTTAGTTTAATTAATATACTATATTTTACCACCTCAAATAACTTTTGTCAAGACAATTTTTGACAAAAATCGACAAAATAAAAAGCAAACGTCTTTATTTTTCTGTTTATTATTAAATTTGTTAAGTTATACTTGTTTTTTTAAGCAACGGCTCATTTAGGCAAGGTATTTTAAGTTCGATTCAATATATATAAAAACCGCCGCAAAAAATCGCAGCGGTAATTTATATCAAAAATAATCATCGTAAAGATTCAGGCAATATTTTTTTGCTCGAATTTTTGTTTCTGCACATAAACAGATACTCTGAGTTCATTTCCGGTCTCCCGATAACTTCAAGCGTCAATCTCATGAGACAGTTATCGCTCTCATCAAGTTTTATTGAATATATCGTACTGCGCTGATGTTCAGAAGCGGGAGTTTCTTTTGCGGTCCAAGTACATATTTCATATGTTTTTGACGAAGATTTAAGCGTAGCTTTAACTGTGAGAGGTGCAATTTTTTCAGGCAGGTCGTTTAATATAAATATTTCGGTCTCGAAATCTTCGCCGCTTTCATAATCAAATTTTTTAACTCTCGCGCTCGCCATCTGTTGTCTGCATGATTCCCGCACAGAATAATAAGCGGGTTTCGGCTTCGCGGGATATGTTATAAGATTATTGCCCGCCGCAGTTAACCAAGGCTCATTATAGCACCAGTTCAACGCCATCGAACATTTTTTCCATTGTCTTCTCGCTTCTTCAAATATGCCTTTATATCCGATACACTGGAGCATCTGTGTATAAGCGACCAATTCTTCGAGATTGTCCGCCTTGCCAAAATAATATTCGACAATATCGGGATACAGCCATGAGTTTTGTCCCGTCCAAGCCCAAAAGCCGTGATGAGCTTGCCACGCGCCGCCGTCTTTCGGGGGGAATAATTCGGCTTCGGGTATTATTGATTTTAGAGTATCTGTATCTGACGCGCTCGGATTGCCAAATTCGGTGTAAGCAGTCTTGTCCGCATATATCATCGCGGTAAGGCAATCGTAGCCTTCGGTATTATCCGCGAGTTTCGGCGGCATAAAGGCTTTTTCGGTATACCTGAATATATAACAACCGTGTCCCATTCCGGGTATCGGCGAAGTAGGCATAAAAGGCGTATACCTGTCGAACGTATAACAATTAGAGTTTAATAAACGCAGAGCGTGCGATTGGTCGTCCATACCTGACCAATCGTTGAACAATTCATTTCCTCCGCACCAAATTGCAAGGCAAGCATGACGGCGAATACGCTTTATGACGGATATTGACTCTTGATTAAGTATGTTGAGATATTCAGGCTTGTCTCTGTAATTATTACAGGACAACGGAAATTCCCGCCATACCATTATACCGTATTCGTCGCACAGGTCGAAAAATGATTCTTTTGACACTATACAGCCGCCCCAAGCTCTTAATATATTAAAATGCGCGTCTTTGGCAAGTTTAATCAACGGCTCATAGGATTCTCTTGTTATAGTTCCCGTGAATATTTCAGGTTCAACCCAGTTTGACCCCTTGCAGAATATACGACGGTTATTTATTTCCATTGTAATCGGAGGCAAATTACTTGTAAGAGGAAATCCACGGTCAACCGCGCCGTGATTCGGAACCAATTTGCAGCGTCGGAAACCCACTCTTGATTGTTTTGTATCAAGTATATTGCCGTTTATATCGCTTAAAGTAAAAATGCTTTTATACAATATCTGCTCGCCGTGTTCGTTGGGCCACCATAATTCAGGATTATTAAATTTTAAATTTTCACTGTTCGAAGAAAATTCGCACATATATTCAAAATCATATTCGCAGACAAGTTTATTATTTTTATCAAACAGTTCCCATTTAAGTTTCCACTGTTCAGGATTAATCTCTGCGAACCCCGCATTTTCGACCTGTACTTCAAGCTTAATGTCGGCTACTGTTAAATCGTCGGACAGTACATACCTCATCTCGGCGTCACGAATATTAAATGCAGGTTTGATTTCGAGATAACATTCTTCATACAGACCGCTCGGTATTAACCTTGGGTGCCAGTCCCAACCGTAAGATACTGGCGGTTTCACGCTTTCGTCCGCTTCACTGCGGTCTTTCGCTCTGCCCTCTGCTTTCGGAACGGGATATATTATTATATCAAGCTTCGATTCCTCTGCAATTATATCCGTTATGTCAATATTCACAGGAGTAAACATACCCTCCTGATACAATAATTTATTACCGTCAAGCAATATTTCAAACTCATAATCTATGCCTTTTGAGATAAAATAAATCCGTTCGTTGTCTTTTATTAAAGGCTTTTTTATTTTAGCCGAATATATCCAGTAAATCTCCTCCATCCAATCGAATATTTTAAAGTTGTCGCTGTAATTGTGGTCGGGATAATTTTCGGCTTTCGCCCAGTCGAGCTGCGCGTTCCCCGGTACTGACGCAGGGACGGTCTTTTCAGGCAATTTATTTTTATCTGCTGAATGACCTACTTTAAAATCCAATAACATTACACTTGACATTTTTATTGATTTCCTTTCATTAATTAAATTTTTTATATAATTATAACATAAATCAGGATTATTTACAATTGCTTCTTGAAAAATTTTGCAATACGCGATATAATATATATTAGTATATTATCAAAGTGTTGGAATACATACAAACCAATCTAAAGATAAGAGAGGAGAACATATGAAATCTGAGAAGCAGAGCGTAAATTCTCAAACAATCGTTGGAATAGGCAAACCATGTATTGATATATTATCGGTTGTGGAAAAACTTCCGAAGCCGGACTCCGGTACGGGAATACTTGATTTCAGCAGACAGGGCGGCGGTAATGTCGCGACGGCTATGGTTGCTGCGGCGCGCTTGGGAGCTAAGGCGGGATTTATAGGATTATCGGGGGAATGTTTGAACGGAAAGGCGATACGCGAAGATTTTGAATATAACAATGTTGATATTTCGCGGAGCGTGACCGTTGAGGGCGCACACTCCGATTTTGCTATAGTGTTGTCGGATTTGGAAACCAAAAGCAGGAGCATTATATACAGGAGAGGAAACTTACGGAGCCTTGAAGTAAGCGATTTGGATAAAGATTATTTGACAAGTGCGGATTTTCTTCATCTTGAGGGGGGCTGCGGCGAGGTTGAAAAGACTGCTTCGGTATGGATGAGGGAAGCGGGAAAAAAAGTTGCCATTGACGCCGCAGGTTATTCAGAACGACTGAAAAATTTTTTACCTCACATTGATATTTTTATAGCTTCGGAGTTTTATTATAAAGGCGATTTCGGAACAGATGACAATTATGAAAAAAATTGTAAAATTATTTCAGATGCGGGACCTGAAACCGTAGTTTTTACTTTAGGCGCAAAAGGCTGTGTGGGATATTCCAAAAACGAGGGCTTTTTTGTAGAGGAAGGGCTAAAAGTCAACGTAGTCGATACGGTAGGCGCGGGGGACGTATTTCACGGGGCGTTTTTATTCGGTCTGACAAAGGGTTGGAAACTTAGAGATATTGCCAAATTCTCGAACGCTGTTTCTGCGATAAAAATTGGTTTTATCGGCGGCAGGGCGGGCATACCGTCATTTGAAATTGTCGATAAATTCATGAAAACAGGCGAAATTGACGATACGGAGTTAAAACAAAGAGCAGAATATTACAAAAACAAGTGGATTTTTGGGTAACAATGTGATATAATTATGATATAAAGTATAAATATATGGTAATTACAACAATAAATATTCGTACAGACATCGAATTATAAGAAAAAGTAGAAGCTATTTTTCGCAGATGAGAATATACAAAAACATGATGTTTCGTGGATTTGGTAAACAAAATTTATATTAGGTATAGAGGAGAATTTTATGCAGGCAATAAAGGCTATATATGATGGGATTAATTTCATGCCGAAACAGCCGATACCCGTCAAAGGAAAATATGAAGTGGTGATTACTTTTGTTAAAGCTATAGATGAAGAAGCAACGAATACAAATCAATCGGATAAGCTACCGCGTTCAACGGCTAAAGGGCTTTTAAAAGGCAAAGTTTGGATGTCGGATGATTTTAATGAACCGCTCGATGAATTAAAGGAGTATATGGATTGAAATACTTACTTGATACTCACGCTGTTATTTGGTATTATGAAAATTCTTCCGAACTTCCGGAAAAGATAGAAGAATTAATTGATAATCCCGCTATCAGTATATATATTTGTTCAGTTTCTTTGTGGGAGATAGCTATAAAAATTAATTTAAGAAAGTTGAATTTAAAGTTACCGCTTGACGAATTTCTGAATAATATTAAAAATAGAGAGTTTAATATTCTACAAATTGAAGATAAGTATTTACAAATACTTTCAACTTTGCCTTTTATACACAAAGACCTTTTTGACCGTCTGCTTATTTCAGCTGCGCTCGCCGAGGATTTAACAATTATTACAATAGACGAGAATATACAAAAATATGATATTTCGTGGATTTGGTAAATAAAATTTATATTTTTGGAGTAAAGGAGAATAAAAATGCCAGAAATTTTCAAAAATATTGACTGTATTGAGCTTTATGTTTCATCTTAATATTTGTCAATAATAATTTATCCAAAATCACAGACATCATAATAAAAAAGGAGATTATAATTTATGGGATTAGAAAAAATAAGCGATATTTTACATGAAGCATACAAAAATAAATACGGAGTGGCGTCGTTTAACGTATTTAACTACGAAACAATAAAAATTGTCATTGACGCCGCCGAAGAGATTGAAAAACCTGTGATTGTTCAATTATATCCGGGCTTTCAGAATTATATATCTTTTGAAACCGTAGCCGAAATAACAAAGCCGCTCGCAAACAAAGCGAAAGTACCCGTAGGACTTCACCTCGACCACTGCGGAGATGTTGACATGATTATACGCGCAATGCGTGCGGGCTTTATATCCGTGATGTATGACGGCTCAAAACTGCCTTTCGAGGAGAATATAAGAATCACTCGACAAGTTGTAGAAGCGGCAAAAGATTTTAACGCAGACGTTGAGGCGGAACTCGGAAACATTGGCAGTGCCGCGAATATTTCTGAATATACGGACAAAAGCAAATTCACGGACCCTGACGACGCATTGAAATTTTTCAACGAAACAAATATTACGTCTTTAGCCGTCGCGGTCGGCAACGCGCACTGCAATTACGCGACTCTGCCTAATCTTGATTTTTCCCGCATAAAGGCGATAAGCGATAATATAAAAATACCGCTTGTGCTTCACGGCGGCTCGGGTATTCCCGATGAGCAGTTACGCGAATCGGTCAAATGCGGGATTGCCAAAATCAACGTCGCCACAGAATATTTCCACGCTTATTATAAAGCTGTTGAAGCGTATGTAAACGGTGGAAACAGAGAAAACATATTTTCATGTATAAGCGATTCTCAAAAAGATGTAGTTAAATTTCTAATTGATAAAATAAATATATTAAATCAATAAAAAATATTTAGGGGGGAATATATGTCTTTCGGAACAAGTCTGCTTGAGGGAATAGCTCTCACACAAATGACATTAGCCCAAGCGGTAATGATATTAATTTCTCTAATTCTTATGTATCTTGCTGTAGCTAAAGGATTTGAACCTCTTCTTTTAATCCCGATTTCATTCGGAATGATGATTTCTAATGTGCCGATTGCGGGACTTTCAATATACGATGAGGGCGGTTTGATGTATTATATATATCAAGGCGTGCGTACTGTCGTTTATCCGCCTATGATATTTTTGGGAATCGGGATAATGACCGATTTCGGACCGTTGATAGCTAATCCGAAAAGCGCACTAATTGGATTTGGAAGTCAAATCGGAATTTTTACTGCGTTGGGAGCGGCACTTCTTTTGGGGCTTATTCCGGGATTTGAGGGATTTTCTATTCATGAGGCGGCGTCAATCGGTATCATAGGAGGAGCAGACGGACCGACCGCCATTTTTGTCACAAGCCGTTTTGCGCCGGAGTTATTGTCTACTATCGCCATTGCCGCTTACTCATATATGGCTCTCGTGCCTATTATTCAGCCGCCGATTATGAAACTTCTTACAACGAAAAAAGAACGGATTATAGTAATGCCTGAACCGAAAAAAGTTACGCAGAGACAAAAAATTATATTTCCTATAGTTGTAACCCTTGTAATTTTATTACTGCTTCCTGCGGCAGGCACATTGGTCGCTATGCTTATGTTGGGCAATTTAATAAGAGAAAGCGGCGTAGTTGACAGATATGTCCGTACCTTTTCAAACGATGTGTTAAATGTTCTGACATTGCTTATAGGACTTGCTATAGGGGCTTCCGCTACTGCGGAGCGTTTCCTGACTGCAAAAACAATTTTGATTGTTGTACTTGGCTTATTTGCTTTCTCTTGCGGAACTGTCGGCGGAATTTTAGTTGCTAAACTGTTATGCAAGCTTACCAACGGAAAAGTGAATCCTCTGATAGGAAATTCAGGAGTTTCCGCAATGCCGATGTCAGCCCGCACTTCGCAAAAAATGGGACAACTGTATAATCCTGAAAACCATTTGTTGATGCACGCAATGGGTCCGCTCGTAGCGGGGGTAATCGGGTCTGCTATGGCGGCGGGTATTTTAATTTCTTGGTTGGGATAATTAAAACATTCTTTGTCTTTTCTTATCTCGTTTGTTATCCCGCTCAATTTCAGTGTGCCATAGAAAATTAACCGTTGACTTTTAAACAGCAATTTATTATAATATAAGATAACACAGCATATAAAAGACAGTTTTATTTTTATTGTTTTATTTTTATTAAAAGAAAGGCGTGATTAATTACAATGAGTAAAAAAATTCGTATCGGTTTTATCGGCACAGGGGGCATAGCCCACGCACACATGAATCCCTATATGTCTTTCAAAGACGTTGAAGTAGTCGGGGCGTGCGATATTGTCCCCGGGAAAGCGCGTGAATTTCTCGACAGATACGGTCTGACGTCCGCTCCTGCGTTTGACCATTGTTCCGACTTGCTGAAAAATGTGGAAATGGACGGAGTGAGCGTCTGCACATACAATACTACCCATGCGGAATGTGCTGTTGCCGCACTCGAAGCGGGCGTTCATGTTTTGTGTGAAAAACCCATGTCTTTTACTCTTCAGGAAGCTGCTGATATGGTCGTTGCGGCAAAAAAAGCAAAGAAAATCTTAACTATCGGGTTTCAACCCCGTTGGGATTTTTGGCGCAGAAAAGTAGATGATATGATTCAGGCAGGAGCCATCGGCAAAGTTTATTATATCCAAAGCGGCGGAGGACGGCGCAGAGGTATACCCGGAGGAACATTTGTAGTAAAAGAAAAAGCGGGATACGGCTGTCTCGGCGATATCGGCTGTTACTCGATTGACGAAGCTCTGCACGCCGTTAATTATCCGAAGCCTTTGACAGTATCGGCTATCGCGACCGACTATTTCGGAAAAAATCCGAAGTATTGGGAGGATGCCGCTAACTTTGAAGTGGACGATTTCTCTGTCGCCCTCGTCCGTATGGAAGGCGATATTAACTATGTATTCAAGCAGTCATGGGCAATGCACGCAGACACGCTCGGAGACAATCTTTGGTTAGGCACAGACGGCGCAATCAAAGTTAAACAAACTTCCGAGGGAGGTCGCCAACCTTCCCGCGTGATGTATTACACAGACGTAAATGGCAATCAGATAGATTCGTTTGTTCTGCCCTCTCACTCGTTCAACGCATACAGTGGTCCGCACTTTGATGATATGTGGGTTGGCAAAATGAGAACTTTTGTCGATGCCGTAAAGACAAATGGACCCGCACCGGTACCCGGCGAAGAAATTATATATAATCAAGCGATTTTAGACGGAATCTACCGTTCGTCTAAGACAGGAAAAGAAGTAGAAATAATAATGCCTAAGTTTTAGTTAAAAGCGATTGTGAAATATATAGGGGCGACCCCGAGTGGTCGCCCGAAATTATATTTTTGTTGATTTGACACAGTAAATTTACAATAGATGTAACTAATTTATATTGGCGGAGGTTGAATAATATGGATATATCAATAAAAAACGAAATGATAACCCTTATTGAAAAAGTTAAAAGTATTGTAATAAGTGCAATAAATTCCAAAGGAATCCCTATTCTTAAAAGCGTTACTAAATTAGGAAATGATGATTTGAAAGCATTATATTTTTGTACTTCGCCAGATTCGGATTTTTGGAAATGGTATGTTAAAAATCCACAAACATCTGTTTTTTTATTTGACGATGACCGCGATATTCCTTATCCGTCTGCTGATGAAAAATATTATTCATTATCACTTATAGGACAAATGGAAACTGTTACGGATATTGAAACTAAACAAAGGTTTTTATCGGATTATCTTGCGGAATTTTTTCCAGACGGTGTTAACGACAAAAATTATCACTTAGTCCGTTTTGTTGTTCAAAGCGGAAAATATTACAGAGGCGTTACTGATAACTTTTTATCGTTGGATTTTATACCGAATGAATAATATAACCATATTCTACATTAGCGACGCACACATAAATTTTATTATTAATATATATAAAAATGAAAGGAAGATTATATTATGAAAATAGGAAGCGTGGCATGGGGTTGGACGCCCATACCTGAAGATATGCCGAAAGGCGACAGTCTGCTCCGCATAGCGGATAATATAAAAGAGATTGGCTTTGATATTGTAGAGAAGTGGACAAAAAGCGTTGTTATAAAAAATCCAAAACAGAGAAACCGAGTTCACGGAATTTATGCAGACGTTTTGAGTGATTTTGCGATTTGTGGTTTACGGGTACTCTGCA
>Ga0099364_10008030_pt1 | contig 14941 bp, 16 predicted proteins | sample TergutTh196P3_FD_73070 | JGI IMG/M metagenome (GOLD analysis project Ga0099364, IMG submission 73070) | Microcerotermes parvus P3 segment gut microbial communities from Pointe-Noire, Republic of the Congo - Th196 P3 | ecosystem: Host-associated > Arthropoda: Insects > Digestive system > Gut ... | reverse complement strand
TTTTAGAGGAATTCCGCGTTAAATCTTTGCTTTTGACGCCGGTTTTTAAGGATTGGGAACTTTGGGGGATCGTTGCCTTTCAAGATAACATTAACGACCGGCTCTTTGATGCCGACACGATAGATGTGTTGCGTTCGGCAGCGTTTCTTTGGGCAGGTGCGCATATGCGGAATAAGATGGAACTCGAAATTGCCGACGCGTACACCAAGTTACACGAAGAGAGCAAACGGTTCGAGACCGCCTCGCATTGGTATCAATCGATTCTCGACGCCATCCCGTTGCCCGTCAGTGTAACGGACGCCGATATTAAATTGGAGTTCGTTAACAAGGCCGTCGAAAATCTGTTAGGGTGCCGACGGCATGAAATTTTGGACAAGCCGTGCAGTAAATGGGGGCTCGATATTTGCCAGACTGACAACTGTGCTATCGAGCGCGCCAAGCGGGGTATTCTGCAAACCTATTTTACCCGAAATGGATTGTCCTATCAGGTTGATGTGGAAGTTTTACGTGACCTTGCGGGTAAGGTTTCCGGGTACATCGAAGTTACGCAGGACATTACGAATATCCAGCGTTTGGCGAAGGAACGTGCCGATGTCGAAGCGGAGATTCGTCTCAAGGCCGAATCGCTTGAATATGCGAATCGTTTAAGTGCGGAATTGACGAACATCACGAAATCGCCGACGATTTCCGCCGGTTTTCTGAAAGAGGCGGCCCAGGTGATTGCCCAGGGCGGCTGCATTGCGTTGGATGTTGCCCGGGTCGGTATTTGGATTATTTCGGAAGACGAATCGGTTCTTAAAAGTGTAACCTGCTATGATAAGGCTGCTGGAACATTTACGGTTCAAGATGACTTTGACCTATTGAGCCGTGAAAGATACCTCAAACTTCTCAAGTCCGAGCGGTTGCTTTACGCTGCCGACCGTCAGGCGGTCGGCGAGATATTTGGTACTGGCTCGTTGGATATTTACGGTCCGAATCTCTGTGCGATATTGGATACGCCGATTCGCATCGACGGTCAGTTAGCCGGTGTTGTTTGTATTGAACATGATCGGAGCGAAAAGTTTTCCGAGCGTAGAGAATGGACGGTCGAGGAGCAAAATTTCAGTGCGTCTCTTGCCGACTTGATGTCGCTTGCTCTTTCCGGTGCGGAGCGTCGTGAGGCGCGTGAAGCCGCTGAGTCGGCAAGCCAGGCGAAGTCCGCCTTCCTCGCCATGATGAGTCACGAAATCCGGACGCCGATGAACGCGATTTGGGGTATTACCGAAATCCTGATGGAAAGCGAGACGATGACCGACGAAATGAGCGAAGGACTCGACAGGATACACAGTTCCTGCGGGTTGCTGCTCGGGATCATCAACGACATTCTGGACTTCTCTAAAATCGAAGCGGGTAAATTGGATGTTACGCCAGCCCAATATAACGTGGCAAGTTTGATTAACGACTCCGTGCATATGAACATGATGCGGATCGGCGACAAGCCTGTCGTGTTTGAATTGCAAATTGACGAAAACATTCCCGCCAAACTCATCGGGGATGAACTGCGGATTAAACAGATATTGAGCAATATCCTTTCCAACGCTTTCAAATATACTGACGTTGGTACTGTTACGCTGTCGGTTGGCTATGAACCGAGTGAGTCGGGCATTATCCTGACGTTGGACGTACAGGATACCGGTATTGGAATGACCGAGGAACAGGTCGGCGGACTCTTCGAAGAGTATTCCCGATTCGACGAAGGGGCCGGCGGTTCTATCGAAGGCACCGGCTTGGGCTTGTCCATCACACACCGGTTGGTCAATATGATGCTCGGGGAAATTTTCGTGGAGAGCGTACGGGGTAAGGGTTCGTTTTTTAAGGTGCGCTTGCCGCAAGGGACGGTCGATAAGGAAGTGCTCGGTAAAGATGTTGTCTCCAATTTGAAACAGTTCCGGTCGCATTACATTACGCATACGAAACGCATCCAAGTCGTCAAGGATACAATGCCTTACGGCAGTGTTCTCGTGGTCGATGATATGGAGACGAACATTTACGTTGCGGTTCGGCTATTAAAATCTTACAGTTTGCGAATTGAAACCGCGACAAGCGGGGCAGAAGCCATCGAAAAAATCAAGAACGGGAAAATCTATGACGTCGTCTTTATGGATCACATGATGCCGGCGATGGATGGAATCGAAACAACCAAAAACCTGCGCGATTTGGGATATACCGGTTCGATTGTCGCTCTCACAGCGAATGCCGTCTCAGGGCAAGCCGATATATTCTTGCAAAATGGTTTCGACTTTTTTCTGTCCAAGCCGATAGATGTCAGGGAATTGAACGCTGTTTTGAACAAGTTTGTCCGTGATAAACAAACACCGGAAACGCTCGATGCCGTCAAAAACCGAAAAGAAACCGAAAATACCGAAAGCGGTAACGCTGCACCGACTCATGACGACATCCCGGATATCGAGCCGTTCCTTTTGGAGTCGGTGATTAAAGATGTTAAGAAATCGATTTCGACGTTGGAGCAATTCTTCCAGAAAGACCCCCTGGTAGCGATCAAAAACGATTTGCTGACATATACTCTCACGGTTCATGGTATCAAGGGTTCTCTTGGCAATGTTGGGGCTTCGGAACTTGCGGACTCGGCATTCCAGTTGGAGTCGGCTTCCCGGACATTGGATATTGATGCGGTTATGCGTGCGACGCCCCGTTTTGTAGAGGAGTTGAAGACATTTCTCGGAAAACTTGAAGCGGAGCACAGTGCGAAGACGAGCGGCGGCAGTATGACCGATATGTATGCTCGTTTGCGGGCATTTGAAAAAATGTGCATGGAACGTAATCGGGAGGGCGCATTGGAACTGTTATTAGGGATTCAGAATCCTTCGCAGAAGATAGAAATGTTTCTAACCGACCTTGGCGAGATGATTGATAGGGACGATTTTTCAGGTGCTGCGGATTCAGCGTCAACGTATGCGAATGTTCTGGCGGTTGTGTTGGAAGGCTAGGGCGTTGTTAATGCAAAAACTCGGGATATATCCCTAATCGGTATCCGCCTGCACGTAACGGTTAGAGACTATGCCTATTGTCCTTGTAAACACGTCAACACACCCTCATCGGTTGCCAGAATAATCCTGTTCGAAACAACCGCCGGCGATGTAGAAAGTTTCCCCGTCAATTCAATCGACTGAATCAATCGGCCTGTCTGAAAATCGAGTACATGGAGCGATGAGTCCATCGAAGGAACGTACACTCTGTCCCCTGCAATGACCGCCCCGCCTTCAATACGTCCCTGCGTCCTATACTTCCAACGCTCTGTGCCGGTCTTGGCATCCAAAGCATACACCGTTCGATCCATTCCGCCAAAAACGAGGGTTCCGTCTTTATAAGCAGCCGATGCCCGAACCGCTTGACGCATAGGGTACCGCCAAAGCACCTTGCCTTGTTTCCAATCGATGCCGAGGAACTCGTTGCCCTCCGTCCCGACAAAAGCATAATCACCCGAAATCAACGGCGTCGCACCGGTCGGCGAATCCAAAGCGATTTTTCGGACGCCCTTGCCGGTATCGAGTTCAACAACGTGCAAATAGGAATCGCAACCCGCCACAAAACAATGCCCGGCTAAAATTGAAGGAAAGCATCGTATTTGGTCATCCGTTTTATATTCCCAAACGAGTTTACCCGAATCGGCTTCCAACGCATAAAGGGTTCCGGCTTGAGAACCGATAAGGACTCGTTGCGTTTGGACATCGATATTCGGACTGTTATCGATTGTCCCTTTGGTATGAAACGACCATTTTATGGTACCCGAGTCTGCATCCAAGGCGTACAAATTTCCCTTTGTATCGCCCACGAAAAGGAGTCCTTCAAAATAGGCGGCTGGAGCCGTGATGTCCTTAGGAATCGCTTGTTTCCATTTCGATTGGCCGGTTTCCAAGTCGAACGCTTGTATTCCTTCGTCGTAACTTCCGATGAATACGGAATTGCCGACGACGATCGGGGTTGTTTCGTAGTATCCTTTATCGAGTCGTTTTTCCCAAACGATTTTAAGGTTGGTGCCGATGTTCACGGTATCGGATGTTCGTCCTGTTGCATTGGCATCGCCTCGGTAGAGCGGCCAATCGGCAACGCCGGTTTGAGCAAAACAGAATAACAACAAAATAGCGATGACGTGTAATAGTATTTTTGACATATCGCAACAGTCCGGAGCAGTAGTTCCGGTGTTGCCGCACCGGGCTCTGTTTGTTCTTTGATAATTTTTACCGCCAACCCTGTATTTCACAAAACGTCCTCCTCTCTGTGTTCAATTTTGTTCCAATAGTTCTCGAAATTGAAGTTGGGGGAATTGTTGCCGTCATGACACGTTACGCAATGCCCCCGCGCTGTGCCGTCCTGTACAGACAATCGCATGGACGAACGAAGTTGATTCTGCAACGCTCTGTTCGCACCCGACTCGGCCCGGATATGCTGCTCGCCGGGACCATGACACGCTTCGCAACCGACCGATGTTAATCGCGGTGTCTCCGATTCGCTCAAAAATCCCCCCTGATACGGCAAGAGTTGCGATGCATTCCAACCGACAACATGACACGCAATACACTCCGGATCATGATGCCGAGGCGGGATCGACGTTTCCTTCAAGGATTGCCAAGCCCTTGCGTGGCCTGTTTGCCGCCAAGTATTGTGTGCCGTCTCATGACAATCGACACAAGATTGCACACCGACGTAATTGCCCTGCGTTTCTAACAGCGCATTCGGCATCGGCTTAATCCCCAGTCCGTCCAAGCCGGACTCACGAAGTTGGTTTTGATACATTTTCATTAAGTCCAAAATAACCGGCGAATTGTCAAACCGGGCATCAAGCGGGATCCTTTCATAGCGTATCGGCGTCTCGGTGTCATCAAAGAGTCCAATCGCAATGGCGTGTCTTCCCTTGTCGCCGACTTCGATGATCATTGTATTGCCGACGCGTTTTGGCTGAGGCGGCGGTTCCGCCGGTGTATTGCTCGGCAAAATGAAATCAAATTTTTCGGCAAACTGCTCGAGCAGCCGGTTAATTTCAGTGTCCGACCCGTGTATAATCAAAACCGTCTTATCGCATTTTTCGGCTTCGAGATTCGGCAATACTTCCTGCAATTTTTCCGCTGCGCTTGCTGATACAATATCGTCGTTGTTGATATTTCGGAGCACCGAATCGCCGAGCACGGAAACGATGCCGATACGCATACCGGCTTGTTCAAATACTCGGTAAGGCATCACGATGTCCGGTGAAAACTCCAGAAGCCCGACATTCGCCGAAGTGTATCGTTTGGGATTGTCCGGCGTGTCGATAGCATAAAGAAAGAGCGTATCGGTTGGGAGGAGCAGTTCCCGGCCGCCGATTCCGGCGGCTCGGTACCGCATAAGCCGGTAGGCTTCGTCGATTACAAAATTGAATTTCAGTTCTTCTTGAAGTCCGAATCCTTTGTTGAGATTTCCGGCATCGATCGGCAGGACGTTCCAGTTTTTTTGTTCGAGTTGTTGGAGTGCAGTAAACCGTCGGCTCAAACCGCCTTTCATTTGGTCGATGCCGGCGCAGCCGCAGGGTTCGATGTATCCGTCGAGGAAGCCGGTGAAGAAAAGAACCAATTTCGGTTCGCCCCAATGTTGAAAGAGGGGACGCCGTTCTGCTTGGGCGTCGGCAGACACGACGATCAGGAGCAAGATGATCGCGATTGCTCGGAGGAACATAGCGACCATCGTAAAGGAAAGTGTGCGGAAAATCAAGACGGAAAATCAAGCGGTGCGCCCCCGCCGACAAAGTCGGCGGCTCTCGAAATCGGCTGTTACATGCCCCTTACCCAATCGCCCGGATCGCGACGGGAGCATCAATCACAGTGCCATTGCTCTCTTCTCCGTCGCTATCAACAACACGCAACCGCGATCGGGCAGCCGCACGCTCTTGAAGAATACCTCGTTTGGCCGACAACAAAAATTGCGTCAGTTCGGCGACGGGGCCCGTCGAATAGTTTTCTGTAAAGAACTGTAATGTTTCCTTCCAAGTCCAGCCGCTTCGGTACAGCATAAAATAGGCGGCCTTCAACATTTTCATATCTTCGGATGTCCGGCCGTTGCGCCGCAGTCCGATGAGATTGAGTCCGACAACTTTGCTGGAAAGACCATCGACCGTTACGAAAGGCGGAACATCTTGAACGATGCGTGCTTGAGCGCCGACCATCGCGAGGGAGCCGATTTGGCAATTTTGATGTACGCCCGCCGCACCGCCGAGCACCGCCCGATTGCCGACGATGACGTGCCCGCCGAGCATCACGTTGTTGACCAAAATGCAGTTGTTTCCGACAACGCTATCGTGTCCGACGTGGGCGTTGACCATAAGATAGTTTTCGTTTCCGATGACGGTTTTTCCCGACTCTTTGAGCGAAAGATGTATGGTAACATTTTCCCGAAAGACGTTTCCGTCACCGATATGCACTTGTCCAAAAGGGGGCAGTGCAGTCGCATGTTGGGGGGGACCGCCGACGACGGTTCCTTCGCCGAACTGGTTGTTGTTGCCAATGAAAACACCCGACTTAACGGTTACGTTGCAGGCGAACTTGCAGTTGTTGCCGATGACAACGCCGGACTCAATCCGGCAAAAATGTCCGATTTCGACTTTATTCCCGATTTGGGCATCGGGACTCACAACGGCCAAAGGACTAATCAAACTCATAGTATGCGAATTGATAAGGAGGACTCACTGATCGTCGATGCTGGCGATTGACGATGCGGGACTATACAGAATGTTTTAAGATAGGGAAAGAGCAATTTGTCAAGAATCGTCTCGTCGAAAAAATGACCGTTCGGTACAGCAACAACGAATCGGAGCCGCGACATACCCGGCCGCGGCTCTGTGAATATAGTCCGGTTGTCCGCATTGGACATTATTTGTCCTCTTCGCAGACGGTTTCGCAAACCGTTTCGCAGACGGAGGGTGCGGCGGTCGAGCAGCAATTTTCGGCATCGTCGCATGCCTCTTCGCAGACGGTTTCGCAAGACGTTGATTCTGTGCAAACAGTTACATCGGCCTTCGTACAGCAAATACAAGCGTTCACGCCGGTTGGGCATACGTCTTTGAGGATGGGTTTGGAACCCAATGGCGGACAACAACTTCTTGGCCCCTTGGGAACGCCGTTGCTCCCATTGCCCCCGATGCCGTTGAGCGCAAACGCGGCGGTTACGGATATAAGACCTAAAACGGCCAATCCGAGTATGATTTTGTGGACTTTTGTCATGAGGAATCTCCCTTATCGGTTAGACGGTTCGTTAGACCGTAGTGTACCATAGAACCAAAAGCATTGCAACCCGTGTTTATGCCAAAAGAGCCGCCGACTTTGTCGGCGATATTAACCCTCCACGCTCGTTTTCTGTCTATCTGGCCTATCTGGCGCCGGTTCCCGATTCGGATGCTGCGCTTCTTCAATCAACTCCCTTGCCCAACGATAATGTTGATACAACTCAATGATACCCTGACGAATTTCCTCCGCTCTTTCCGGTTCTTGGGCCTGTATGCGCGCCGCTTCGTCCAACCTGCGGCGGACTAGATTTGCCTGCTCCGCATAAATTTTTGCAACTTCATGCTCCAATTTTGCCAATCGCCGACGCGCTAACTCAACACATATCTCGACCGGATTGGCAGCAAAACGATACCGGCTCGACGAATCCAACGAGGATGGGGCCGATTGAAATGCTGCGATAAATGCACGTAACTTGTCGATCGTACTTTCCGGATTATTGGGCGTGGCCGTCAGTATTTCAACATAAACCTGCTCCACCGGATTGGACGTACCCGACGCTGAAAATTGTATCCGGCGTTCCAATCGGCGTTCGTAATCTTGCAAGTCCAACTCTTCCTGATACCCTTGAACCAACTCCGTTGAAGGATGGTGCGGATACCTCGATAAAAATTGCCGAACATCATGTTGGACCGAAAGTAATTGGGCAAACGTGTAATCACCCGACTCAATCGTTGTAATGCTTGATGTAATTCTTTCAAGGAGATCTTCCGGCGGTACGGGCTGCAACAGGTAATGTATGGTCAAACCAACGACGATGAGCGTAATAGACGCCAAGAGCGTCGGCAACGAAAAAATTGGCCGGGAAGGTTCTTCGGAGTCGAACGGATCGACGGTTGGATTGGCAACCGCTGTAAAACGGGGAGAAGACGGTACTCGGGACAGCGCTGACACCCAGGCGTCCGGCGGCATCACGCTGCGCCCTGTACCGGCTCGCTCTGTACCGGCTTGCGATAACACAGTGTTTGTTACCACGGTCTCGCTTTCCGCCGAGGAGAGCAGCACCGACTGCAACCGCTTGATGACAAGCATAGGATTTCGCGGCCTGTCTTCAGGACGAATCTTTAACAAGTCCGTTATGATGCACCCAAACTCGTCGGGAATATCCTGCCGAAGAGTTCTAATCGAAATAGGATTGTTCTCATTCAATTTCCTGAGAAGTTCCGGCAACGTCCTAGCAGGGAATGGCGGCTTGCCCGTCAAAAGAACATAGAGTACACAACCAAGAGAATACAAGTCTGATACCGTGCCGATAGGCTCCGCAAGGGCTTGCTCGGGAGACATATACTCGAGTGTGCCGATGACGGAATGATCGTCAGTAATTTGACGGGAGCCGAAGAACCGGGCGATACCAAAGTCCGAAAGTTTAACATTACCCGAACGGTCTAAAAGGATGTTGGCCGGTTTAATGTCGCGATGAATGACGCCCCTATCGTGTGCATGACGCAAGGCCTGACAAAGCTCAAGTCCGATTTGGGCAGCCTCGTACCATTGAAAGGAACGACCCTTACGAAGCTCTTGACGCAGACTCGGACCGTCAACAAGTTCCATAACGTAGTAAAGACGTCCATGCTCTTCGCCAAAGCCGGTGAGACGGACAATGTTGGGATGATGAAGACGTTTGAGAGTCTCAATCTCAGACTCAAAGCGGAGACGATCTTCGGGATTGCCGTCGAGCGAGGCGGTTAACACTTTGACGGCGGCGTGTGAGCCGTCGGTCTCGGATATACCTTGATAAACCGCTCCCATACCGCCGCGTCCAAGGACGCCGCCGATCCTAAAGGGGCCTAGTTTTTCGGGATCCATATAACGTGTTCCCTAACCTACGCAACGATAAAGTCTCGGCGATAGGGTGCACACTATTTCTACCTTATTTTGCGAAACAAAACAACCGGTTGCCCCCCGACGAGAGTCGCCGACTTTGTCGGCGATAGCCGCCAAGCGGTTCGCCCGACCAGCCGCTCAACGCCGTAACGTCAAACCCCACAAAGGTTTAGAAAATACACGGTTCATAATTCTCGGTTATGTGTTTCCAACTCGCAGTTAAGATTAACTGCAAGAACCACCCTATAATCCTCGAATAATCCTCGAAAGGAATACACATGCCCAAGAAAAAACTGCCCTACTACGACCGAAAAGGCTACGCCTACGTCTATGTTAATCGACAGCCGGTCTCTCTAAAATCCCCCAACGGACGACGCTGCAAGACCGGTACGCCCGAAGCCATGAGTGCCTACCTCCGGCACAGCCTCGGCATCGACGATTCGCCCACCCCGAACGAACACAATGTCACCATCACGGAACTATCCGCTGGCTACCTGACTCACTTGAAGACCAAAAGGCACGACAACTACGACACCGTCAAGACCGTCGTCGATGATTTTCTACTCGCTCTTTATGGCAGCGAGTACCTTGTCGATACCTTCACCCCGAAATGCCTAAAAAATGTGCGGGAGATGATGATAAAATCCCAACGGTTGTGCCGCCGGACGCTTAACTTTTACGTCGGGCGAATCGTCGCCATCTTCGCTTGGGGCGTGGAAGAAGAACTGGTGAAAGAAACAACGTACAGAGCATTGAAACTCGTCAAGCCGTTGGAAAAGGGGCATCCCGGGACGAGGGACAACGCTCCTCGTGAAGATGTGCCATTCGAAGTGGTGGTGCGACTGTTGCCGTTTCTGGTGCCTATTCTGCGGGCGATGGTGCAGATACAGGGGCTGCACGGCATGCGGCCGAGCGAAGTCTGTAACATGCGAGTGGGCGAAATCGACCGCTCACGAGTTCAAAAGACTGGGTTCTGGTACTATACTCCTGCGAGTCACAAGACGCAGAAAAAGACCGGAAAGAAAACGGTGTTCCCGCTGGGGAAGTATGAGCAGGAACTGCTCCTGCCGTACTTGGAAGGCAAAGAAGACGGGGCGGTGGTATTTAGTCCCGTCCAAGCGGTGCGGGAACGTGTGGCAGAACAGCGGGCGAATCGAAAGACAAAAGTGTCGCCGTCGACGGCTGAAAGAGAGGCAGCGAGAGCGGTGAATCCTAGAAAATACGCCGAAATGTACACACCAGACGGTTATCGCAAGGCGATTCAATCTGGTATAGCGAAGGCGAACAAGGTGCTGCCGGACGATGAGAAGATTCCGAAATTCTATCCGTATCAGTTACGGCATGCGGCGATTACAAAAACGTCGTTTGAAAATGGGCGTGATGCTGCACAGGCACTGGCGGGACATACGTCATCGAAGATGACCGAGATATATGACCACTCCCAGTTGAAGAAGCGGGAACGACTGGCTCGGAAACGGAAAAATCCGTTCGTGAAATGATGGGGGCTTGGATTCTTTTGGCGATGTGATAAAATGACAGTCGTTCTAGGAGTTCGAGACATTTTAAGAGTCAGTTTCATTAACATGGAAAAGTATTTATTAATTACAGAAGTAAATCACAACGGTACATGTATAGAACATGCAAAAATTACAGCACCTAAACATTACTCCTCGATGGTGGCGATTGTGGAACGAAAAACAGTTATTTTACTGATAGACAACTTCGAATATGATTTTTGTACGCAAGGTATAGGTTCTGATGGTATTCCTTTTCTTACAAAGGTGGAAACTGTAACCACTAAAAAAGGTAAGTATATTAAAACAGTACCTAATGATACACCAGTTGACAACTTGGAGAATTTACCTTCAATTACTCCTCTGAAACCTGGCGAACAGCCTCTCTCCTTCGACGCTCTTTGTACATACATTCAGCGGCACTTCTAATGTTGTGTAGTTCGGGGAATGCAGCGTACAGTTCAGGGTCTCGATAACTGTGTGAATCTAGACCTTGCGCCCTAAAACTCAATGAATATATTTCTGCGTCACGGCGCATTTGTCCGATTTTTTCCATTTCTGTTAAATTATCCATGTTTATTAGAATTGTAAAGGGTTTAACGTCATTGAGTTATAGAAATTCATTTTGAAGATGTTCTCTAACGCACATCATCACGTATGACCGAGATATATGACCACTCCCAGTTGAAGAAGCGGGAGAGGCTGGCTCGGAAGAGGAAAAATCCATTCGTGAAGTGATGGGGGCTTGGATTCTGTGGTTGATATGATAGAAACACGACAGGTAAGTTCTCCTTATTCGAGGAAAGCAATGCAAAAATCTGAAATCCCTGCAATCGTCCAGCATCTTTTGGCAGTAGAGTATGCCGGACATTTTTTGTTAACAACGCCAAAAGTTCAAAAGATGTCCGGCGAAGAGAAAATCGCTCAATTATTCGAAATGTATCAAAGAGCATATGATACTATCGAAAAATTGAAACTTATTCCGCAGGACGCTAAATAATAGGTTTTCCTTGCTGTTTCCGACAGTTGTATTCATGTTGAATGGTTTCGACATCCAAAACACTTGTTTCGTTCTACGTCTCGTTGAGTGGATGCCGGTAAAGTGCTACCAGTTTCTGGCGATTTATACTCATCTGTGCTAACATTTCCATGTTAGTTTAGGTTGTAAATGTTTTAGTGTCAATGGATTATAGAAAATTGGAATGACCACTTCCAGTTAATGAAACGAGAACGATTAGTTCGGAAACGGAAGAATCCGTTTGTTAAGGAGTAAGGGCTAGGATTCTTATAGTGATATGATAGAATATAACGTATGAAAACTAATAGTACTGAATTATTACGAGTCATTGCCAAATATCAAGATGGTCATAGATATTATATGACCGATATTTTGCTTAATGGTAAAACTGCGGAATTTTACAGCAAGGATTTCGAACGTATGAACGTAGAGTCGGGAGGTTAATTAAAAGTCAACTCTTCGTTCCCGATGACACGTCTCCACATGAGCGAATGGAACCACACCTTCTGATAAAGATACAATGGGCTAATCCACTCGTTCAACGGATTCTGGTTCTGCATCCCGAATGATATTGAGTTGCTTTTGGAATGCACTTAACTGTAAGGGCAAGATATGATATGCCTCGCTGTACTGAAGAGAATGATGATGTTCAAATGCCAATATTTGAACAATTTTTAGAAATGGTTCAACTACAAGCCGTTCCCTGCCATTGTATTCAAGGATTGTGAATGTCATGTCATGCATTGTGCCACGATCCGGTGAACATCGTATGTATTTTTCACGCATACCTGTGATGTATCCCGGATTTAGTTTTATGAGACGGACTTCGCCTTTGTCGATGTCAATTTCGTTTAAGTATATCTTTCGTTCCAACGTTTCTTTGGGTTTGGTTGCAGTGGTGTTATCTTCGATGTCTGATTTAACGTTTTCCATGTTTGTTAAGGTTGTACAGGGTTTAGTGTCAAAGGATTATAGAAAATTGGAATGACCACTCCCAGTTGAAGAAGCGGGAACGATTGGCTCGGAAACGGAAAACCCGTTCGTGACGGAGGTGTAAGGGCTTGGATTCTTTGGAGGATGTGTTAAAATGTTATTTTTCAGAGGAGAATAATGATGGAAGATGAAATTATCGAGAACGTTTTGTCAAAATTTCCGAAAGGTATTTGGAAAATGGCAGATACTGTATGCAGAGATAACAATATAACATGTCAAATGTTACATGTTTTGTACAGTGAAGGTTTCCTCTTTTTCGAATCCAAAGTGTGTGACGAGTATGATTGTATAATTCCCGATGATAGTTTGTATGACTTTTTCAAAATAACTACTTACGGTTCTGATTGGCTTCGGAATTATCGTCATCAAAAGAAACTTGAAGACTTTCAGTGTCAGAATGCAGAACATAATCGTCAACAGTCACGGAGGTCGATTCTGCATTTGATTCTGACCTTATTTGCAGTATTGTTTGCCGCAGTTGCTGCATTTCCGACTCTGTTATTGTTTTATGAATGGCTATTGTCCAAAATGCCGTAAATGACAACAATAATGCTGTCAAACTTACGAGAAAGAAACACCACCACGTTACCTGTGAAGGTTTATCATGATTTTTCAGACGGAATTCAAGTTCAAGAGGTGTATATTTAGGATGATATCCGTGAAGAATCTGGTCGTGAATCCATACGTCATGCTCATACAGAAGTTGGTCAATCGTTCGGAACACTTTCATGATTTCCGCATCGGTCATTTTAGGTTTTAATAGTTGGTCGTCTGTTGTTACAATAGTGGGCATAAGATGTTCTCCAGAATATGTGTATAGGTTGCAGAGAGTTTAATGTCACAGGATTATAGAAAACTGAAGGTGGCATGACTTCAATTTATGACCACTCCCAGTTGAAGAAGCGGGAACGATTGGCTCGGAAAAGAAAGAACCCGCTCGTGAAATGATGAGGGCTTGGATTCTTTTGGCGATGTGATAAGATTAGTAACGTAAAAGTTCCAGCCTAGAAATTAGAGATGACTTCTAAAAAAGATATAACGCATCAAACAGACGACCCGAACGTGTTTGTAACTGACGATGGTGTAAAAGTTCAAATACATGATGTACTTGACGAGTTTCGTAAATATCAAACGTGCGCACCCGATGGTTCAACTTCAGATGTTCGTCCGCATGGAGATGGTTTTATAAGGTCTGTACCGAATCAGTCAACAGACGATAATTTAAGGAATTTGCCTAAAAAATCAGAGTGACTCGTCTACCGGTTTCCTTTTCAAATATGGGCGAATCCTTTGATAATAAAAAGGATTTACCGCCGTTTTCTGGTAAGCATATAAAACAAGTGCCGTTCTTGTCCCTCAACGTGTTCTCATCAGGCGTACAGCGGCGGATTTGTCCCAGTTGATCACGAATGGGTGCGCCTACCTCAAATTCTTCCAGACGAGAATATACAATTAAACTACCACCTGCGTCTTCAACAATGTCGAGACCATGTCCGATGGCTACAACAGCCGCTCCTTTGTCAATAGCCCCGATGGTTAAATAGCAATAATCGGCTACGGTATTGTCACCGCAAATTATAACGACATCGTCTTGACATACCTTATGCGAAGGCTGCGATGCATCTAAAAATCGGATATGATTGTACATGGTTTAATTAAGTCTGTAAAGCATTAACGTCCAATGTTTGTAGAAAGTTGAAATGACCACTTTCAATTGAAGAAGCGGGAACGATTGGTGCGAAAGGGAAGAATCCGCTATTCGACGACTTCAGGCTCCGCATCCCTGATAAACTTGAGATGACCGTAAAGAACCTTCGACTTTTCAACCATGTCGTGCTCTGCAAACAGGTTCCACGTAATAAATTCACGTTCAAATACTACCGCTTTGAGAACTCTCTCGAAACTTTCGAGAACGAGTCTTTCCCGTCCGTTGTACTCAATGAGAGTACATCTCATACCAAAACCTTCTGCGGGGCGCACGCTTTTTTCACGAATCCCCGTGATAGCCATAGGAAACATCTTTATGAGACGCACTTCGGATTTGTCGAAGTCTACCTCATTAAAATATAACGCTCGTTCCGGCATTTCTTTGTGTTTGGTTGCAGTGGTGTTATCTTCGATGTCTGTTTTAACATTTTCCATGTTTGTTATGTTTGTTAGGGCTAGGCTTTTGCAAATTCACTTCGCACATTGTACAATAGGCATTTTGGGCGGTCAAAAGGTCGCCGAAAAAGTTTCCCCCGGAAAAGGAGTTCACATGCCTATCATCACACCGCCCACAA
>Ga0099364_10008029_pt1 | contig 14942 bp, 12 predicted proteins | sample TergutTh196P3_FD_73070 | JGI IMG/M metagenome (GOLD analysis project Ga0099364, IMG submission 73070) | Microcerotermes parvus P3 segment gut microbial communities from Pointe-Noire, Republic of the Congo - Th196 P3 | ecosystem: Host-associated > Arthropoda: Insects > Digestive system > Gut ... | reverse complement strand
TGACTGATATGTGACCTGATGTTTCGGTAAACTTCGGCTGTGTTTTTCAAACAAAAATTTGTAAACATTGTCAGTTTACGGATACATCAAAACTGTGTATAAGTGTCAAGTGAAGCATTTCATCAAATCGAATGTAGTTTTCAAAAAGCTTATTCGTTGTGATTTTGCACTTCGACAATTCTATAAATTCAGTTTGCAAGTACTTCCATTAAACAGCAATAAAGCAATAACACAACAACAAAACAATATGTGTGTACAGGATTCATCATTTCACATGATGTTCTAAAACTAATTCCGGTTGATCCTGCCGGAGGTTACTGCTATCGGTGTTTGACTAAGCCATGCGAGTCAAATGTTCTTCGTGAACATGGCGTAATGCTCAGTAACACGTGGATAACCTGCCCTTAGGTCCGGCATAACCTCGGGAAACTGAGGATAATTCCGGATAGCCCTTTTTCGCCGGAACGCATAAAGGGTCAAAGAACCTCGCCTAAGGATGGGTCTGCGGCCTATCAGGTTGTAGCGGGTGTAATGTACCCGCTAGCCGACAACGGGTACGGGTTGTGAGAGCAAGAGCCCGGAGATGGACTCTGAGACATGAGTCCAGGCCCTACGGGGCGCAGCAGGCGCGAAAACTTTACAATGCAGGAAACTGTGATAAGGAGACACCGAGTGCTCACATCAAATGTGGGCTGTCCGCTTACCTAAATCGTAAGCGTTAGCAAGGACCGGGCAAGACCGGTGCCAGCCGCCGCGGTAATACCGGTGGTCCGAGTGGTAGCCGCTTTTATTGGGTCTAAAGGGTCCGTAGCCGGTTCGGTCAGTCCATTGGGAAATCCGGATGCTCAACATTCGGGCTTCCAGTGGATACTGCCGGACTTGGGATTGGGGGAGGTAAGAGGTACTATAGGGGTAGGAGTGAAATCTTGTAATCCTTGTGGGACCACCTGTGGCGAAGGCGTCTTACCAAAACAAGTCCGACGGTGAGGGACGAAAGCTGGGGGCACGAACCGGATTAGATACCCGGGTAGTCCCAGCCGTAAACGATGCTCGCTAGGTGTCAGGCATGGCGTGACTGTGTCTGGTGCCGAAGGGAAGCCGTGAAGCGAGCCACCTGGGAAGTACGGCCGCAAGGCTGAAACTTAAAGGAATTGGCGGGGGAGCACAACAACGGGTGGAGCCTGCGGTTTAATTGGACTCAACGCCGGAAAACTCACCAGGGGAGACAGCAATATGTAGGTCAAGCTGAAGACTTTACCTGAATCGCTGAGAGGAGGTGCATGGTCGTCGCCAGTTCGTACTGTGAAGCATCCTGTTAAGTCAGGCAACGAGCGAGACCCGTGCCCACAGTTACCAGCGGCATCTCCGGATGGCCGGGTACTCTGTGGGGACCGCCGGTGTTAAATCGGAGGAAGGTGCGGGCTACGGTAGATCAGTATGCCCCGAATCTCTTGGGCTACACGCGGGCTACAATGGACGGGACAATGGGTTACGACACCGAAAGGTGAGGTAAATCTCACAAACCCGTTCTAAGTTCGGATCGAGGATTGAAACCCATCCTCGTGAAGCTGGAATCCGTAGTAATCGCGTTTCAACATAGCGCGGTGAATACGTCCCTGCTCCTTGCACACACCGCCCGTCAAACCACCCGAGTGAGGTATGGGTGAGGGTATGGACATCGTGCCGTATTCGAACCTGAATTTTGCAAGGGGGGTTAAGTCGTAACAAGGTAGCCGTAGGGGAATCTGCGGCTGGATCACCTCCTAAGAATAAAAGCACAGCCGAAAGCCGAAAAAACATCAGGCCACAAAAAAAGAGATCAAAAAAAAGGATCAAAAAAAGGATCGCCGAGTAAAAGATCAACTGAGACGAAAGCTCAAAAAAACCGAGACAAACTCGGAAAAATCGGGCTTGTAGATCAGCGGAAGATCGCCTCCTTCGCATGGAGGAAGCCCGGGGTTCAATTCCCCGCAAGTCCATTTCGATCAAAAACTCAGATCACAAAATCAGGGCTTGTAGATCAGTGGAAGATCGCCTCCTTTGCAAGGAGGAGGCCTGGGGTTCAAATCCCCACAAGTCCACTCGTTCACTTAAAATGAACGAAAATAAAAAAATAAATAAAAAAAATAGTCACATCAACCAATGATGGGCGGTGCAAATCCGCAGACAGAATTTATAATGCACCCCGTAAAATCCTTTGCGGGGGAAGGACAGATAAAACCCGAACCAGACGCGGGTTTTACGTGACGTCATGTAAAGGTTGAAGAAAACATAAACAACAACAAATGTTGACGATATATCAGACGCCAGCTGAAAAAGCAGTTGAGCGAATGGTATTACGCCAACAGGTGGATGGCTCGGCTCAAGGGCTGATGAAGGACGCGCCAAGCTGCGATAAGCTCAGGGTAGACGCAAGGAGTCAATGAACCTGAGATCTCCTAATGGGAATCCTGATATCCGCGAGGATATCGATTAGTCATAATCGGGAACGCCCCGAATTGAAACATCTTAGTAGGGGCAGGAAAAGAAATCAATAGAGATGCCGTTAGTAAAGGCGATTGAAACCGGCAGAGTTCAAACTGAATCCGTCATAGGAATATAACGGAGATGTGGTTTAAGGCCGATCACAACTTTCCCATCCCAATCAGTCAAACTTGCCTGAAACGGCAGACCATAGAGTGTGATAGTCACGTCGATAAGATTGGAAGGAAACGGATCGAGTCCTGAGTAGCGTGGGTCGGAAATCTCGCGCGAATACGGGGACCACCAATCCCCAAAACTAAATACCTCTTGAGTCCGATAGCGAATTAGTAGGGTGACCGAACGCTGAAAAGTACCCCAAGAAGGGAGGTAAAAAGTGCCTGAAACCTGTTGGCTATAGAACGATATAGCGTGAAAGGATCTTTCTTATGAAGGAAGAAGCCGCGAGGCTTTTGTACGAATAAGACTGCCGGCGTTATATCTTACGTTTTGAAGAACGGGCCAGGGAGTTTATTTTGGTGGCAAAGGCTAACTTTAACATAGGCAGCCAAAGCGAAAGCAACAAGTGCGCAGCTCAGCGAGTGAGGCACGACGTATACAAGTGCGTGGAGTCACCGGAATAAGACCCGAAGCCGGGCGATCTAGGCGTGGACAGGTTGAAGCGTGGCGAAAGCTGCGTGGAGGACCGCAAGTGGTATTGATCTGCAAATCATTCACGTGATCCACGTCTCGGAGTGAAATGCTAATCTAGCCCGGCATCCGCTGGTTCCCTCCGAAACATGTCGCAGCATGACCTGATCCGAGGTCGTTGGTGGAGTAGAGCACTGATTGGGGAATCCGGGGAAGAAATTCTTCGCTCTCCTGTCAAACTCCAAAACCACCCACACCGTAGACGATTGGAGTCCGCACTGCCGGGGTAAGCTTGTAGTGCGTAAGGGAGACAACCCTGCCCATGGTTAAGGTCCCCAAGTGTCGGCTAAGTGTAAACACTAAAGGGCGTCCCAAGCCCAAAACAGCTGGAAGGTTAGCTTAGAAGCAGCTACCCTTTAAAGAGTTCGTAACAGATCACCAGTCGAGGTTTGGGGCCCCGAAAATTGACGGGGCTCAAGCCGACCACCGATACCATGGAGTGCCGTAAATAGGCAATCTTGTAGGAGGGCGTTGTGTTCGGGCAGAAGCAGGGCCTTGAGGTCCTGTGGACCGTTCACAAACGAAAATCCTGGTAATAGTAGCAGCATAGTTGGGTGTAAATCCCAACCGCCGAAGGGGCCAGGTTTCCTCGGCAATGATCATCAGCCGAGGGTTAGTCGGTCCTAAGGTGCACCGTAATACGAGTGCATCGAATCAGGGAAACAGGTTAATATTCCTGTACCGTCGACAAAGAATCCTGACGCTTTGGGGCAGACCAAGCGGCGCCGTCGCGCCGTTTAAGCATCGAACCTCATGGAGAGCCGTAATGGCGAGAAGTGAGAGAATATGTGATGACGAAAGTTGGTTGCACCCTAGAGCCCGTGAAAAAGGTGTCGTACGTCCGTACCAAGATCTGACACAGGTGCCCCTAGCTGAAAAGGCTTAGGCGTGACAGAGTAATTCAGTTTAGGGAATTCGGCAAATTAGCTCCGTAACTTCGGGAGAAGGAGTGCCTGCTGTGAAGACAGCAGGTCGCAGTGACAAGAGAGCTCCAACTGTCTAATATCAACATAGGAGATCGCAAATCCGTAAGGATGAGTACGATCTCTGAATCCTGCTCAGTGCAGGTACCTCAAACCCCGGTTCAACGGGACGAAGGGCCTGTAAACAGCGGGGGTAACTATGACCCTCTTAAGGTAGCGTAGTACCTTGTCGCTTAATTGGCGACTTGCATGAATGGATCAATGAGAGCTCTACTGTCCCAAACTGGAATCTGGTGAAGCTTACTTTCATGTGCACAGTCATGAGACCTCTGGGGGGAAGTGAAGACCCCATGGAGCTTTACTGCAGCCTGTCGTTGAATTGTGATTTTGGATGTACAGTGTAGGTAGTAGACGTCGAAGCCGGCGCGCCAGCGTCGGTGGAGTCGCCAATGGGACACTACCCTTCTGGAATTACGATTCTAACTCCATTCTGGAGGACATCGGTAGGTGGGCAGTTTGCCTGGGGCGGGACGCCCTTGAAAAGATATCAAGGGTGCGCAATGGTTGACTCAAGTGGGTCGGAAACTCACTGAAGAGTGCAAGAGCATAAGTCAGCCTGACGTTATTTCGCACAACAAGGAATGACGAGACGAAAGTCGGTTCTAGCGAACTTTTGAGCCTGCTTGGTGCGGGCCAAAAACTACAGAAAAGTTACCCTGGGGATAATTGTGTCGTTGCCGGCAAGAGTACATATCGACCCGGCAGCTTGCTACTTCGATGTCGGTTCTTTCCATCCTGGCTGTGCAGCAGCAGCCAAGGGTGAGGTTGTTCGCCTATTAAAGGAGATCGTGAGCTGGGTTTAGACCGTCGTGAGACAGGTTGGTTACTATCTACCAGAGGTGTTTGATGTCTGAGGGTAAGCTGCTTTTAGTACGAGAGGAACAGAGCAGCGGTGCCACTGGTCTACCTGTTGTCTGACAAGGCAGCGCAGGGCAGCTACGCACCAAGGAATAAGAGCTGAATGCATCTAAGCTCGAAATCTCACTTAAATAAGAGACATCGTCAAGGACACTCGCAAAAGACGAGATTGATAGAAACGGGATGTACGCACCGAGGCAACGAGGTGTTGAGTCCGCGTTAACTAATTGTCCGTTCCATCGCAATATTGCTTTTTCAGGCGATATCTGAATATGTCGTCCATCTATGTTGTTGTTTATGTTATTTTTCAACCGAACATGACTATGTTATGGTTTATGATTTTACTTCGTAAAATCTGTCAGACTTTTTCGAAATCCGACGTGATTTTACTTCGTAAAATCTGTCAGACTTCTTCGAAGTCCGACATAATAAAAATCGTTATATATCTGTCCGTTCTTTCACAACATCACGTTTAAAGAAAGTCTTTCGGCGGCCATAGCGGCAGGGAAACTCCTGTACCCATCCCGAACACAGAAGATAAGTCTGCCGGCGTTCTATACTGTACTAAAGTGTGCGAGCCTTTGGGAAATATAGATCGCTGCCGGGGGTCTTTCTTTATTATATTTATGTTGGCTTTTTTTTGAAAATTAATTGGTTAGGTTATCTTTTTGATAATTGTTAGTTTCTCTTTTTGATGTTTAACCGAGCAGCGTTTTTATTATAGGACAATACTTTCACCTTGTTTTGAATTTCTTTAAATAGAATTGAATTTATTTTCTTCTGTCTTAAAAAAGACAAATGAGAAGGAGAAATCAAAATGCTATCAGTTTGTGGTGTAGATTGTGCAGCTTGTCCCGAATACCAAAAATCGTGTGACGGCTGTCAAAAAATTCAAGGAAAAGTCTTTTGGGCGGAAATGGTCGGAACAGACACTTGCCCGATATACAAATGTGTTGTTTCAGACAAAAAGTTATCTCATTGCGGAAAATGCAATCAGCTTCCATGCAACTTATTTTATGACTTAAAAGATCCGTCTTTATCGGATGAAGAACATTTAAAAGGCATGAAGCAGCGTGTTGACCTGTTAAAAGAACAGGGGTGATAAAATGATGAGAGATCCCGAAAAAACAATTGGCGGACTCATTGATGCGGCGAATACATCTTACATCAGTTCTGTTGACGATGATGGATTTCCAAACACAAAAGCAATGCTTGTCCCTCGAAAACGAGAAGGGATCCATACATTTTATTTTACGACAAACACATCCTCAATGCGTACAGCACAATACAAAAATAATCCAAAAGCCTGCATTTATTTCAGCGACCGCCGTTTTTTCAGAGGCGTGATGCTTAAAGGATTTATGGAAGTTTTGGAAGATGCCGCTTCTAAAAAAATGATCTGGAAAGACGGCGATGAGATGTATTATTCAAAAGGCGTCACCGATCCGGATTACTGTGTCTTGAAATTTACGGCAAAAACGGGCAGATATTATTCAAATTTCAAATCAGAAACATTTGAAATCTAAAAAATTCAAATCAGATCTTTGAAATCTAAAAAATTCAAATCAAATTTTAAAATCTAAAAATAAGAAGGGTCGGCAAGGGCAAATTTTTTAAGCCTTGTTGTGCCCTTAATTTTATTTCAAGGTCTGTTTCATAAAAACGGCTTTTGCTTTTTCTTTGACTTTTTTGAAAACGTCATTTCCATGAGCATCAACGCCGACGATTAAAGGTCCAAAATCCTTTACATTCAGTTCCCAAACCGCTTCAGCCATTCCCAAATCTTCCCAATAAACAGCGCCGACACTTTGAATCATATCCACAGTCATTGCCGCACAACCGCCCGTATAAGACAAATAAACACATTTCCTACTCAGCGTATCTGCAATATTTTCCATTCCGCCCTTGCCGATGAGTGCACAAATATTGTGCGATTTTAAAACAGTCGGCGTCATCTTTGTCATGCGGTCACTTGTCGTCGGTCCGGCCGCAACAGCTTTCCATGTTCCGTTCTCCGATTTTTCCATCACGGGACCGCAATGATAAATGACAGCGTTTTCTAAATCGAATGGAGGGGCTTGTTTCTTTTTATCGGATTCAATTATTCGAAGATGGGCTTCATCACGGGCTGTCAAAATGGTTCCTGTCAAATAAACAATGTCTTCGGCATTCAATTTTAAAATATCTTCTTTTGAAAGCGGTGTTTTCAAATGATGAGTCTGCTGCGTTTGTTTTTTTTCTTGTTTTTGTTTTTTCTCTTGTTCTTGTTTTTGATTCTGTCGGTTCATTTGGAATCACCGCCGTTGTAAAATGCAGTTGCGTGGCGGTTTGCCCAACACTGAATGTTCACGGCAACGGGCAAAGAAGCTGTATGGCAGGAGGCTTTTTTGATGCGGACGGATAATGCTGTTATCTCTCCGCCAAGCCCCATACAGCCGATTCCCAAATCATTCACGGCATCCAATATTTCTTTTTCAAACGGGTCATAATCTTTTATATCTCTCAAATCTTCAAGAAGCGCTTCTTTTGCAAGTTTTGTACATTGGTTAAACGAGCCTCCGATCCCGATTCCGATGATGACGGGCGGACATGATTTGCCGCCGGCGTCTAAAACCGTTTTGACAACAAATTCTTTAATTTGGGGGATTTCAGCAGGCGTCATCATTTTAAGAGCGCTCATGTTTTCGGAACCGGCGCCCTTTGGAGCGACCGTTATTTTCAACGATTTTCCGGCAATAAATTTGTAGTTGATTTCGGGGAGACCATCGCCTAAATTGTTTTTTGTATTGTGCCGCGTCAATGGGTCAACAACATTTGGGCGAAGCGGAACACACGTTGTTGCTTTGGCACATCCGTCGCGAATTGCCCCTTCCAAGTCAAAATTTAAACAAACATCGCGTCCGATCTCAACGAAAAAAATGAGAATGCCGGTGTCTTGGCAAATCGGAACGCTCCTTTTTTTGGAAACGTCGATATTTTTTAAGATCAATTCAAATTGAGCTTTTGCAATCGGATTTGATTCTTTTTGTGCCGCTTTTTGAATTGCCGAAAGCGTATCTTTCGGCAGCGTTGTTTCAGAACGCTTTAATATATCGCAAACGGCATCTGAAACCGAATCAAATGTCAATGATGAAATAACCGTATTCAAAGAATCACCGAATTGAAAAATTAAAATTTTTTAGTTATAAGCAGAAAACGAATTCATGATTTAAATATTCATGTTCGGCGACTAACATTTTTTTATTTTTTGCTTTTTATTTTTTGTTTATCCATTTTATATACCTGAACCGTTATTTGTTATACAAATTGAGGTTTTTACATGTCTGAAAAATTGAATATGTTTTCTTCTTCCGATGATGAAGATTTTGTTTGCCCCAACTCCAAAGAGGCATTGACGGCAGCAAAATGGAATAAAATCGGACTTGATTTAGAAAGGGCAGGCTCAACAGCGGACGCCATTGAGGCTTTTGACAGCGGTTTAAAAATTGAGCCGGATAATGCGATTCTTTTGAAAAATAAAGCCGGAGCTTTAAGCCGCGCCGGTAAAAAGTCAGAGGCTTCTATTGTTTATCAGCATGCTGTTTCTTTGTACCCCGAAGATGCCGAATTGTCAAACGGCGCCGGTTTTCTTCTGTTAGAAAGCGGCCGTTTAAAGGAAGCACTTCCTCTTTTTGAACAAAGCATCCAAGCTGATTCGAAATTTGCAGAACCGTGGCTTGGAAAAGGGTTGGTTTATGGCGAACTCGGGCTTTTTGAAGATGCCGTCAAAGCTTACGATCACGCTCTTTCCCTTCGGGAAAATTATAAAGAAGCCTGTTTTGGAAAAGCTGTTTCATTGGCAGCATTAGGAAATTTTAAAGATGCTCTTTTGATGTTTGATAAAGTCATTGATTTAGATCCAAACAATGCTGATGTTTGGTATTACAAAGCACTGGCTTATGATTCTATCGGTGATGGCAGCAACGCACTTATTTGCTACGGCAAAGCCACTGACATCCGCCCAAGTTTTGACGATGCTTGGAACAACAAAGGCATTTTGCATAACGCTCTTGGTCAATTCGAAGACGCTTTGATTTGCTTTGAGCAAGCCATTTCCATTGATCCCGAACAAGCCGATGTTTGGTTTAACAAAGGATATACGTGTGCAGTTCTCGGCGATTTGGATGACGCTGTCAACGCTTACAAGGAAGCCATTTCCATTGATCCAAATTTTAATGCGGCTTACATGGAAGCGGCATTTACCTACACCCAAATGGGATTTGTCTTTGACGCTCTGGATTTGTATGCCAAAGCAATTGAACAAAATCCGACGGGAGAAGCTTATTTCGGGCAGGCGGTTTGTTTGGAAGCCATCGGCGAATCGGATCGTGCAAAAGAGTCGTTTGAAAAGGCTTTTGAAATGGATCCGCAATACAAAGAAATTTTTGAGTCTCAAAAAACAGCCCATTCAAGCTGAAAAAAAATTATGGGGATATTCGTACCATATCAGCGATTCCATTTCGGTGTTTTTCACAAGAATTTTCAAGGATATTTAACATATCAGCATAAGGATTGAGGGTGCATCATATTGGGACAATTTGGAACATATCAATGGTTTATAGAGCACGGGGCTGAAAAGATTCATCCCGATGATTTGGAGAGATTCAAATCGGAGGCACATAACTGTAAAATATTTGAGTTTGTTGAAGATCATGCTGAATATATTACCATACAATATGGAAATAACCAATACAGAGTCGTAAAAGACTTGTTTAAGCCGGTGCCTGTTCCTAAGTACCGCATTGGGCAAAGAGTTAAAGCAAAAAGCACAAATGAAGATGCTGTGGTTTCTGATGTAATGTGGCATCATGATATGAAGAGTCATTATTATTTTTTAATAGTCAATGGTAAGAAAAAATCAACAAGGTACTTTGCCGCAGATATAATGGCAATGCCGATAGGTTAAGCAAAAACAACAGCGGCTGAACATCGGATTCATGTTTGAAGTGAACATCGGATTCGTTTGAAGCAAACATCGGATTCACGTTCGAAATGAAATCGACCCCAACAACCGTCGGGTCAAATTATCGAACATGATTGACCGGCAGTCCATAGAAGAACGCTGCGCAGAAAACTTCGCGAGTGACAAGGGCAGGAAAGCAGGTGTGTATGATGGAGTATGAGTATGATAATCTGATTAATGAATTGTTCAACCAATTTCCTGAACTGGAAAGCGCATACAGAAGGGAGGGCGAATACATTGAAGGCTTGCCGCATCTTTGTTATTCGATCGTTTTCGTTCCTTTCATTAAACAAGCATTACATTTCGGAGAAGAGAAAAACATACGTCTAATATGCCGTTTTATGGAAATTATGGCGACTTCCGAAGATGAAAAAGTACAGGAAGTACTGGCTGTGTCTGTTTTGGAAAATATGGTTGGAGAGAGAAATATAATTCGCTCGCTAAGGCGGTATTTGGGTATAAATACGCTGAAAATATTAACTGAAATGGAAAAAGAATATGGATGGTGATCAAGAGAATGGATAAGCATTCTTGTATTGAAGTGAATTTGTTTAAATCACGGGTCAGCAATACATTACACAGTAAGGCACATTAGCGGCTCATCTCTGATTAAAAAAGTAATATCATCACCGATTTTTTTGGTAAAAAGGAGTAAAACATCAATGATTCCAAATGTCAGTGAAAACAATGGTTTTTGGGAAGGTACCATCCTGCTTGACAGTTGGTGTGCCTTTTTCAAAGAAGAAAACCCCCTCTCGCTTAAAATTGGCGGCGACAGGTTGGTAAAGGAGATAAGTGAAACTCATAAGAGCGGGTATGATTATTTAATAAAAAACCAAGAAACCATATTACGTTCATTATTGGGGTCATTAAAAAAAATTTATCCAAAACTTCAGAAAAAATATGATTTTGATGAAGAAGAAATGAATCAGTACATGCCGGATATTTCAGATGAAGATGACTTCGTGCGCCTGATACGGCCTCATACAATATTTATTCATGATGTCGCAAAAGACGGCATTCCTTACATTGGTTTTCAGTTTGACTGTGTTTGGGATGATGAACATGGTCTTGGTGCGATGACCCATTGCGGAAACATCGTGGAAATCGCAGATGCTGATACCGGTTTTCTATCATGGGTCGCAGAAAAAGACCTTGACCAATAACAGGATTAATTGCTCTTATTTTACTTCCAATCCCGGGTTGGCATCTCTTAGCAGTTGTTCTTGGTCTTTTTTGAGTTTAGATATGGATATTTTTTCAAGTTTGGGCATTTTTTTCTTAATTTCGTATGTATCAATATTCACATTGCAGGCCCATAACTCTAGGATTCGGACTGACGAAAGCTCTGGTAATTCTGACAAAGCAAACCCCGGGGAACTATCGTGGATAAGCACATGCTTAACATTCGGAAATGAACTCAAGGAACTCACATCATAGTGTTTGCAGCCAAGGATATCTACACGATTAACACTCGGACTTACACCAACGAACTTTTCAAATTTGCGGCATCCGGCAACCGATATACCGCCTAACTCTTTTAGGTGTCCGATATCACACAGCTCGGTAAACTTACCCTGCATAAATTTTATATATTCAAGGGGAACACTTCTCCATTTTGAAAAATCCGGGCTTGGGCCCTTGTACACTTCAAGTCTCTCAAGCGATGTGCATTTCCCGATAATGTCGTAGTCTTCCTTGTGTGAATAGTCAAGTTTGATTGAAGGGATTGGGACATATGCAATTTTTTCGATGTTACGTTTGTGCTTTCCCTCTGTACGAATGAATAGGAGACCGCCCTTAAACCATTCCAATCCATCTAATGTCTTGATATTCTTCCCTCCCACCAAAAGGGTACGCAGGCAAGGAAAAGCCTTGACAATCTCGATATCTTCTTGTTTTGAGGTCCAACTAACTCTCAGATGTTTCACTTTATCAGTGCCTTTAATACCTATAAAATGATTGAGAAGAGATTTTATATCGATCTCTGAATTTGATAGGTTGAGAAATGTAACTGTCTCATAGCCACCTACATCACTGATATCTTTATAATTGGCTTCATCAATGTCAATATGTCTTATTATGTCACCATCATCCACGTCACCATCTCCTATTTATTTGTATTTAATGTATCACTGATGTCATACTTAAGCTAAACGGCATTTTCTTTTTCAAGTCCGCTTCTACATAAGCGAAATAATCTCAATTGGAGTAATATCATGTTAAATAATATCACGATAAATAATACAAAAAAATTGAAAAATGCATACGAATTGTTATGTTAAATGTAAAAAAAATAATTATAATCAGGTGGTGTAGAATGAAAAAATTGGCATTCATTTTTATCGTATTTGTTTTGATCGTGCTGGCAGCCGGATGTATTAATACAGACGTATCTGATAACAGGTCTAATGTATCTGCAAACCTTTCCGGCAACGAGTCTAATGTATCTGCAAACAATTCCGGTAACACGGTTGATGTACCTGTCGAGCAAGAAATAAGAGATCCGGAATCGGAAATCCCATCGGATGCGGATATTGCATCGGATGCAGTCATTGGAAAAGGGGTCATACTGGGTCGAAATGTTACCGTTGAACCGGGTGCAATCGTCGGGCAGGGCGTCATCATTGGCCAAAATACTGTCATTGAATCGGGTGCAATAATCGAACAGGGAGTCGTCATTGGTCCGAATGTTGCCGTTGGGCCAAATTCAAGAGTCTATCAAGGCGTTATCATCGGACCCGGTGTAAAAATAGAAAGAAATGTTGTTGTCAGGCAAGGCGTTGTCATAAATTCAAATGCGGTTATTGGTGAAAATTCTATCATTAATCAAGGAGTCACCATTAATCAAGGCGCAGTCATTCCGGCCGGAACAACAATCACTTCAGACACGATTGTTGACTAAAAATTAAAAGAAAATAAAAAAAGGGAAAAAACCAATTGCATTATAATTGGTTTACTTCCTCTGCTTTTATGATGGGGATGATTTTCACATGGCAGCTGTCTGCGTATTCTTTGACTTCATGCGTTAAATCACCCAATGAGACAAGCAGCCCGAAATCAGTTTTGTAGTGGTTTTTTACATAAACAACTTTATCAATTTGCTGCTGCGTGATACTGCTGCTGCTTTCATCGACAATGGCAATGTATCTCAAATTGTTTCTGCAAAGCAAAAGATCAGCGTCGCCCTCTTCTATCACTGAAACTTCAAAGCCTATTTTTTCTAACACGTCTGTTGCTTTCAGCTTGAGGGTCGAGTCGGCAAGGGAAGAAGATGATTTCAATTGAAGAGTTTGACTTTGATCGCTTTTTCCGTCTCCCAATTGATAAGGTTTGACAACGTCAAGCAGCAATGTTCCGTCAGAATCCAAAAGCAATACATCATCAACCTCTGCCAGCATTTTTTTGTCGGATTCTGCAAGCATTGGTGCGTCCGCTGTCGGAAGCTGTTTGTTTTTTGAACCGTTCAATAAGATATTTTTTTCCGATTCCAATTTCAAGGCTTCGGCTTCCGAAAGACGTTCATGTTTCGGACGGGCATTGTTTAAAGCATATTCGTAATTGGACTGGTCAAACAAAACCGATCTCATCTTATCGAAATAACGGTTTTCGTTTTCTTCAATATACAAGTCTTTGGCATCTTGAACAGCCATGCGGAATTCATCAATCCGATTGCTGCGGCCCCGAAGCAGGAAAGTGTATTCATGCCCGTCTTTTGTTGTCATCAGAAATGTTGTTCTTTTGGCATAAAAATAAGAAGCCAGATTCAAAAGTCCGAAAAAGAGGAAGATACATCCGATTAAAACGACGTAAAGTGCTGCTTGGCCTGCGGTTATTATCCCGTCACCGGCCCCTGCAAAGGACGTCAAAGAATCGGCCGTCTCGGAAATAAAGTTTCCTGCGCGCCTTGAAAATATAAAAATGAATGCCGCAATGATGAAATACAAAATCGCCCAAAGGATTCTTCCCCATTGCGGCCTGTGAATCCAGCCGGTGGATACGACATCTTCTAAACGAAACTCCCTCATGCTGAGTCTTCTTTTGTTTAATGAAAAGAAGCGTTTGTTTGTCAGCACAAGCGTTGTCCAGCTTTTAAATTCAGCGGCTATCGCATTGTTTTGTGACCAAATTGTTTCATCTTTCATGTCAATGGAATTGAGAACTCTCTCATCTTTTCCCAAATATTTCGAAAAATTTGCCATTCTTTTCCCTTTTTGAAATGTGTTTTCTGTATATTATCATTTGATTAATTTAAATTAATAAGATAAGATTATCACTGCTTCATTATTAATTTAACTTAAAAAAGTTTCAAAACATTTTTGCCTTTTAAATGAAGTTTGAAAATTGCCTTAAATGAAATTAAATAAAAAAAAGAGGGTGAAAAGATTTTTTTTATCTTTCTTTTCACCGCCAAAATTAATAAGGAACCGGAAGCCCCAGTTCAATTCTGTGTTCGATTTCCTTGACGTTTTTGGTCTTTTTGTCAACAGACAATTTTTCAAGCATGGGCAGGCCGACTTTCCCTTCGGTGTCAATAGGTTTTGTTTCAAGCTTGCCGGCTGCAATCATTTTGTCAATGAAATCTTTGCCTTTCTCACTTCGGATAATTACGGTACTCCAGCCGTCGGGGGATCCGACAGAGCCTGTTGAAAAGTCTGCATATTCGGATGTGTAGTCCATACAAATATGGCAGGATTTTTGTTCAAACGGAAGGGTTTCTTTAATCGGGATGGTAACCGGTTCGCTTCCGTCTTTTTTGTAAACAAAAAGCTTTCCTTTTCCGATGTCGGTCTTTATGACATCTTCCATTTTAACGTGTGCATATTGCTCAATCAATGTTTTCATGCCTTCATACGGGAAGTTTTCCATACAAAAAATGCCGACGACCAAGCCGATATTTTCAGCAGTCTGGCGAAACGCTGCCGGAT
>Ga0099364_10008028_pt1 | contig 14942 bp, 10 predicted proteins | sample TergutTh196P3_FD_73070 | JGI IMG/M metagenome (GOLD analysis project Ga0099364, IMG submission 73070) | Microcerotermes parvus P3 segment gut microbial communities from Pointe-Noire, Republic of the Congo - Th196 P3 | ecosystem: Host-associated > Arthropoda: Insects > Digestive system > Gut ... | reverse complement strand
AGAAGGCCTCGTGAGGGGCCGCACGGATACGGAGCTCGCGCCGACAGGCACGGCGACACGTGCGGAAGCGGCGACGCTCCTGATGCGCTTTATGGAAATGACGAGAGACATACCTTCGCCGGTATAGGGATAAAAACGCAGGAGAAATGCAGGGGTTGAGATTTTCAACCCCTGCAACGCGGATTATAAACCGGCAGCAGATACATAAAATATTGGAAAATGGTGCAAATAAGATGAAAACATTTTCAAAAAAAAGCTTATCAGCAATCATTGCAGTTTTACTCACTTTTTCCCTTGCTACGCCCGCAATAGGGGTAGACACAGCAGCGGTTGACGCTGCGCTGGAAAGTACAGCGGCGTACATGCTGCAAACAGTCAGAAATCCGCAGGTCGATTCCGTAGGCGGCGAATGGGCGGTGATTGGTCTAGCTCGCAGCGGGTACGAAGTACCGGACTCATATTATGAAAGCTATTACAGAACAGTGGAACTATATGTGCAAGAACACGGCGCAATTCTGCATGACCGCAAGTACACGGACAACAGCCGGGTTATTCTCGGGCTGACTGCGGCGGGCTACGACCCCCGCGATGTTGCCGGGCACGACCTGACAATTGCCCTCGGTGATTTTGAGAGGACGATCTGGCAAGGCATCAACGGCCCGATTTTCGCATTGCTCGCACTTGACAGTTTCGATTACCCGATACCTGCGAACCCGGATGCCGAAACGCAGGCGACGCGGGAATTGTACATTGCGGAGATACTGCGAAGGCAGACTCCGGATGGCGGCTGGAGCCTAACGTACCAACCCGAAGCCCAGCGCAGCGGGTTCGGGTTGGAGAGGAGGAGCGACGAAGCGGGCGAGCTTTCGCGCCTCAACGCGGAAGCGAGTCTTAGCGCAGTCCGCGACGACGAAACTGCGGGCGGTGGCGGTACAGCGGTCGGCACGGATGAAATAGGTGATGCAGACTTGACGGGGATGGCTTTGCAAGCACTCGCGAAATACCAAGACAGACACGATGTGCATGACGCTATTGAAGCTGGGCTCGTTTTCCTATCAGGCATACAAGACGATGAAGGCGGGTACGGCAGCAGCTTTTCAGGCGGATCTTCGGCTGTCGAGAGCACGGTGCAGGTGCTTGTCGCCCTGTGTGAGCTTGGGATATCCATCGACGACCCCCGTTTTGTCAAAAATGGAAATTCACTCGTTGATAACTTGCTCGCCTACAAAAACGCAGACGGTAGTTACAGGCATACATACACGGGAAACGGGAATAATCAGATGTCCACGGAACAAGCGCTCTACGCTCTTGTCGCAGTGCAGCGAGCGTTTGAAGGAAGAAATAGCCTGTACAGGATGTCCGACACCGTCCGGCGCGGAGAGTTCAACCCTGTAGACGGAGTCGGGCTGCCGGGAAAGCATGAAGATGTGAACCTGGTTCCGGTCACGCTGCCGGGGAAGACTTTTACAGATGTCCGCAACCATGCAAACCAACCTGCGATAGAAGCCCTGGCCGAACGGGAGATCATCAACGGGAAGTCCGAGAACTCGTTTGACCCGGATGCGACAATGACAAGGGCGGAGTTTGCCGCCATAGTGACGCGGTCGCTGGGACTCCCTGCTAGGGAAGGTTTCTCGTTCATGGATGTTGAAGCAACTGAATGGTTCGCAGAAGCCATTGGCACAGCTTATTATTACGAGATCGTAGCCGGGACTTCGGCGACGACGTTCGATCCGGACGGAACAATCACCCGTCAGGAAGCCGCTGTAATGATTGCGAGGGCGGCAAGGCTCACAGGGCTGGACACGGCGCGGACTGATGCCGAGATACGCGACACGCTTTCAGCGTTCGGGGATTACCGCACAGTCGAAGCTTGGGCACAAGAGGCAATGGCGTTTTGCTATTCGGAGGGCATACTGGACGACGCAGAGTTTGACATACAGCCGGGAATTGCGATACGGCGCTGCGAGGTAGCGGAGATGGTGTACAGGATGCTTACAAAAGCGTTGCTTTTGTAATGAAGAATTAAGTCTCTCTCTATTTCATCTCTTTTGAAAAATGCCTTCAACCATAACCAGTTGTTGCAGAGTGTTTACTCCTATAATCTCATCACCAAGATTCATCTTGCAGATTCCAACTGATCTGCCATTATCAATCATTATCGCCGGAACATCGGTAAGATAATACTCACTTTGTGAGTTGTCTCGTTTCAAGCTGTCAATGGCTTCATAAAGGCTTTGAGCTTTGAAAACATATACCCCGCTGTTGAGTTCAGTAATCGCAAGCTGATCCGGTGAACAATCGCGCTCCTCAACCACACACACGAAATCATTATTAGTATCTCGGATTATTCTACCATATGGCAGTTGTATTGATGACTCACCTGTCAGGATTGTACAATCATTTCCTGATATAAAATGCTCACGAGCAAGAGTTTCATACGTGCTTCGCTTGACGGCGGGCATATCTCCGCAGCATACGAGTACAGAACCGGTAAAATCGCTAATCTCCTTCTTCGCTGACAAGACAGCATGACCGGTTCCAAGCTGCTCAATCTGCTCTGCGAACACGTACTCTGAAAAGTAGTCAATTACAAGCTCTTTCATGTAACCAACTACTATAATCGTGTCTTTACTTGAGATAAATGACAACGCATCAAGGACATAAGATAGGAGCGGTTTTCCGCATACCTCCCTCATCACTTTTGGCGCGTCATTATCGCTTGTCTGCATCCGTGTCCCTTTACCCGCTGCCAGGACAATTGCTTTCATGTTATTCAATAATCAGTCTCCTAGTGCATAAATTATCAAACGCTGCCGGAAGCTCTCATTCTTGAGAAATGCTTCTAAGCAGCGGAACAGTCGTCTCTGTGATACCCTCCACCATATACTCATACTCCAGCAAGTATGAAAGTATATCGACAAGCATCAAAGCGGTGAATTCCGAGCAAACAGACAGCAGATTCTTGCGTTCTCCGCTCTCTTGAGGGAGCATTTCGGTGACTGCTTCAACAGAGAATGTATCATCATAAATCAGGCTCTCCTTCGAATCCCAATATATAACGCCATACCTGTTTAGACGCGCTGTTTCAACTTCAATCTCGAAATCAGAAGAGACTATCATGGTCTTTATTTTCGTTGCTTCAAACAAAAGCGACGAGACTCTAAGGTATTCATCAAGTGTTCCTTCCAACAGCCAAATACCAATTGTATAACCTTCACTTGACACTTTTCGGATTATACCCGGGTTACTCCTAATGTCGATTTCACTCACATAAAAGCAAAATTGATCAAACTCGCCGGAATACGAATCCAATAAATCAAGAATTGCTTCTCCGCCTCCCGCTGAGATATCGTAAAAACTATGATGAATCGTGACATCATCATATATAGGCGGCGGTTCAACTGTTGGAGGTGATGCCGATACATCCCCACCGGGAGATGGAGATGGCGATGACGAGGTTGCGGGAGAGAAATAGTCATTATATGCATTTCGGAGTGTTGTCCCATATATCCCAAAGAATGTTTGCCAGTTAATCCAGGCTGATCCATCGGCAGACAGCATCCTGATGACCCACATCTGCTCTTGCGGTATAATGTCGCGACCGACTGACTGGATTTGGTATGAAAAACCGAAAAACTCGCTGATTTGTCTAAGCGGCACATAGATTCTTCCACTAACTCTACGCGCAGCGGGCCATGATAGAGTCGCTCCGTCTTGGTCGATAACAGTTCCACCGGATGTATAAAAGTCAACATATTGATTTGCCCCGGTGTATAAACGCACATATTCAGTTGATGCTATCGACCACACACCGACTCCTCTAAATACTCCATGCGGTATAAAGTATTCGCCTCCGACCACATACGGCATGGTATCATTATTAAACGGAAGCAATGTGTCATTTACTGCGATGAAAAATGGAGTTATTGCTGCTTGCGACAGCACCGGCAGCATCATTGCCATAATGCTTATAAGTATGATTATAACAATAGTTTTTTTCATCGTATATCTCCGGTGTGTTTTGAGCGAAAGTTCCTGACAGAACTGAATTGTTTCATATAATATTACCACACACTAGTATAATACGCAAGGAAACTTGACATAGATACTCGCATGACATAATATGTGAATGATGTGAGTAAGCTGGACAGCCGCGTGAGAACGCCGAAAGGCCTCTCACGAGGAAAGTCCGGACTCCATAGGGCAAGGATAACGGGTAACGCCCGCCGAAGGCGACTTTAGGAAAAGTGCAACAGAAATAAACCGCCCGGTGACGATTCGTTGAGGCACTCCACGCCACAAACATATCTGATGCATCGCTGTGCATTTACAACCGGGTAAGGATGGAAAGGCGAGGTAAGAGCTCACCCGACGGCTGGAGACAGACCGCCGCTGTAAACTCTATCCGGAGCAACACCGTGGGAGAGCAGTGCTTGTAAAAGCATGATCAGGCTAGCCCGGCCGCTCTCAGGAGGTGGCTTGAGCCCAATTGGCAACGATGGGCCTAGATAGATGGCTGTCCAAGCGTCTATAACAGGACGCCTGACAGGATCCGGCTTATAGGCTTACTCACATCAACATTCAAATATCATGGACTGCTCGCTTGAAGGCTTCAGCGGCAAAAGACAACGAGAGGTTTTTCACTTGAGCCAAGCCTAAATACCTAACAGGTAATCCCTCATGAAAACGTAACTCAAATAAATCCCCTGCATCAATCGCTCTCTGCACATCTTCCTTAATAGTCGCGGCAATCCCAAGACCGATTTTCGCAAACTCGGAAACCAATGCAAGACTTTCAAGCTCTATCGATGGAGTTATGTCCAGTTCCTGACTTCGCAGGAATCGATCCATCTGTTTTCTTGAGTTACTGCTCTTTTCAAGCATAAGAATGGGATACTTCATAAGCTCTCTTAGGTGCATTATCGAATCAGCTAAGAAAGAGTATTTCACCCCTGCAACAAAGCAATCATGAAACTGCATCACGGGAGAAATCTCAATAGCCGCATCATCATCAACCGGGAGATTGACAAAAGACATATCAACGGTTCCGTTTTTTAAAAGCATTAATAATTCCTGAGTCGTTCTGTTTACGACGGAAATCCTGATTTCCGGATGCTCATCGTTAAATCTGCTTAAAAATGGCAATAGGAATAGACTACAAGCCGTGTCAGAAGCACCGATTTTTATCTCACCTTCTCGTAAGTTCTTCATGGCGAGTATTTTCTCTTGCGCATTATCAATTAACGATACTGCATTATTCACATATGAAAAAAGAACCTCACCTTCGCTTGTAAGCCGAACCCCGCGTTTGCTTCGGTTAAACAGTTTACAACCCAGTTTATATTCAAGCTGCATGATTGATTGCGATACAGCGGACTGCGACACAAAAAGACTCTCTGCTGCTCTGGTAACATTCCCGGCTTTAGCCGTCTCGCAAAAAAACCTATACAACTCTAAATTTATGTCCATATTCATCATCCTCTCTTATCATAACGATAAGTATGATTAATTTTACTTATCGTTATAACAGTATTATAATAAGTTTTGCTGAAAAGTCAAACTCTATGGAGGCACTATGTCAAATCGATACATAAACCCATTAAGCACAAGATACGCCGGCGAAGAAATGCAATATATCTTTTCCGACGATAACAAGTTCGCAACATGGCGCTCATTATGGGTAGCACTTGCCGAAAGCCAGCGAGAGCTGGGACTGCCGATTAGCGAAAAACAAATAAAACAGATGAAAGAACACATAAACGACATCGATTATGAAACAGCCGCAAAACACGAAGCAGAAACCGGACACGATGTCATGGCACATATTCGCACATATGGCGACATATGCCCATTAGCAAAACCAATAATACACCTAGGAGCGACATCAAGTTTTGTTGGCGACAACACCGATATACTACTACAAAGAGCAGCATTACACCATATAAAAAAACTGCTCCTGGAAACTATATCAAAACTCTGTGAGTTTGCAGAAACACATAAAGACCTTCCGTGTCTTGCGTATACCCATTTTCAACCGGCTCAACCGACAACCGTTGGAAAACGAGCGACATTGTGGACACAAGATTTGCTTTTTGACTTGCAGCAACTGGAATTTACACTAGGGAATCTCAAGCTGCTTGGATGTAAAGGTACGACCGGTACTGCTGCAAGTTTTCTTGAACTCTTTGATGGCGACCACGAAAAAGTAATAGAACTGGAACGAAAAATCGCTAGAAAAATGGGACTGGACTCAGTATATGCTGTCAGCGGACAGACATATTCCCGAAAAATCGATTTCTACACCCTATCTGTCTTATCAGGCATAGCTCAAAGCGCATCAAAGTTTTCAAACGATATTCGCTTATTGTCAAGTCTCAAGGAGGTTGAAGAACCGTTCGAAAATACACAAGTCGGCTCCAGCGCAATGGCATATAAACGAAACCCGATAAAAAGCGAACGCATCGCATCTCTAGCGCGATATGTGACGGTGAATACGCAAGGCCCGGCAATTACCGCAAGTACTCAATGGCTTGAGAGGAGCTTGGACGATTCCGCGAACAGGCGTATAACAATTCCCGAAACCTTTCTAGCAACTGATGCAATCCTTACACTTCAAACAAACATAATCGGGGGACTAGTCGTATATCCCCGTATGATTGAAAAGCACCTAAACGAAGAGATGCCATATATGATCACTGAAAACATACTCATGCACTGCGTCAAAAAAGGCGGAGACAGGCAGCAACTACATGAAAAATTACGAAAACATTCGTTTGAAACTGCAAAAGAGATAAAGCAGGATGGCAGCGACAATAATTTATTATCTCGTATACTCGAAGATTCTGCATTTCACATCTCTGAAAAAGAGCTAAATGGTTTAATTGATGCAAGCCTATTTACCGGCAGAGCAAAAGAGCAGACAGAGGAGTTCCTTTTAGAAGTCCGGGAAGTATTAGAGGGGGATGGTCATGGACTGGGAAACCGTAATAGGACTTGAAGTCCATGCGGAACTATCGACAAAGACAAAGATTTTTTGCGGTTGCCGTGTCGCATTTGGCGGTGAACCGAATACATATGTCTGCCCGGTCTGTTCCGGAATGCCGGGCGTCCTGCCGAGATTAAACTACACTGTCGTGGAATATGCTATACGTGCAGGGCTGGCTCTCGGTTGCTCGATTACAGAAAAATGCAAATTTGACCGTAAGAATTACTTCTACCCCGATTTACCAAAATCATATCAAATATCTCAGCTCTATTCTCCGATTTGCCGAGATGGTTTTCTCGATATCGAAGTTGATCACATCAGAAAAACTATTGGTATACGCGAGATACACATGGAAGAGGATGCCGGAAAGCTCATACACGATCCGCAAAACGATAACACGCATATGGATTTTAACCGTTGCGGCGTACCTCTTCTGGAAATCGTATCGCATCCTGATATGCGAAATTCCGGCGAGGTACTGGCTTATCTCCAAAAACTCCGCGAAATACTCATGTATTTAGACATTTGCGATTGCAAGATGCAGGAAGGATCATTACGCGCAGATATAAACCTCTCAGTACGACCAATTGGAGGGCTATTGGGTGTCCGTACAGAGATGAAGAACCTAAACTCGTTTAAAGCCATCGAACGAGCAATCGAATATGAAACAAAACGGCAGATTATGATTCTTCGCAGCGGTGGAGAAGTCGAACAGGAAACACGCCGTTGGGACGATAATGCTTGCATATCTTATAGTATGCGCTCTAAAGAGAACACGCAGGACTATCGCTATTTCCCTGAGCCGGACTTATTGCCGATTGTGACTGATGCTACCCTGCTGACACAGATTAAAAACAGCCTTCCTGAACTTGCAGACCAAAAAAGGGAACGGTATATGCATGATTATGGTCTCACCGAACACGATGCAGCGGTAATCACAGATCATAAAAACATCTCTGCTCTATTTGAATCGGTAACAAAAATCAGTGGTGAACCGATAGAATCTGCTCACTTGATTACAGGAGAAATCATGCGGTTGATGAACCAAACCAATACGCTGCCTGAGAATCTGTCGATAGATGCAAGTAAACTGGCAGAGCTGATTGGATTTGTTCTGAGTGGCAAAATAAGCCGTAACGCTTATAAGGAAGTAGTTGAAGCGGTATTTTTGCATGATGTTGTACCGGAATCTTACATTGTTAATAACGGACTGTTCATGCTCACAGACAATAGTGCATTTGTCGATGCTGCAAAAGCAGTATTAGATGAAAACCAAGATGCTCTTGAAGAATACCGCTTGGGTAAGGAAAAGGTTTTTGGTTTCTTATTGGGACAAACAATGCGAAAAATCGGCAGTGCGAGCAACCCTGATCTGGCTAGAAAAGCACTGCAAGATTTACTGACGGCTGACAGTATGGAGCATTCACATATGGACTGATAAGAGTGTAAGATGAAATACCGCTGGTCATCCTTATGTCATTCTGAGCGCAGCGAAGAATCTTTCTGCTCAGGATTGCATAAGAGTAGGATTCTTCGGTCGCAAGCTCCCTCAGAATGACAAGCTCAAGATATGGCCGACCAGCAACGAGATAAATTATACTACTGTTAAGGAATAGGAATATGTGCGGAATTATAGGGTATGTTGGTAAAGAGAATGCAGTGCCAATCATAGTCGATGGACTCAGAAAACTTGAATACCGAGGTTACGACTCCGCCGGGATTGCAATTTACTGCGAAGATAGTATTAAAGTCGTAAAGCAGCAAGGGCGATTGGATGCGCTTGAATCGCGGATAGAATCGCACCCATTTCAAGGGTATATGGGAGTCGGTCACACACGCTGGGCAACTCATGGAGAACCGTCTGACATAAACTCCCATCCTCATATTGGCAGCCAAAATAAAATCGCTATTGTCCATAATGGCATTATTGAAAACTATAAGCAGCTTAAAGCATATTTAGAGAATAGAGGAATCACATTCGCATCACAAACCGACAGCGAGGTCGTTGCACAGCTTGCGGAGTATTACTATAACGGCGACATATTGGACACGGTCATAAAGGTCGCAAACCGCCTGGAAGGCTCTTATGCGCTTGGTATCATGTGCGTTGACGAACCCGGGGTTCTCATTGCAGTAAAAAAAGACAATCCACTCATTGTCGGGGTATCCGAGCATGGACAGTTCATCGCCTCCGATGTGCCCGCTGTGTTAAAGCACACTAACAAGGTTTATTACTTGGACGATAATGAAATCGTAATGCTGCGTAAAGATGATGTACGGTTCCTTAATTTCGATAAAGAACAGATTCAAAAAACGATTGAGACTGTGACTTGGAGCATGGACAGCGCATCCAAGGGCGGTTACCCTCACTTCATGTTAAAAGAAATCATGGAGCAGCCCGCAATTCTCAAAGACACAATCAATACGCTCATCTCCGATGGAGACAACGCGGAGACAATTGACGGCATAGACATCACACAATTCGATAAAATTATCATGACTGCCTGCGGTTCGGCATATAATGCGGGGGTCGTGGCAAAGTATGTGTTCGAGAAACTATGCAGGATATCTGTCGAAGTTGAACTAGCAAGCGAGTTTCGTTATAAGGATGCGATAATAGACAACAAAACGCTTGTTATTCTTATTAGCCAATCCGGAGAGACCGCAGACACCATAGCAGCTATGCGCGAAGCAAAGGCAAAAGGAGCAGTAACTCTTTCCATCGTAAACGTAGTTGGCAGCACAATTGCTAAAGAAGCAGACTACTGTTTGTTTACAGCCGCAGGACCGGAGATCGCAGTCGCTACGACAAAAGCCTTTTCTGCTCAGCTTATAATACTATACTCTCTCGCTGTTCGATTTGCATCTCGACTAAATAGACTGACACCGGCATCTGCAAAGAGTTTACTCGCAGAGATTTCTGTTCTACCGGACAAGATTTCAACAATACTAAAACAGGTCGATTCAATCCAGAGATATGCATCAACATGCGTCGGTTACAAGAGTATCTTTTTCATCGGTCGGAATATTGATTATGCAATTGCACTTGAAGGGTCGCTAAAGCTCAAGGAAATATCATATATCCATTCGGAAGCATATGCCGGTGGTGAGCTTAAACACGGCACAATATCGCTTGTCGAGGAAGAGCCTCTGGTTGTAGCGATTGCGAACTGTGAACGGCTCTATGGTAAAATCATGAATAATGTGGAACAAGTCATCAGTCGCGGCGCTAAGGTACTACTGATTGGCAACTGCTCAGACGCTGTCTCTGACGATAAATTGTCCTGTATAAGGCTGCCGGCGTCCGAAGATTTGTTTTCACCATCGCTGTCCGTTGTGGCATTGCAATTATTCAGTTACTATGTTGCAGCAAATAAAGGCCTAGATATCGATAAACCGCGAAACCTTGCAAAAAGCGTAACTGTGGAATAATTGGTTATTTGAGGTGAGCATATGTCTTCCAATATTGAAATAGACGAAAAATTAATAGAGTATCTTGAGGATCTGTCCTTCCTATCTTTCTCGGACGATGAAAAATCACGCTTAAAAAGGGATCTTAAAGATATTCTTGCAAACATGGCTCTGCTGGCAGAATATGACCTGGAAAATGTGCCTGTGTGCAGTCATCCATTTAATAATGTAAACGCCTTTCGCGAAGATACACCGCAAGAATCATTCGACAGGGAGCAAATCTTAAAAAACGCACCGGACAGAGATACCGAATCGTTTATAGTCCCAAAGACTGTAGCATAATTGCTGTTACCTCATGTCATTTCGTAGCTTTGCGAAGATTCAATCTGTGCGATATTGCAAAAAAAAGATTCTTCGGTCGCTATGCTCTCTCAGAATGACAATATGGGAAAACTCAGTGAACGGTAATTGCAAAAACGATAATTGCGATATTGCAGGAAAGCAATTATGAGACAAATGGAGCAAGTATAATGGACACAAAAATGCACAACATAAGCGCTATAGAACTCTCCTCACTAATCAAAACAAAAAAACTCAGCGTTGTGGAAGTGGTTAAATCCTATCTTGATTTGATTGAAAAAACCGATAGGAATTATAATGCCTTTGTATCGGTTTCCGGAGAAATGGCTCTCAATCGCGCTGCGATTTTGCAAAAACAGATTGAATCAGGCGTTGTACTCTCTCCATTATTCGGCGTACCAATAGCAGTAAAAGACAACATATCAACAACGGGCATCGAAACAACCTGCTCATCAAAAATTCTTAGCGGATACACTCCTGTATATAATGCGACAGTTGTTGACAAGCTGGAAAAAGCAGGCATGATAATTGTCGGGAAGTTAAACATGGATGAGTTTGCGATGGGAGGCTCCAGCGAGACCGGCATTAATGGCCCGGTACGAAACCCATGGGACATATCACGAGTCGCGGGCGGTTCTTCCGGCGGCAGCGCAGCCGCAGTAGCTTGTGGTGAGATAACATTGTCACTCGGTTCAGACACGGGTGGTAGCATTAGGCAACCATGCTCATTCTGCGGTGTTACGGGCATAAAACCGACATATGGCTCAGTATCGAGATACGGACTGATCGCTTATGCATCTTCGCTTGACCAGATTGGTCCGATCGGGAAAAATATAAACGACTGTGCTGCAATGCTCTCAATCATATCAGGACCGGATGATAAAGACAGCACTTGTATAATAAATGAACCGTTCCATTTCCGGTTCGACGATCTCGGAGATTTAAACGGCATCAAAATCGGAATCCCTCGTAATTATTTTGAAAATGGTATTGACAAAGACGTGAAACAAGCTGTCCTTGCTGCTGCAAATGAGCTTGAATCAGCAGGTGCTGAGCTAATAGAATTTGATATGCCACTAATGGATATTATGATTCCTGCATATTATGTCATCGCATGCGCAGAAGCGTCGAGCAACCTATCTCGATATGACGGTATGAAATACGGATATCGCAGCCCTGACGCAAAGACGCTTAATGAAGTTTACCGCGCATCACGCAGCGAAGGGTTCGGGCTTGAAGTGAAAAGAAGAATTATGCTCGGTTCGTTCGTCTTATCATCGGGATATTACGATGCATTTTATGGAAAAGCTCTACAAGCTCGCACACATATTATCAACGCATATAATAACCTCTTTGATCGTTTTGACATGATTATCTCACCGGTTGCTCCCACAACCGCATACCATATCGGAGAAAACATAGATGATCCCATGAAAATGTATTTAGGTGACATATATACTGTTTCGGTAAACCTTGCCGGGCTACCCGCAGTGGCTCTTCCCTGTGGATTTGACGAATCCGGTTTACCGATTGGTTTCCAACTAATAGGACGCGCATTCTCGGAAGAAAAGCTGATCAATGCTGCACGAGTGTATCAACATAGGGTAAACTGGCATGAGTACAAAGCAGAGTATGGAGAGGAGAAAGAATATGCTGACAGCAGTAGTAGGAGTAAATTGGGGTGACGAAGGCAAAGGACGCATGGTGGATTTATTAGCGGAAAACTATAACGTGATCTGCCGGTATCAAGGAGGCAACAATGCAGGGCATACAGTTGTCAATGACAAAGGGAAATTTATCTTAAACCTCCTGCCATCCGGAATACTACGCAATGAGACCGTGAATGTAATGGGCGTCGGCATGGTAATTGACATTGAGCATCTACATGGAGAAATCACTCGATTGAAAGAAAAAGGCATAAACATCACGCCGGACAACCTAAAAATCAGCGATAAGGCTTTCATTTGCATGCCATACCACAAAAAGCAAGATATACTGGAAGAAGATCGCCTTGGAGACAAAAAATACGGCTCAACACGTCGTGGAATAGCTCCGGTATATGGCGATAAGTACATGAAAAAAGGGCTTCGAATGGGCGATTTGCTCGATTCTGAAATCTTAACACAAAAACTCACCGATCTCGTCTCGTGGAAAAACCTAACACTCATGGGGTATGATGCCGATGAGATAAGCATCCCTGATGTGAGTCAGTGGCTGGACGAGTATGGTGAGATGTTGCAACCATATATTACAGATACGACTGAGTATATGTCATCTTGCGTACAAAATGGGGCGAACATTATGTTTGAGGCTCAACTTGGCGCCTTGCGTGACATTGATTATGGTATCTTCCCATACACCACATCGTCACATACTCTCGCATCATACGCAACAACAGGAGCAGGGATACCGGGAGCAAAATTAGACAACACAATTGGTATTATGAAAGCATATTCAAGTTGTGTGGGTGAAGGCCCGTTTACCGCAGAGTTCTTTGGTGAAGACGCAGATTTGCTGCGCGAAGCAGGAGCAGAGTACGGTGCCGCAACCGGTCGCCCTCGTAGAGTTGGCGCATTTGATGTTGTTGCAAGCAGATATGGCATAATGGTACAAGGTGCAAATGAGATCGCCTTAACTAAGCTGGACGTGCTTTCTTATCTCGACAAAATCCCGGTCTGCGTGGCATATGAAGTCGATGGTGTTAAGACAGATCATTTCCCGTCTTTTAACATTCTTCCAAAAGCTAAACCGGTTTATGAGTATTTAGACGGTTTCAAGACTGATATATCAAAATGCAGGACTGTAAACGATCTTCCAAATAACGCGGTAAAGTATATAAAGTTTATCGAAAACGCTGTAGGTTGTCCAATAAAATATGTCTCAGTCGGCCCCACCCGCGATGATTATCTGGAAATGTAGGAGCGGAATAACACATAGCACAATGTATCTATATATAAATGAACATGGATTTAATATGATAAACGCATAAATTCCTTTAAAACAAATCCCAAATAACGCTTGCACCTTGTCATTGACTATGCTATAATCACTGACAAGGATGTTTCGGGATGTGAGGAGGAATGATTGTGAGATATATCGGCGGCAAAACTCAATTACTGGGAGATATAGAAACAATTATCCGCGAGAATGCTTCCGGTCGTGAGAGTATTTTCTGTGACATTTTCTCCGGTACGGGCAGTGTCGCAAGATATTTCAAGCCCAAATATGAAATTCATTCAAACGACATCCTACATTTTTCCTATGTTATTCAAAAAGCGACTGTGGAAAATAACCATAAACCAGTATTTTCCAAACTTGCTGGGATAGGTATTACTGACCCTGTAAAATTCCTCGAAGAAACCGATGTGGCTGATAATGGATATTTCTCTTTCTTTATAGCCGAAAACTACGCTCCTAATGAACATAATAGGCGTATGTACATTACAAAACGCAATGCAATGAGGGTGGATTTTATACGTAATACGATTGAAGCGTGGTATAAGTCGGAGCTCGTTAATGAAGTAGAATACTACTATTTACTTGCGGCGCTAATTGAGGGAGTGCCGTATGTGTCGAATATCACAGGAACATATGGAGCATACCTAAAAAAGTGGGATAAACGTGCATATAAAGAGTTCGAGATGGCACGGCTTGATGTTTTGGACAATGGTCGCGTCAATCGAAGTTACAATTGTGATGCAAATAACCTTATCCGAGAATTGGAGGGAGATATTCTTTACATTGATCCACCGTATAACTCAAGACAGTACGCTCCTAATTATCACCTACTTGAAACAATTTCTCGTTATGACAACCCGAAAATCCGCGGCGTGACAGGTATGCGTCCCTATGATGATATAAAGTCAGCTTATTGCATTAAGTCAGAGGTTTTAGAAGTATTCGAAGACTTAATAAATAAAGCTCGTTTCACGAACATCGTTATGAGTTACAGCAGTGAGGGCTTGATGTCGACTGAGCAAATTGAAACTATATTGAAACGATATGGAACTCCACGTAGTTACAAGCAATACAATATCCCATACCGTAAATATAAAAGTAAAATTTTAAACGAAACCAAAATCTTATATGAGCATTTATTTTACATTCGTAAAGATATTCCAAAAGCTACTATATTCCCTTTGCTAACTGTTGCGGAAAGTGGTGTGAAATATCAAGCAAAGCG
>Ga0099364_10008027_pt1 | contig 14942 bp, 17 predicted proteins | sample TergutTh196P3_FD_73070 | JGI IMG/M metagenome (GOLD analysis project Ga0099364, IMG submission 73070) | Microcerotermes parvus P3 segment gut microbial communities from Pointe-Noire, Republic of the Congo - Th196 P3 | ecosystem: Host-associated > Arthropoda: Insects > Digestive system > Gut ... | reverse complement strand
GTTTAAGACCCCCGCCTCTTTAGGCGGAACTATTTCAGGTTGAGTACAATCTCCATCTGAAAACCGGATGTTTAACGACTTATAGAAGTCGTTAAACGATTTCATTCATCCCCGTCGGGTTTGGCTTCGCTGGTTTCGGCTTCAGGTACGTCGCCGTAGTTTGTAGCGCTTTTTTTGAGCTCAGCAATGTCTCTCTTATGCGCGCCTATGCGGGCGATTGAGTCGGTGATGTCCTCGCAGGCTTTTTTCAGCTCTTCCTCGGGGGCGTTTTTGTGCAACTCGTAGTATTTGCTGCCGATTTCGCCATTGAGCCGCCTGATCAAAGCCCTTTCCCGCGTTATTTCCGCATTCAGTTTTGCCCGTTTGGCCAGTATTCTTGCCTTCTCTTCGGCAGTCTTGTAAGTTTCCACGGAGATGTCGGCGATTGTCTCAATAGTGTCTTTTGCCTTTTTTTTGAATTCTTCATATGATCCCATTTTTTTGTCCTCCTATATAAATTACAATGTTGTAGTATCTTCAATTTTGTCCATGCCTCGGAATCGATTGCGGATAAGAAGCCATATAGCCGCTGAAAACGATAATGCCGCAAGTAACTGCGAAGCGCGTATGTCCGACGCGGAAACAAACAGGCTGTCGGTGCGGAGGCCCTCGATCGCATATCTGCCAAGCCCATACCACGCAACGTACATCAAAAAATACTGCCCGTGGTACTTTAGCTCCTTCGTTTTTGATATGATATGCATCAGTATCAGCCCGACGATGTTCCACAGCGACTCATACAGGAACGTCGGATGCACATATACGAAACCAGCGGTACCCATAAGGCCCATTTTCCAAGGAAGATTCGTAACTTCTCCGAATGCTTCGCGATTAAAGAAATTGCCCCAACGGCCGGCCGCTTGCCCAATCAGAAGGCCGAAGCCCGCGGCGTCCAGCATTTTTCCGATAGGCACTTTTTTTATCCGGCTGTAAATGTAAAAAGCGATTGCGCCTCCGATGACTCCGCCGTAGACGGCTAGCCCGCCCTGGCGCACCCTGAAAATGTTCAGCCAATTGCCCTGCCCGACATAGTCGGAAAGGCTGAATGCGGCGTAGTAGAGCCTTGCGCCGATTATTCCGCACGGGACGGCAAGAATGATTATGTCAAGGACGTCGTCCTGCGTCATGCCGAACACGCTGCGCCGTTTATAGATGTACAACCCTGCCAGAAGAAAGCCGGCGGTGATGCACAAACCGTACAGATAGATGCTGAACCCGAACAAGTTGAAGTAACTCGGAGGGTTGATGACAAAGCCTTCGCCGAATAGCGGGAATGAAATTTCAACGGTATTCAAAGAATCACCTCAATAGGCGGGCGCTTTGCGCCCTAGTGGAAAGTGGAAAGTGGAAAGTGGAAAGTGGAAAGAGGAGAGTTGGGGACGGGGGAGGCGGTGGTGCGGTAGGGCAGGGGCTCTGCTCCTGCCGTCAGTGATTGGGGTTTATTATTGATATTGCCATGTTGTCGGGGATTAGGCATTCGCGGTAGAAGGCGGTTATGTCGTCTATCGTCACCGACGCGAGGAGCTCGGCGGCTTCAAATGCGTCATAGCCGCGAAAACTGCCGCAGGCTATGCTTACGCAAATCGATTCAAGGGAGTTGAGCGAACGTATCTGGCTGCCTATGGCCGATTTTTTTATGCGTTCAAAATGCCCCGCATCCGGGCCTTCCTTTGAGAGCTTGGTTATTTCCTGCCTTAATTCGTCATAAACGCGCTCCGGGTCGTTTGATTCGCCGCCAAACATCGAATACGCCGTGCCCGCCGCAGAATCAAAAGATGCGGAAAAGTCACCGCAGACTAGCCCTTCGCCGTAAAGCCCAATATAGAGAGGGGAGGAGTGGCCGGCAAGGATATCAAGGGCAAGCGCGCTTATGAGTTCCATGCGCAAACCCTCCCTGCCGCGCGGGTGGGGCGCGGACTTGCAGCCGGCGAGGAATATCGGCTGGCTGACTTCCATTGAGGCGGATATACGGGACGTTTTAGGGCTAAGGCCCTCCGCCGGGCCGTAGTCGCGCCCTGGGTTTTCTCCCGGCTCCTTTGGAAGGATGCTCTGCGCGATATCGAGTATTTCGGAAAACTCGACGTTGCCGGAAACGCACAGGGCCATATTCGACGGATTGTAGAAAACTTTGTGGCAGCTTAGGAGCGTATCGGGGGTAATATTTGATATGCTTTCAACCGTCCCGGCCACGGAGTCGCGTATCGGGTTATGGCTGAACAATGATTTCATCAGGTTGTAGTATAGGCAGTAATCGGGGTCGTCTTCGCACATGAGTATTTCCTGGCCTATTATGCCCTGTTCCTTTATGACGCTCTCAGGCGAGAAAAACGGTGTCGAGACGAATTCCAGAAGCGTGCTGAGGTTATCGGAAAAATCATCTATGCATTCAAAATGGTATGCCGTAACGTCAGATGAGGTATACGCATTCGGATTCGCGCCCTTTGAGGACAGCTTGGAGAGCGCGTCGCCATATTCCATGTCAAACATTTCATGTTCCAGGAAATGAGCTACGCCTTCCGGCGTGTCGATCCAGTTCCCGGACAATTTGAACCGCCGGTCGACGCCGCCGTAATCAGTGGCGAAAAAGGCGTATTTTTTGCTAAAGCCAGGTTTTGGCACGAAAAAGACGGACAGCCCGTTTGGAAGGGTTTCTGAGTATATTCGTTCATCAATCAGCGGATATGCTTTTTGCATTCCTAGCCCTCCTTTCCAGTCAGGAAGAATATCGAGTCCGTCCCGATTTCGGAGGCTGTTTCAATGACGCGGTCATGCGTGACGGCCTCAATCATGTCGCAAAGCTCGTCCGGACGGTATTGAACGGGCGAAACCAAACTGTCAAAATAAAGCTCCAAGAGGCCCGAAGGCCGATCCATCGCGGACTTGATCGAGGTGGTGATGGAGCGTTTTGCCGAAAGCATTTCATGTTCGCTGATCTCGCCATTTTTTACGTGCTCCAACTGAGCCAGGATTTCATCGAGGGCAATCTCGAAATTTGAAAATTCGATGCCGGACGAGACAAGCATGACGCCTTTGTGTTTGTCGATGACTGAGCTGGCGTAATAACACAGCGCGAGTTTTTCGCGGACATTGCGAAACAGTTTTGACGTGGCGCCCGAACCGTATATGGAATTGAAAACCATCATAGCGGGGTAGTCAAGCGGGGGAGTCATCGCCTTCCCAAGCCTGAAACCGACGACTAGCTTGCATTGCGAGACATCAAGCTCCTCGGTGAACCTCCGGGGTGAATCTTTGGGGGGGTAGAGGATGATTTCAGATTCTGGCAGTTTTGTGTCAACTCGCGCCGGCAGGGATTGCAGGGCGGAGAGCAACGCGGATTCAACGCGCTTGGGTTCGGCGGAGCCGCAGTATAGTATTTCCATCGCAGAATTAGCGATTTGCTCTTGATAATGCGCGGTCAGCGACTGAGGCGTAATGGCCTGAGCCTCTTTTTCCCCGCCTAGCCTGTTCACGCTGAATGCTTCGCGGGAACACATTTCCTCAAGCAGGCGGTCGGCAGCATAGCTGCGTTTATCATTGATGCCGGCGCGGATGTCGTCAATCAGGTTTTTCTTTTCGCCCTCGATGTAGTCAGCGCGCAGGGAGCCGCCATCCGTGGCAGGGGAGAGAAGTATTTCCCCGAGAAGAGACACGGCTTTTTCCAGGACGCTTCCGCCGTTGGGGAGAAACCTGTCGTCGGGAAAATCGGCGTAAAACCCGGAGCAATGAAGCTCACCTTTTTTTCTGACGCTAGGCTCGATGACGGCGCCGTACAGCTCGTCTAAGGCCGACGCGATGCTTTCCATGCCCGGATGCTCTTTTGAACCGCGCCTCAATACCCTCGGAAACAGCGCGGTGGATGCCGCCTCGCTGCGCCTAAGTGCGCTGATGAGGTTGAGGGAAAGACAGCCGGTTTTGAATTTATCCGTTCTTACGCATGTCAGCCTGACGCCAGGGGAGAGGATGTTCGCTTGGACAGTATGCAATTCGTTCAACTCCTAATGCGCCCTGCGGGGCGCAAGGGATTAGGGAACAGGGAACAGGGAACAGGGAATAGGATGCGAGGGAGTGAAATATATGTTTTTGTTGTCGTTAGTGGTTGCTAAGGTGAAGTATACCATATTTTAATCGTTATGGGAATTAAAAAACAATTAAATTTCTGCGTTTAATAATGCATCGAAATAGTCAATGTTGCTTTCAGACAGGGGAATGCTCCCGTCGCAGATGCCTTTGACTATTTTCACCACCATATCGTTATATGGGGTCGGGATGCCGTGCTTTTTTCCCGCTTTGCAAATGACGCCGTTGATATCGTCTATTTCGACGTTTGTGTACCCCCTGCGCAAATCGTTTAACATGCTAGCTTGCGCTTTGGAACCTTTGCGGTCCTCTTGTATTTTGGAGACAAGCCTGTCTTCCTCTTCCGCCGTGGCGTAAGAATACATGTCCGCACTGTCCAAAGGCCCGAAAGCCTCCATTTTCACGCCCTCGGCTCCCGCCGCTTTTATGCACTCCCGCCCGATTCGGGCGACGCATCTTATGCCCCTCGGGTCTGCGGCGACCTCGCCGAAGTTCTTGCACATGACGGCGGACATCCCGCTGAAAGTCGCGTTGGCCGTCAGCTTCGCCCACCGATATCCGACCAGATTTTCAGTGAGGTCAACGGGGCAGAGAAGTTCCAGTATTTTTTTAACTTCAAGAAGCTCGGCGGTGATATTCCCATTAACCGAACCTAGTACGAACTTCCTTTTTTCCGGCGGGTTAAGCACGTCTATGACGCCGGGCTCCGCCATGACCCCGCCCCAGCCGGCAGGAGCTCCGAACACTTTGTCAGGTTCAAAAAATTTTATGATGGCATCTTCAGGAAGACCGTTTTGGCCCGTACAAACGAAGGTGCCTTCATGGGAATGTTTCTTCATTATCGGCAGTGCCACCGAATTTGCGGTTTGTTTTGCAAAATACAGAAACAAATCGTATGTGCCTTCCATTTCGTCCAGCGTGTACGCCGTCACGGGAATGGTGGCATTCTCAAAAACGCGCAGCCGCGCACCGTGTTTGTTAAGTGCCTCAACATGCGCTTTATTCCTGTTGATCAGATCCACTTGTCTTGTTTTTGCTATATAGGCGCCCAATATGGTCCCCAAAGCGCCGGCGCCCATTATCGCAATCCGTTCAAACATACATTCCCTCCGTCAAAAATATGAATAGGGGCGCGCATGGCGCGTCCCTTGCAGTTTGATATTTGCTAAAGGCTTTCCTGATTGAGGCTTTCGACGATTGCGCCGGCAAATATGCCCATGAACTTCAGATATAGAATCTTCACCAGCTCTTTGAGTTCGCCGTCGTCCTCCGTGAGGATGCCGCTGAGTTCTTTCACGGGGCTGTTCGCAATGCGCCGTAGCTCCTGATCCATCAGAGATAAGATTATTTCGTGGCCGTCATCTATTATATACTCTTCCAGATCGCGGGCCATCGGCTTGGTGACGATGCCGACGACTTTTCTGGCGACTGCTTTGCCAAACGATGAGCCGCCTATGACTCCGGCGGCTATATCGCTGCCTTTTTGCGCGAATACCAACGGCAGCCCCGCTTTGCATATGGCAACCTGAATGCGTACGCACAACTCTTCCTCCAGACGCTCTACGGCGCCCTCCGGCAAGAAACCGCAAAGCAGCTCCGGATGATCGTCGCCGCGCAGAAGGCTGACGACGCTGTTCGACACCGACTCGGCCATCAGCTCCGACGTAAGCGCCGAGGCAAGGTCATGCGCATTAATATTATTGCTCATTTCATACCCTCATAGGGTGGCGGGTTTTAAGCCCGTCACCCTATTTTGAAACAAATTCCGATGGCAAGTCCTGGTTAGTTAGCCAGCTTGTCCACGCCTTTTTTCGCGGCCCTGCGGATACGGGTCACTAAATCCTCTTCATCGTGCGCATCTTTGTCAAAGAGTACGTCCTTGACCTTCGTCGTGAACCCGTCAAGGGTCTTTTCGCCCGTCAAATACTTGTAGCCATACCAAGCGCCCGCGCCGAGGGCGGCCAAGGTTATCACGTTTTTCAATAAGCCGCCTTTGGGGATCATGGCGAAATACATTTTACTCATTTAAACCAATCCTTTCTTTTTAGGCCGCATCGACGGCCGGTTATTTCATTAATGCGGTCTTCGACCGTTTATTCGCCTGGGAGTTCGTCAAGCTCGGACAGCGAGAATACCGGGCCGTCCTTGCATATGTACTTGTGACCTATGTTGCAGCGTCCGCACTTTCCGATGCCGCATTTCATGCGGGCTTCCAAAGTGGTAATGACGTTTTCGCCTTCAAAGCCCATCTTTTTCAGACGTTGGTTGGTGAGTTTGATCATGATGGGAGGCCCGCAAAGGATGACCTTGACGCCTTCCGGGGTGAAACCGCACTGCTCAAGATAATCAGGCACAAATCCGACATTCCCGTCCCAGTCGTCCTGAGGGCGGTCGATGGTGAGATAAACCCCCGTGTCAGGCTCCTTGAGCCAGTTTGTGAACAAATCGTCTTTATAGACCAAATCTTCTTTTGAGCGCGATCCATATAGGATGTCGATGTGCCCGTAGTCCGCCCTGTTCTTGAAACAATAACGGATCAGCGAAGCCACCGGCGCTAGGGCTATGCCGCCGGCAATAAACAGCAGCTTGTTACCCTTGAACACGTCGAGGGGGAAACCGTTTCCATACGGGCCGCGGATGCCGATGGAATCGCCGACCGCCATGCTGTGCATCGCTTCCGTGAGCAGGCCCACTCTTCTGATGGAGCTTTCTATCCAGTCGTCCCCGATATTGGCGATGGAGAACATTGCTTCGCCGATTTCCGGGATGGATATCATTGCCAGTTGCCCGGGCATTGTGGTAAGCGGCCGCTTGCCGTCCGGAGTTTGAATTCTGAAAGTCTTAACGTCCGGGGTCTCGTCCGTCATCTTGATAACTCTACATTCCCGAGGCAACAGGGGATTGTTGATGCTATCCGCCATATTGCACCTCCGCTGCTTTATTAATGAATTCCGCTATGTCAAGGTGTGAAGGGCACATGGAAATGCAGCGCCCGCAACCCACGCACAAGGATTTCCCGTGCTGATCGTTGAAGTAGGAGAGCTTATGCATGTATCTATTGCGCAAGCGCTCTTTCTTTGTCGGGCGTTCGTTCACGCCGCCGGCGATGAGTGCGTAATCCGTGTACATGCACGAATCCCAGCACCTGAACGTCACGCCTTCGCTGCCCGCTTTCTCATTGTTGATGTCAAAGCAGTAGCAGGTGGGGCAAACGTAGGTGCATGTGCCGCACTTCAAGCACGGGCGCGTGGCCTCGTCCCAGATGTCTTCTTCAAACAGCTTAACCAGCTTCTTGGGCAAGTCTTCCGTAACATTCGGCTTGAGCGTGTTATGGGTGTCCGCTTTCGCCTCCGCCTTGCCTTTGGCCAAAAGGTCCTTCCAAATCTTCAGGACGCTTTCGCCTTTTTCGTTATTTGCCGTGACCAGATATGAGTCGCCGGCGTCCGCAAGAAAAACGTCCGCCCCGGGCGCGCTGTTCGGATCCAGGCCCATAGACTCGCAAAAACAGTTTTCGCCGGCCTCGGGGCATGAGAGCGCGATGGTCAGGCAGTTGTCGCGGCGCGAACTGTAATAGCAGTCCGCTTCGCCGTCTTCTATGAAAACTTTGTCCATGCGGGCTATGCTTTCCATATCGCAAGGCCGAATGGCGAAAATCGCGCATTTGGGAGCTTCGCCGAGATTTTGGTAATTGAAGCTATCCCCGATTTGAAACGAGTACATATCCTCCCTCTCGGGAAACAGAACGTCCTTAGGCGGAAGATCCGTATTCGCGCCGTCCATCACGGGTTCACCGCCATTCCAGAGTTGGAAACGCCGCACTCCGTCTATCTCGATGGGCGCATATACCGCCATTTCTTTGGCGAGGGCTGAGAGAGCCTTTTCAATATCTTTCTTTTTCAGATACATAACAACAGCGCCTCCTTACATGAACTCGTCCGCATCGGACAAGTCGTATTCTCCGAGCGCTGACGCCTGATCGCCGGACAGGGCGCACTCATAGCTGCCGTATAGGTCGTTGATATCCATGAGCATCTTGCTCGGCAGCCGCCTGGCGGTGAGGCCCATCGGGCAGACGCGCTCACACTCGCCGCATTCAATGCACCGGTCTCCGACGTGGTAGCCTCTCGTGAGCCCGTATATCATGTTTTGAGCCCGATCAATCTGCTTACCTTGCCATCCGGTGCGATACTGGTCCGCAAAGCACTCCCGGCAACTGCAAGCAGGGCAAACATTCCTGCAAGCGTAGCACCGGATGCATTTGTCGTATTGTGCATTCCAGTATTCGCGCCGCTTCTCTATCGGCATTTTTTCGATTTCTTCAACGCTTGTGAAGCGATCCTCGACGTTTTTCTCGGGCACAGGTTCTCCAATCAACTCGTCGTATATCACGGGGTTTCTATGCCCGCACTGATCGCAGATCGGATTTTCCACGCCTTCGCAAGGCAGGCCGATAATGTAGAGGTTTTCGCGCTTCACCTGCTTGTCTGACAACATGCGGTTCACGGCCCTGCTGTCACAGCCCCGGACGCATATGCCGATTTTTCCTTTCGGCCAACGGTCGTCCAACAGATAAGGGGCCGTGGAAGTCACGCAGTAGTTGTTCCAGACCAGCTTGTCCGCGTCTTCGGCTTTTTCAATGAAAGCCGTGCGCATAACGTTTTCCCTACGTGTCGGCTCCCAGCCGATCAGGTATGCGATTTCGCCGCTTTCCAGCAGTTCCTTTGCTCTTGAACGCAATGCTTGTTGCATATCTGTCATTTCGCGACCCTCCTCTCGCGGTCTTTGTCAATAGGGCCGAGTTTTTCAATGAGATTTGTCGCCTCCGTGACGGTATCGCGGAACTTGACGGCTTCCGAGCCGGAAATCCAACGAATTATGAAACGGTCTGGCTCAATGCCGATGAACTCCATCAGCCGCTTCATGAGCATGAAACGCCTTCTCGTGTAGTAGTTGCCGGTGGAATAATGGCAGTCGCCCGGGTGGCAGCCGCAAACCAGAACGCCGTCACAGCCGCTTTGGAAGGCGCGCAGCACAAACTGGGGGTTGACCCGGCTTGAGCAGGGCAAACGCACCACGCGCACGTTCGGCGGATATTTCATTCGGTTCAGCCCCGCCAAGTCGGCGCCAGTGTATGTACACCAGTTGCAGCAAAAAGCCACGATTTTCGGCGTCCACTCTGTATCTGTTACTCGCACAGCGCATCCACCTCCTTGAGTATCTGAAGATTTGTGAATCCAAGCAGGTCGATGGCGCCCGTGCGGCATGCCGCCGTGCAGCAACCGCAGCCCTGGCACAGCCCGGCATTGACTTTAGCCACCGGGCGTTGGACTCGGCCGCCGACCTCATTCGAGGTGATCTCTTCTATGGTTATCGCCTTGTACGGGCACATGGCCATGCATTTCTCGCAGCCGCAGCACTTGCTCTCGGTCACGCTGCTGATCATGGGCGAACCTTCCAGTTCATCGTTGCTGAACAGGGCGGATACCTTTGAAGCCGCGGCTGATGCTTGGGAGACGGTGTCCGGGATGTCTTTGGGGCCTTGACACGCCCCGGCAAGGTATATGCCCGCTGTCTGGGTTTCCACGGGGCGGAGCTTCGGGTGGGCTTCCTGGATCCAACCGTAATTGTCGGTGGCTATGGCCAGCTTGCCCGTCAGAGTCCGTATTTCAAGGGCCGGGGTCATGCCTGTCGCCAGAATGACCATGTCGGCAGGCACCTCGACGACATCGCCCATCAGCGTGTCCTCGCCTTTGCAGATGAGCTTTCCGTTGTCAAGGTAGATTTTTGAAACGCGGCCGCGAAGGTAGCGGGCGCCGTCTTCCCTTGTCCTGTCGTAGAACTCCTCGTAGCTCTTCCCCGGGGTGCGGACGTCCATGTAGAAAATGGTCACTTTGGCGTCCGGCAGCTTTTCCAATATCTGGTGCGCGTGCTTTGCGGTGTACATGCAGCATGCGCGGGAGCAGTACGTGATGTCCTTCAGCTTGTCCCTGGAGCCAACGCATTTGACAATCACGAATTCTTTCGGAACGGTTCCGTCGGACGGGCGCAGTATCTTGCCTTCCGTCGGTCCCGCCGCATTCAGCAGGCGCTCGAACTGCAAGCCGCTGAGAACGTCCTGAAACCGCCCTGATCCGTATTCGGGGTACAGGGGAGCCCAGTCGATCAAATCATAGCCTGTGGCAATCACAATTGCACCGTAGATGTCGGTGACCAGCTTATCTTCGTCATCGAATTTGATGGCGTCAAGGGGGCATAGCTTCGCGCATATCCCGCACTTGTTCTCCTTGAGCTTGCGGCAACTGGAGGCGTCGATGACGGGCTTCGCGGGCACCGCTTGCGGGAAGGGCCTGTAGACGGAACCTCGGTTTGAAAGCCCCAGATCGAATTCGTTGGGGACCTTCACCGGGCATTTAGTCTCACACTGTCCGCAGCCTGTGCAAAGGTCGTAATCGACATACTTGGCTTTTTGACGGATCGTGACCTCAAAATTCCCGACGTACCCGGCAATCGTTTCGACTTCGCTGCAGGTCATCAACGTGACATTCGGGTGCGCCGCCACCTCAGACATCTTCGGCGTTGAAATGCAAGCCGAGCAGTCCAGGGTGGGAAACGTCTTGTCGAGCATGATCATGTGGCCTCCGATGGAGGAGGTCTTCTCAACAAGAGTCACCTGATAGCCCGCGTCGGCGATGTCCAAAGCCGCTTGTATGCCGGCGATCCCGGCGCCGACGATCAGCGCTTTTTTTGTAACCGGTATTGACGAAGAGAAAAGCGGTATGTGCTCACGCACCTTCGCCGTCGCCATGCGCACGAGGTCAATGGCCTTTTCTGTGGCCATATCCGGGTCCGTATGCACCCATGAACACTGTTCGCGGATATTCGCGACCTCGAGCATGTATGGATTGATTTCAGTGGCGCTGAGGTACTTTCTGAACGTAGCCTCATGCATCCGGGGGGAACATGACGCGATAACGATACGGTCAAGCGCATGCTTATCGATGGCATCCTTGATGGCTTGCTGGCCTTGCTCCGAACACATATATTTATATGTCGTCACAAAACGCACGTCCGGGAAGCCCTCGGCAGCTTTCGCAACCTTGTCCACGTCAAGCGTGCCGGCTATATTCGTGCCGCAGTGGCAGATAAATACTCCTATTCTGCTCATGTTTGTACCTCCGCCTTTCTAAGCACGTCGTTAATAAGGCCCAAAGCGGGATAAAAGTGCATGTTAATGCCGATATCCTTTGCCGACGCGCCCATAGCAATAGCGAGAAGCTGGGTAAACTGATATATGGGCATATCGAAAGCCGTGCCCATTGCCATGTTAATTTCTTCTTCGCGCATGTCAAGATTTAGGTTGCACAGCGGGCAGGCCGTAGCTATCGCCTGCGCGCCGTTGGCTTTGGCGTTTCTCAAGATCCGCTCGATGAGCGGCCTCGCCGCGTCCGGGACGTCCACTTGATGGCTGGCTCCGCAACACTCCGTTTTAAAGTCCCAAACGACCGGCTCGGCTCCCGTAAGCGCCACAAGCGAGTCAATATTGTCGGGGTTTTCTATGTTGGTTGCCCCTGTTTCTTTCTTGGGACGGGAAGTAAGGCAACCGTAATAGCACGCTACCTTCATGCCGGTAAGCGGTCGTATTATGGCCTTCTTGATGGCCTCCATTCCTTCCTCGGAACACAGTATTTCCGTGAGGGTCAGAACCTCGGCCTTGCCTTCAAGCGGCATTCCCGCCATGTAGGACAGCTTTTCTTTAACTTCCTCGCTCTCCCTGATCGCGTTTGTGGAGATTTTCATTCTGGAATAGCAGGCCGCGCAGGCGACGCAAATATCCAGCCCGGGCAGCTGCTCTTCTGAGAGGGCAATGTTGCGCGCCGGCAAAGCCAGGCCAAGCCATTTGCCCTTTGAGTGCGCCGACGTGGCGCCGCAGCAGTTCCAGTCAGGGATTTCCAGAAGCTCCATGCCTATCTTGTCGCAGACGTATTCGATGCTCTTTCGGTAGGTCGCGCCCGTCGCGTCCATGGCGCAACCGGGAAAATACGCAAACTTCAGCATTCCGCATCCTCCCTTTCCGCCGCCCTGATCAGCCTGCGAACGGATTCGCGATCCTTAACGGCATGTATTTTCTCCGGGCGCAACAAGCCCTGCCTGAGCATGTGGGGCACATTGCCCATATCCTGCATCAGGTTTCCGGTGACGACGTTGTACGCCCCTTCAAGTATGGCTTCCTGTGACTTTCCGAATATCTTTATGTTTTGCATAAAGATGTCGTTGAAACGATCGACCTCTTTGACGGCGCAGAGCTTGCGCTTCTTTGCCTCAAAACGCGCATGCTCGTTCAAGGTGGGGATGTCTATGCTGTTAGGGCATCGATCCACGCATGTGTGGCATGAAGCGCACAGCCAAATCGTCTTTGAGTTGAGCAGTTCGTCGGTTGTCCCCAACTGCAGACACCGTACCACCTCCCTCGGCTGCAAATCCATGGCGTGAGCCATAGGGCAGCCGGCGGAGCATTTTCCGCACTGGTAACATTCAGATGTGATGACATCCGAATCGCGGGCAATCTTTTCCGCCAGTTCCACGTTGGAATCCAGCTTGGTTTGTGACACTTATTTCACCTCCGATATAGACTTTGCCAATTGGGTAAGAGCGCTTTTTTCCGGGCTGTCGGGGATGTTGTCCAAAGCCGACTCCGCCAGGGCGCACTCTTTGGATATGTAGCCTTGCGCGATTTCCAACGCGCCTGCATACGTGACCAATTGTAGTATGCTTTTGATTTCTTCCTCGCTCTTTGTCTTTTTTTTCAGCAATTCGTTCAACCGGGCGCTGCCCGGATTCACCGCAAGGATCACGAGCGATGTCATGACGCCGCTGCGCAAATCCTGCAACGGGACTTTGCCTGTCCCGGCTTCCTCGACCCAGTCAAGATAGTCGTCCCGCATCTGGAACGCGATGCCGAGGTGATTCCCATAGTCCCAAATCGATTGGGAAAAATGTTCAGACGCTCCTCCCGCAACCGCTCCGCCCCGGCAGCTCTCCGCGATAAATGCCGCCGTCTTGCCGAACACGTACTCTCTGTATTCCTGTTCGGTCAATCCTTCCGCTTCAAACATTCTGCCTTGCTGACGCATTTCACCGATGCACATCAACTCCGATACCCGGGAGAGAGCCTCGTTTATGCCGGTACCCCTGTACGTTTTCAGGAGCTCCATGGCTCTGGCTAGCAGATAGTCCCCGCTCCGGACCGCCGCCGGGATGCCGTCCTGCTTGTTGATGGTAGCCGCCGCGCGCCGCACATGGGCTCCGTCCACGATGTCGTCGTGAATCAGCGAGGCCGTATGCATAAGCTCCAGCATGCACATCAGCGGGACGATGGGGCCTTTTTTTCCGGCGATTTTCCAGCACATCCATGCTATCATCGGGCGAAAACGCTTGCCGCCGGAGGAGTTGATGCGTCTGAGGCCCTGAGACAATTCGCCTGCGCCGTCACAGATGCCTGTAAGCATCGACTCCATCTGCTTTAGAGCTATGGACATTTCTTTAAACTGCCTGATTTCCTTTTTTAATGTGGCGTTAAGCTCCATCCACAGATATCTCCGAAATCGTCCGGACAAAGTCCAAGTATGTATCCAAGCTCTTTGAGCTTGCCGTATCTTCTTTGAGGTATTCGGCAAATGCGTCGTTCATCGGTACGCTGTCCAAATCCGACAGGTGTTTGGAGAACCTGGCGAAGCAGTAGTCCCCGGCAAGCGTTGCGCCGGGCGTCGGCGTCAGGTGCAAGTACCTGAACAGGTAAAAGCAGCAGCAAACGTCGCGGCAGTCAGCGGAAACAGCGTCCATTATTTTTTTCACGTCCTGCTCAGGGTATTCGGGAATGCCGTCATGCCAGATGGATTTGATTTCATTCAAGGAAAAACTCACCCATAAACTGGCTCTCCTCTCCAACCGTTGCCTCTTTGGACACGGGGGCAAAGCCATCCTTTTTCGCAGTTACCGTGAAAGTGCCGCTGTCTTTCGGGATTCGGTCGAATTTAAACTCGCCGAAAAAGTCGGTCTTGGTGTAGTCTATCAATTCGCCGTTCAGGGATAGTTGAACGTCTACCCCTTCCTGTGCTTTTATTATGTCGTTTTCTTTCGTGACGACGGCGCCTTTTATGAAGCACGAGTCAAAGCGGTAAAGATGACGGTACATCACCCTCGGGCGATTCTCGCCTTCTTCGAGCGGCTTGAGCTTCAGGTTTTCGGTGATTTCCGCAAATTCTTCGTCGCTGCAGGATATGACGCTCAGCGCCCGGAGCGGGCAGCCCTGCACGCAGCGCGGTTCCTTCCAACCCTGATCCAGAAGATGGGCGCACATGGTACATTTCTGGGCTGTCTGAAGCTCCTCGTTCCAATGTATCATGCCGTAGGGGCAGGAGTCCACAAGCGCCTTGTTCCCCTTCGCGAATTTCGCGTCCAACAGCACGACACCGTCGTCCCTGCGGTCGACCGCTTGGGGGAACGCCTTTTCGCATGCGGCCTTGCCGCAGTGGCGGCATGTCTGTGTGACGAACGCCACCTCCGTGTAGGGGGCCTTGCCGCGCTCGTACCTAAGTGTGTCGATCCACTTCCCGCCGTTCATTTCCTGACTGTCGGTATAGGGAAGCCACCGGTTCCCGATATGCTCATCCCGGCACGCAAGCATGCAGTTGAAACAGCCGACACATTTTTCTAGGTCAATTATTATATGCTTCTTTTCCATGGATTATCACTCCCCTCCCATTTCCTTACCTCGACAAGGCAGGAGTTTACCGAAAGACCGTGCGAATTTTTAGTAAGATTTCTAT
>Ga0099364_10008026_pt1 | contig 14946 bp, 15 predicted proteins | sample TergutTh196P3_FD_73070 | JGI IMG/M metagenome (GOLD analysis project Ga0099364, IMG submission 73070) | Microcerotermes parvus P3 segment gut microbial communities from Pointe-Noire, Republic of the Congo - Th196 P3 | ecosystem: Host-associated > Arthropoda: Insects > Digestive system > Gut ... | reverse complement strand
ACGCCATTTTTTAAATAGTCGCTTATGCGACGCCATTTTTTAAATAGTCGCTTATGCGACGCCATTTTTTAAATAGTCGCTTATGCGACGCCATTTTTTAAATAGTCGCTTATGCGACGCCATTTTTTAAATAGTCGCTTATGCGACGCCATTTTTGTAGGGCAGGGGCTTTCGCTTCTTGTGCTGCTAATATCAACTATTTGAAGTATAATAGCATATATTCTTCACAAGGAGTTGATTATGTTGGAAACAAAGGCGATAACAGTCAGGGTTGACCAGACGGTAAAGGAACTAGCTGAAAAAATGCTTGATGATATTGGTATAAATATGACCACATATATTGTATCAAGCCTAAAAGCGTTGGTACGAGAAAAAAGAATACCATTCGAGCTTGTTACCACACAATACTTGGCTGACCGAATGATACTTGAAAAACTAGCCGAAGCGGAAAAAGAAGCATCTGACCCAAATACAAAGTGGTTAAGCCATGAAGAGGTGTTTGCCAAAATACGGGAGAAGTATGGGTATGAAATATAGAGTGTCATACCTTCCTACAGCCGATAAGGATATTCAACAAATCAGCAACGTTTGTCGGTTTGTCGGCATGACGCCATTTTAAAAAAAACAATTGCAAACGTTATAATTTGTGGTATCATAACTACACCCATTACTCGGTTGTTTGCTTTTGCTGCTTCTTAGTTTTGGGATTTTTAAATTGAGGAGTATAGTTATGATTACAAAGGAAAAGAAACAGGTTGTAATAACGGAGTATCAAACGCACGAGAACGACACGGGTTCGCCTGAAGTGCAGGTGGCGGTTCTTACGGAAAGAATAAGGGAGCTTACCGAGCATATGAAAATCCATGTCAAGGATTTCCATTCACGTCGCGGTCTTCTTAAAATGGTAGGTCGCCGTCGCAAATTATTACGTTACCTAAAAGACACTGATTTTGACCGCTATAAGAATCTAATAGGAAAACTCGGATTACGACATTAATTTGAATCGGGGCGAGCGTGTGAATGCCCCTAAGCGTTGTAGGGGCGGCAACCTGCCGCCCGTTTTTTTGGTGCGCTCGGGTCCTCTTAGGAACCGCCCTTTTATTAACCATTTCCATTGTTAATAGCATGGTAGGGGTTGGCGTCCTCGACAACCCGCTCTGGCAATAAAACAGGCGTCTGCCCGAAAAGGCAGACGCCGTACAATCTATTACCGAAAAACCGGTAATTAAAATGAAATTACTTTTTCCTTGACGCCATTAACGGGATAAGCGCCAACAAGATTACCAACGGTTGCACAGCGTTGCATCCTTTAGCTTCTTCATCGTCATCGTCATCGCCGCCACCGCCAAATATAGATTTTCTACCTCTAAATTCAACGATCAGGAGCTGGTCGACGTCATCTGTAGTTGAGCCGTTATTAACCAGATAAATCTCGGCTGTTCCGTTTACAATATATCTTGCATTGAAGCGCGCTATTACCTTCTCTCCGTCAAAATCTAAGGAATAGCTTGCACCTGCCGTAACGGGGCTGACGTATGCTATTTTATAACCGTTAAGCATACTGTTTGACAAAATAATCCCTTCATCCACGAATATCCCGGTCCAAACAAGTTTCTTACTTTCAATTCTTGCTCCTTCGGGGGCTTTTCCTCCAATGAGAACAACTTCTGGCGCTACGGGTTCAAAGTCTTCCTCGGCTCTACTGCCTTTGAATTCAACGATCAAGATTTGATCGACGCCGGCTGAACCTTCCTCGACCAGATATATCTTTGCTGTGCCATCTACCAAAGCTATTCTGGTAAAGCGCGCTATTACTTCATCTCCATTAATCTCTATTGTATAGCCAACTCCCGGCGCAACGGGTTCAAAACCTGCTATTCTGTAGCCGTCAAGCATGCTGTTCGATAGAATAACGCCTTTAGTCTTAAAAGGAGTTGTCCATACAAGTTTGTTAGCTTGAATTTGCGCGCCATCAGGAGCTTTGCCGCCTACAAGCACATCTTCGGGTTTTACGGGGTCAAGCTCTTTTTGGAAAATCTCGCCAAAGCTTCCGTCTTTCTTCTCCGCGAAAATTGTATTTCCATCAAGTCCTTTTGGAGCGACTATTTTGACAATATTACCGTCAAGGACATATTCAGGGTCTATCTTGACAATTTCTCCGCCTGGTAGCACGAACGCCTCGTTTAATAGGACATTCGCCATATTTTTATATGCGTCCGTTGAAAGTACCGGAAGCTGGAATTTACTGAGATAATCAGGGTCGAATTCGAGTCCAAGCTCCTCCTTGATATCCGCTACTTCTTCCTGAGTAAACGCGTGAACTTTTTCCACCATTGTCAACATAACAGGAAGATTCATATTTGCGGAATATGTTGATATCGGATTGCTTGCGCTATTTACATATCTATAGCTTGGATATTCCGCGTCTATTGATACGGGCAGGAATGTGTCGCGATACCACGCCGGAATCTGCGCAGCGTTGCCGCTGGCGCCTTGCGCGCGGCTCAAGTACATGTTTCCGAAGTTACGGATAGCCATCGGCTCAAGAGCCAATCCCGCGAGGGAAGCTCCCAACTGATTCATCCTCACGACGAAGCTGTCCTTCGGGAATGTCTTGGTTATCGTAGCTTTTGTCACCGATCTTATCGCCGAGCCGACCTGGCTCGTGGAACCGCTTGGACTAAGGTTATTATTGCCTGTCGTCCTGACAGTGTAGGCTTCAACCTCTACTGTCTGATCCGATGTCAGCCTCTCAAGCTTGACTCCCGAGTAGAATAGCCTCATTGCGGCTTCATAATGATCTTTCGGGATTATGTAAGCTATTGGGCGCATGACCGATGCGTTCGGGTCGCGATCCGCAAAATGCGCAAGTATCCATTTTATGGGTCTTGTTCCAGCGCCTATTGCATCTACAACTTCAGATGTGTCTTCCTTCTTCCAGCTTTTATACTCGAACACATTTTTAGTATAATCCTGCGGCGCGGGCGCTATGCCCCAGAATGAAAGAGGTTGTGTCCTCGATATCTCCGTTGTTCTCGCAGCGTTTATCTCCGTCATGATTCTGTCAACATTGTTAGCCGCAGTTCGGCATATTTCCAACGCTCCAAGGTACTGCGCGTACACCCGGCGTAAATATGCCAGCCTGATGGTGGTATTGTTTCCGCCAACTGCCGAAGCTTCATATACGAATACTAATGATTGATTTCCAAGAGCCGTACCGTTGATGCCTATCCCTTCCTCGGGAACCAGAGCAAAGTCAGTTTGCGCGGTTGTGAACTGTATCCTCCCTGGCAGCGGTCCGGCGATTCCGTCTCTTGAGACGACATCAAGCGATATTGTAGTGGCTGGAAATGTTCCATGCCCCATAGCCGCGCTGACGGATCCTCCAACGTACCTGTTCCATCCCACTTTACTATCCTCTAATACTTTTTTCGTAGCGGGCTCGTACAGATAATAGCCGAGATCGCGTACGCGTTTATCAACGTTGAGATTATACGTCATGGATGTAGCGAGCACTACGTCGTAACCTCTGGTAAAACCATTCGTAACAACTCCCGTTTCGGTTTGAACATACTCAGTATCAACTGTATAACCTTGCTCGTGTCCGCAATAGCTCACAATGGGGTCGTATGCAATCTGAAGCTGGCGTACAGCCCTCACTAACGGGGTTTCAAACGCCACGAAGTCCCTGTTCATGTCAATTCCAGCGCTGCCAAGCCCGGCATGTCCAATAGGCGCCGCGCCGGTGGTTGTTCTCTGCGCGTTCCAGGCGCCGTCAACATTAAAGCGTGGTACGATAATAACGGTAACTTTGTCAAGAATACTATCGTGTTTGCCTTCAGCAAATTCCTTTGCTAGCTGTAAAAGCGCCTCTCCTGGAGACGATTCTCTACCGTGTATCTGGGCGTGCAGCCAAACTACAGGCTTACCAAGTGCTTTGACTTCCTCTGGCGTAAAAACCGAAGGTTTGCTGAAAACTGAAAAAATCAGTTCAAATGTTCTGGCAAGCGCATAATCGTTTGGACCATTACCCGTGAAATATGGAAAACCGGTAATAAGCTGGAATTTCATACGATCTTTTGGCAGCGCTTCGAACCAGTCGATCATTTCCTGCTGGGATGTAAAGTAACCTACGTTGCCCGGAATGTCCTCACTGACAGAATGTTTCCCAGGTCCGTAATCAAAAGCAGGAGTTTTAAACCAGTCTTTTACATCCTGCGGCATACCGTTTGGTCCTTCCATAGCCTTACGCATTGAAACCGGCCAAGCAGTAGCGCTGATATTTTGCGTACCGCCAAAAGGATACGTTGGCATATTGGCAAAAGGTCTGAAGACGCCGTCTTCTCCTTTAATCGTTTCCTGTCTTGAAAGAAGCTCCTCAGCAGCTTCCTCAGCGGCGACATCATCATGAATTATCCAGTCGTTAGGGTTCCACACATACGCGGATGAAGGAGTGGAAAACATGAAAATAATCGCTAAAACAAACAATAATTTTGAAATTTTACTCATAAATATACACCTCAAACAAATAGACTTAAAAAAAATTGGTTGAGATTTTATCACAAATCTGGAAAAATAATCGGGGACCCAAAAAAGCAAATGAATTGGAATAATAATCAATAGAATAACAGGGGGCGGAATCCTTGATGTCATTGGGGGTGTAGCGCCCCATAAAGAACGGAGAGCTGCCGGAACAGTCACCTTGGGGATCGCCCGTTTGAAATTTCCACACCTGTGTGGGTTACGTTTGTAGGGTTTGAAAATCTCAACCCTACCACAACCATTGCTACATAGAACCGTAGGGGTTGGCGTCTCTTATGTTGGCGAGTACTCATATTGCTGTCAATTGCTAAACGGATTTGTGATTTTCAGTGTATTGTCGATTATTTGCCCGTCACTCATGTCCTCTGTGTATATGATTTGGCAGTTACCATCTAAAGCTGAAGCAAGCATCAAGCAATCGTAATATGAATAGCCGTATCGTTCCTTTAATGAAAGCGCTTTGTTGATGGTATTCCTGTGAATCGGAAATACTTCGTCACAGACCATTTCAATGTTGTCCAAATGTTCTTTTATTTTCGATGCACTCCAGTTGAACTTCCTAAACCAAACATTGCTTGATTCGTTCATTGCTTGAACGCTCGTCACGCAATCATTGTTGTTAAGTGTTTCATACGCAGCATTTCGCTTGTGTTCATCATCCTCAGAATAGAAGTAGATAAGAATGTTCGTGTCCAAAAAAGCCTTATCGCTCATTAGCATCCTCCCTGCTGAACTTCCAGCCATTCGTTGTTATTGTAGGAAAGAGCAATAAATCGCTTTTCCTCTGTGACGTTGGCTTGACTCCACTGTTGAGAGAAGTCTTCTGCTCCAATATGATAACCTTTACTACCGAGGTAACTTTGTATTTGTACTGTTCAGGTATTTTTATCGTACCGTTTTCTGGTGTAGCGTAGAACTCATATGTTTGCATATTTGGATCCTCCTAATGTTATAAATGCAGCGTAAAAAGACTATAACACAGGCTTTCTTCCAAGACAATCCATATTATTACATGAGCCAAACCGAGAAAAATCCATTGTCTCCCTTGACTAGTTCTTCGAAGATAAGAAGTAGGGGACGCCGCCGCATCGGGACCGTGCCCAGGCTCTTCCAGCGATAAAATCTTAAAAAAATCTTCAATAATTAGCTAATATATTAAGAAATTTATTTAATGTTATGCTAGTATTAAATTATGGCTTCATATTAAGTATTAATAGAACCAGTACTATTATCAGAAATTCCAACATATAGTTTAATTTTGACGAATGAGTATTAATTTTTTTCATAAGAAGGTTAGTTATGTATAAAAAAATGATTTTGGTGAACATTGTATTGTGTATTGTTTTGTTCTTTACGTTCGTTTGTGCAACGGAAATATTCGCTTCGCCGATTCAGGAAGAACAAGCAAAAACAACAGAGGACACAAGCGTAACGGAAATGGTCGAAGGCGCGCGAAGCGCTTCGCCGGATGTAGTTTTGGAAGAAAGGAGGGAAATTGAGAGTGTAGTTTCAGCCCCAACCGAAGGAAAAGATACGATAGCGACCATTGAGCCTGATATGTTCCGAAGGATTGTAGCTATTGGAGATTTACCTGCGGATTATGATCCATCTTTGGTTTTGAAGAAAGGGCGGACTATTCCGGTTATACTCAACATTCCTATTAGCGGTGAATTCTCTTTTGAAGAGTACAATTCCTTCAATATTACAAAAAATATTTATGATGACTCTGGTCAATTCCTTTTATTGCCTAAATCCACAACAGTTAGTTGTTGGTATATGGTTTCTGAGGAGCAGGGTAAAATGAGAATTAATATTACTGCTATAAATATGTATTTAGACCTGTATAGAAACGTTTCTGTCCGATTTTCCAATCCCCCGCATTGCACGACAAATCGCGAACGTAAAACCCGAGCTCTTTCACTAAAACCGTTTAGTAGTACTGATCAGAAAAATAGAGAAGAAGATTCATTAAAGTTACAAGAACAATTGTTTATATCTCCTGTAATAAGCGCGGAACTAATTCTGGGCGTTGAATCCGAGGACCGCTCATCTAAGCATGGAAGAATTATTTTTGGTGAAAACGCTTCTGGAGATCGAACGGTATTTATTGAGTGGGGATACAAGTTAGATCTTCATGTAAGAAAGGATATTTTGTTTTCCGGTCCTTACATTGGACAGATCTGGAATTGGTGATGAAATAATCAAAGAGAGTTAAGTTATGACAGATTCATCAGGAGATTGGGCGATAAACATTAACCCAGAATACGAGGTCGAGCTTGAAGTAAAAAAAGACATTTTATTTTCAGCCCCTTTCATTATTCCAAGGTGATCAATGAATCGTTTACTCAAATTTCGCACACGAGAATGTGCCATAGAATCTTGAAAACACAATACAAACGGCAAAAACAAATACACTGGATCGCCACGCCCTACGGGCTCGCGAAGACGTGAAAAATGAGCGCATGTCGGGGTTTATAACATCGGGCGGCAGAACAAGGTGTGAATTCCGGCGAAGCCGGAAGAGAGAGTCCTCTGGGGGATGCCGCCCCTACGACGCGGAACTGAGAATTTTTACAATTAAGCAAATACTATTTTAATTTCTGTCGCGTATTTCTTTATTCTCAATTTCTAAAAATCTGTAGTATACTTTTCATGCGCGTGAAATTTACTTTAAAAACGAAACGGATTATAAAGGCGCGCGAAAGAGAAATGATTAAGCGCTGAAGAAAACATAGGCGAACACTTGGAATGAATTCGTCAAATATATAAGCAATGTAAGAGAATTTACTTGATTACTGAACTTATGTAATGTTTCTTTTTTGTTATTTTTGTGGTAAAAAATATCGAAAATATATTTTTACACTATGGAAATATTTCTTTCTTTATGCTATACTCTAACGATAAAAATTAGTGTCTGTTTTGTTGATACGTATTATCTACCTGTCTAAATACTTTATTTTGATTCAAGCAACAAGGTGTAAGACCTGCAAAGAGAAGCTTTTGCGCTTGAATTGAAATAACGAAGAACGTATCCCTCACTGGAGCGAGTGAGCCACAAAGAAACCCTTGTCATTTAAGTATTAAAAAGCAAACAGCGAAAAAATGTCATGTGAAGTCGATATCAATTTAATATTGGAAATAAATTTAGTTATTGTGTTTAAGCTTATTTTCATTCCGTCCGAGAATAAATTTGGAGGGATACATATGATTGATTTTACGTGGAAGGTTATTGAAAAAGATATGCAGGGTTTAGCTAGAAGGTTTGCAGCTTCTTCTCGCAACTTAGCTAACGCGAATACTCCGAGATATGCAAAGCGTAACGTGTCTTTTGAGGATCAGCTTCGAGACGTCATAGAGTCAGGAAGAAAACTCAAGTTGACGCGCACGGATAAAATGCATATTCCAATAATGCCTAATTCTGTTGCGGATGTTAAGCCTGTGGAAACCAGAGTAACCGATGAAATCTATCGTCTTGACGGGAATAATGTTGACCCTGAAAGAGAGATGGCTATTCTTTCAGAGGCAAGAATGCTCTATTCTGCCATGAGTCGTTTTGCGACAAGGAAATTAAGCGGATTACGCACCGTTATAACTGGAAGGTGATCAATATGAAGGTTTTTCAAAGTATGGATGTAGCGGGCAGCGCTCTTACAGCGCATCGTCTTTGGCTTGACGCGATATCATCAAATCTGGCTAATGTCAATACAACTCGTTCTGCGGATGGCGGTCCATATAAACGAAAAGTTCCAATATTTGCCGAAATGTATGACAAGGCCATTGGAGGATATGAAGATATTGGCGGCGTAAGAGTTTTGAAAATCGCGACTGATAAGACCGCTCCAAGGTTAGTCTATCAACCGGACCATCCGGATGCTAACGAGGCGGGTTATGTCGCTTTCCCAAATGTTAATGTCGTCAGAGAAATGACAGATATGCTTGTAGCCAGCAGAGGTTATGAAGTAAATCTTGCGGTAGCTGATTCGGCAAAAGTTATGTGGAATGGCGCGCTTGATATCATACGTACTTAAGTTTTCATAGAATCTTAGAAGAAGGGCATCGCCCCTCTTTAGTTATACCAAGGAGATAATAGAATGAATACTTTTATGATTGGTATTTCCAAAAATGAAATAAAAAGCGACAAGCCGGAAATTAAAAGAATTGTGGATTCTAATACTTTAGATGAAACAATATCTTTTGAAAGCTTAATGAAAGAGTCATTAATTAAGGTAAACGATTTACAAATGGAGTCGGATAAATTAATACAAAAATTAGCAACAGGCGATGTGGAAGACATCTCCGAGGTGGTCCTTGCGTCGTCGCGCGCTGAATTAGCTATGAGAATGCTCATGGAAGTGCGCAACAAACTTGTGGAGGCTTATCAGCAGATTTCGCGAATACAAGGTTGATCAATAAATGGATAATTTTAGACAATATATCGATAAATCATTAATGCTGTGGTCCACCCTTGAAAGGTGGCAAAAAGTGTCAATACTCCTTACAGTAAGCGGAGTACTGATTTTGCTTGTTTTCATTATCATTTTGGGAAGCTCTCCGTCTTATGTGCGCCTCTTCTCAGGCTTGGATAGTGAGGATCAGTCAAAAATAATTGATTATCTCAGAGAAAATAACATACCTTATAGATTGGAACCGGGTTTACAAGCCATATTCGTTCCAAGTAATCAGGTTGACGAGGTTCGGCTTGATCTTGCGGGCGCCGGTTTGCCCAGAAGCGGAACGCTTATCGACTATCAGGATATCATGAAGGATTCGTTTGGGAAATCTCAAAATCAGATTAATATGTTACAATTGCGCGCCCTCGAAGGAGAATTGGCAAAAAGCTTAAGATATTTTGACATTATTGAAAGCGCAAGGGTCAATATTGTTGTTCATGAGCGGGAATTATTCAAAAAAGACTTAAACCCTTCAAGCGCTGGAGTTATATTGAAACTTCGCCCCGGTTATCGCATAACCCCTCAGCAAGTGAAATCTATAGTCAATCTGGTAGCTTCAAGCGTTCCGAGATTAACGCCCGATAGAGTCACAGTGGTGGATACATCTTCTATTAATCTTTCGGATATGATAAAAGACGAGAATGTTATTTATGGCCCGGACGGTGCTATAACAACACCAAAAAGGCTACATGAACAAAGACGGGAAAGAGAGTTTGTAGAGAAAGTAAAAGACGTGCTTGAGCCAAAATACAAAGTAGCTGTAGCAATAACTGTTGACGCTAAATTTGATCAGGTAACGCAAACTTCGAAAACGTATATTCCGGGTCCCAGCGGGCGCGGAATTACTCGCAGCAATCAAATTATAGATGAAAGATATGAAGGAGACGGAGCGCCTATAGGCGGAGCGGCAGGCACAACGACAAATGTTCCAGGTTATAGCATAGGAACAGATAGAGTAAAAAGCGAATATGAAAGATCGGAGAGCATAACCAATGTGGATATATCGCAGGAAGAAGAAATAAGAGTCAAACAAGACGAAGATATTAACCGTTTAACTGCTTCCGTAATGATTGATGGAGATTTAGATGAGCAGACTTTAAATATAATTAAAGGGGTAGTTTCTGACGCAATTGGATTTAACGAGTCGCGTGGCGACAGTTTAAGCGTCATTTCGATGCCATTTGCAGCTTCTGTTTTTGACCTTTTAAGAGAAGAAGAAGAACGTGCGGCGCGAAAACAATTGATTGTCAGAAGCGTTATAGGCTTAATTTTATTACTGATTATTTCGATTTTAGCGGTGCTTTGGTGGAAGAGAAGAAAGGCTGCGATGGCAGTGAGTAGAACGATGCAAGAATCAAGACATATTCCCACTATTCAGGAAATGCTTACTTCGCCCGAGATGATTGCGGCGCAAGGCGAGTTATCCGTTCTTGAAGAACAGATAAAAGCTTATGCTCGCAGCAACCCCAAAGAAGTCTCCAGCTTAGTAAACGAATGGTTATCTGAGGATTAGGAGGTGAAGCGCTATGGCAAATAAAAAATCAAACCTTCTTGGCAGAGAAAAAGTTGCGGTTCTTATGGTGACCTTGGGAAACGAAATAGCTTCCGAGATTTATAAATTGCTGGACGACACTTCAATAGAAATAATTACGCTTGAGATTGCCAATCTCAGAAAAGTTCCGCCCGATCTTAAGTTAGAGGTAATGAAAGAGGCTCAGGAAATTTTGATGGCTCGCGAGTTTATGGCTCGCGGCGGAGTTGAGTACGCGCGGGATATTCTCGAAAGGGCATTGGGCCCCGAGCGCGCTCAAAACTTACTAAGCCGTGTTACCGCCAGCCTTCAGGTGCGTCCGTTTGATTTTATGCGTCATACGGATGCGCAACAGGTGCTGGGCTTCATTCAAGGGGAGCATCCGCAAACGATCGCTCTTATTATGTCGTATTTGGAGCCCCCGCAAGCCGCTTTGATAATAAGCGGCCTGCCGGCTGTAATGCAGGCTGAGGTGGCGAAAAGGATAGCGAAAATGGATCGTATAACGCCTGAAATACTGAGAGAGGTTGAAAGAGTACTCGAACGCAAACTTAGTTCGGTTATGGGGCAAGACTTTACGCTTGCCGGCGGCGTCGACGCTGTGGTTGCGATAATAAACAGCGCGGATAGAGCCACGGAACGCAATATCATGGAGTATTTGGAAGAAAACGATCCCGAACTTGCTGAAGAGATCAAGAAGAGACTCTTCGTATTTGAAGATATTATTCGTCTTGATGATCGTTCGCTTCAAAGAGTTCTCAGGGAAGTTGAGCTTAAAGAGCTTGGTCTCGCTCTTAAAGGCGCCACGGAAGATCTTCGTAGCAAGTTCTTTAAAAATATGTCTAAACGCGCGGCGGAAATGCTCAAAGAGGATATGGACTTTATGGGACCTGTCCGTGTCAAGGATGTTGAAGAGTCGCAGCAGAAGATTGTCAATGTCGTACGTTCGCTTGAGGAGGCCGGTGAAATCGTGATTTCAACCGGTGGAGAGGACGATTTAGTTGTATAGCAACATTCGCCGTAACGTAATACGCGCTGTTAAAGTTCTTCCCGAGGCTGTCCGCGTTGGAATGGCGGATATTAAACTTTTGGATACTGAGCGTGCTTTTGATAAAAACAGTCATGATAATGAACTTGACCTTGCTCAGAATAAAATAAGCTCGCTGCAGACTCAGATTAAGCTTCTTACAAACAAGCTGGAAGCGTCGATGAATAATTACGAAGAGTTATCTTCACAATTCAAAAAGACGGAACTGGAACTTGTAAACCGCGAGACGGAGCTTCAAGCTGAAATGCAGGGCAAGCTTGATAATGAACGCCAAACTGTTACGAAAGAAGCAAAAATTGAAGCCGCTTCAATCCTTGAAGAAGCTGAAAAAACCCGTTCCGAGGCGTTTGACAAAGGCTATTCGGAAGGGCTGGCTAAAGGGCAAAATGAAGGATTAGAAAAAGCGAGAATTGAAGTGGAAGAAGAGTATAACGCCCGTTTTTCAGATATTATTTCTATTTTCGAAAAAATACATTCTGAAATAGAGAATAACTTTAAAGATCTTATCCAACTGAATGAAGCAAGATTGTTGCGTTTATGGAAACAAACGCTTTGCGCTATGCTAAATCGCGAAGTTGAATTGAATCAGGATACCGCTCGAATAGTTCTTGAAGGAATTATGGAGCGCGTTAGCGATAAGAATCGTATTTTAATATACCTATCTCCCTTTGATATTGGAAGTATTCAATTTCAGACGGATAAAATGACCGAATCTTTGCGAGGAATAAAACACCTTGAATTCTTGCCGGACGCTCGCGTTGAACGCGGCAGTTGTATTGTCGAGACTAATCTTGGAATTTACGACGCGAGATGGCGTTTGCAATTGGAGCAAATTGAAATACAGATAGCGAATTTGTACCGCGAAATTACAAAAGAATCAACGGTTGAACCGGACAAAACAAAGGCTAAAGCCAAAAGGAAGAAAAAAGGAGCCGTTGAGGAATGAGCGCCCCGCTCATTGAAGTTTTGGAGTCGAGGCTTGAAAACTTACAACTTATTAAAGTCAACGGGAGAATTGTTCAGGTAGTTGGTTTGATTGCGGAATCGCAGGGACCTGACGTTAGGGTTGGCGATTTTTGTAAAATACGTTTTCGCGATGATAGCTCGGTTGGACTCGACGCCGAGGTGGTTGGATTCAAAGAAAACCGCGTGCTTCTTATGCCCCTTGGCAGCTTGAGAGAAATTGGACCCGGCTGCGAAGTGATTTCCACCGATAAGCCAATGGGTATAGGAGTTGGACAATCTTTACTTGGCAGGATTCTTGATGGGATAGGAGAACCGCTCGACGGCAAGGGACCAATCGTAACTACTGATTTTTACCCGCTTCATGCCGATCCTCCGCATCCTCTTAAAAGGCAAATGATAGAAACGCCGCTTTCCGTAGGCGTTAGGGTAATAGACGGATTATTCACGCTTGGTTCGGGTCAGAGAATCGGAATTTTTTCGGGCTCAGGCATAGGAAAAAGCACTCTGCTTGGAATGATGGCGCGTTATACGACAGCGGACGTCAATGTGATAGGTCTGATAGGAGAACGCGGAAGGGAAGTTCGCGAATTTTTGCAAAGGGACCTTGGAGAAGAAGGAATAAAACGCTCCGTTGTTGTTATCGCTACTTCTGATCAACCCGCGCTTATTAGGCTTAACGCCGCCCGTACTGCTACTACGATAGCCGAATATTTCAGGGATAGCGGCAAAAATGTGCTTCTCATGATGGATTCAATTACGCGTGTAGCGCGCGCTCAGAGAGAAATTGGCTTGGCTATAGGCGAACCACCTACGACAAGAGGGTATACGCCTTCAGTTTTTGAGTTTTTGCCCGCTCTGCTGGAAAGAGCAGGCGCCGGCGAATATGGAAGCATAACAGGAATATATACGGTGTTGGTTGAAGGAGACGATATGAACGAACCTGTCGCCGACACAGTGCGAGGGGTGCTTGACGGGCATATCGTGCTATCGCGAAAGATTGCCTCGAAGAATTTTTATCCTGCGGTTAGTTCTCTTGAAAGCATAAGCAGAGTAATGCCTAGTGTCGTTTCTGAAGAACATAACGCGGCAGCGGGACGCGTTCGCGAAGTATTGGCAGTATACGAGGAAGCGGAAGATCTTATTAATATTGGCGCTTATAAAGCAGGCTCCAATCCCAAAATAGACTGGTCATTAAAGAATCTCGAACCTGTTAGAAATTTTTTAATGCAGGAAGTAAAAGAAAAGTCAAGTTTTGAAGAAACAAAAAAACGCTTGTTACAATTGGCTCCCAACGGATAATTGAATTAAAGGAGGCGCAGGATGATTCCAAAAGTAAATCGTTTTAGCCGTATTTTAAAGACCAGAGAAAGGCTTCGTGAAGAAGAGCAAATCCGTCTTCACACTCAACGAAATGAAGAAGAAGGACTGTTAAATAAACTTTCTTTTTTAAATACGGAGAAGAAAACAGCCTTTAATAATTTTCTAACAGTAAGCGAAGGCGCCGTATTGTCCACGCAGGAGATCTGGTTTCATCGGCAGGTAGTAGAAGTGATAGACAAGAATATAAATATGGAATCCACGTCTTTGAATTCAGTGCGCAAAATGATTGCTGACACTGAAAACAGACTGATGGAAAAACATAAAGACGTCAAGATGATAGACAAACATATTGATAATTTGGTAAAAACGTGGAATATGGAAGCCTTGTTTCTGGAGCAACAGGAAATTGATGATATTGCAAGTGTTCGCTTCACTCCAAAGGAGGTATAACCTATGAAGCCTAATATGATAAGTATGAGTTTAGTTATGGGGCGTATTGAAGAAATTGAACGAAAAGGACGTTCTTTCCAAAACTTCAATACGCGAATGGAGATAAATCCTGAAATAAAGGAGCGTTTTGTTGATCTGTTGGAGAAAGAAGAAAATAAAGTCAACAGGAGCAATAGTAAGCCTTCATTGAATATTGACTCATTTGAAGCAAGCAGCGCAAAAATACCGGGAGCAAATAGAAATGTTGATAAATCCAGCTGGGACAAATATATAACGCGTTACGCCAAAGAATATGGAGTGGATGAAGATTTAGTTCGCGCAGTAATAAAAGTGGAATCGGCAAATAATCCAAACGCTCTTTCTAACAAAGGAGCAATGGGGCTTATGCAACTAATGCCTCAGACTGCGAAAATGCTTGGCGTAACTGATGCATGGGATCCTGAACAAAACATTCGCGGGGGGGTAAAATACCTTTCTCAATTATCCGATAAGTTTGACGGAGATATTGTAAAAATGCTTGCCGGATATAACGCGGGTCCAGGTAGAGTCGTTCAGTACGACGGAATTCCTCCTTTCGCGGAAACGCAAAACTATGTCAGGAAAATATTGGCAATGTTGCAGGATGAATAGGGGGAAAC
>Ga0099364_10008025_pt1 | contig 14946 bp, 10 predicted proteins | sample TergutTh196P3_FD_73070 | JGI IMG/M metagenome (GOLD analysis project Ga0099364, IMG submission 73070) | Microcerotermes parvus P3 segment gut microbial communities from Pointe-Noire, Republic of the Congo - Th196 P3 | ecosystem: Host-associated > Arthropoda: Insects > Digestive system > Gut ... | reverse complement strand
TGTCAGCGGAGCAAGGATACGGAGCGAGCTCATGTGAGACAGGATGTCGAATATGAGCGTAAATGAACACAAAAACAGGTGTTCCGAGCGCAAGGGGGTGACCAGTTACGAATGAATCATTCAGAAAAATTTTGGATGATCGTAGAAAACATTTTGCCGGATTATAAAAAGCGGCAAAACCGCCTGAAAGATATGCAGCACCGACTCAACGAAGAGAACTGGGAATAATATGTTCAAAAAACCCTTGAAAATGCACAAATCCTATGATAGTATAACTCTCATGAAAGGCCATAACAAGGGCCGCAGCGACCGTGAGGTGTTACGAGCACCACAACGGCGAATGTAGGGACCACTTAACGAAAAGCCTACAAACACGGGAAATCCCGCCGCTACAGCGGAATCAGTATATCTGTTTTTGCAGATATTTTCAAGCTGGTTTTTCTGTTGCGACGTTAGTTTTCGAGTGTATAAACGCTGATAAAGTAATTTAGCGCGTAGGCAAGGTAGTATTACCCCTGCGCGTTTTTTGTATGGCCTTCCGGAAAAACCCTTGGGGCGCAATTCCGCGCCCCAAGGGAAATCAGGTTCCGCCCCACAGCCCATGTATTTACAGTGCCGGGACATTGTTACAAAACAATCGCAGCGGCGAAGTCCAGCCAAGCCTTGCCTAACAATGAAAAGCAACGGCGGCATTAAGGTATGGCCATGCAACGCAAAGGGAGCAGTACGAAGCATTACTTGCTCATGCCGGACATGAAAGGAAACATATGAAGGAGATAACAGTAAAACTGATATTTACGGAGGACATACTGGGTACTGCGACATGCGATAAGGATATCCACAGCGCCTATATAGCCTCGAAAGCTCCGGATGCGCTCAGTATGGAGGAAGAAATTGCCGCGCTCGGCACAGAAGAAACAGAAGCCAGGGCCACATCCAGATTCTCCCGTAATGATCTTGATACCCCCATACTCTTCGACTATCAGATAAAAGGATTTTTTAAAGCGGCATGTTCCGCGCTGTCACGTATCGGCGGCAGAGATAAGGCCCACAATGAAAGCGGGAAGCTTAAAGCGCACAAGAAGATTATAGATACTCTTATTTTTGTCTATCCGCGTCAAATCCCCATTCATGTAAATGGTGATATAAGTTATCTCCAAAGACCTCTGCGGGTAAGCAATGCTCAGGGTGAGCGTGTTGCGCTCGCTAAAAGTGAATCTATCGGGGCGGGTTCATTTATTGAAATCACCATCGTTTGTCTTGCGGACGAACATACCAAAGTAGTTGAAGAGTGGCTTGGATACGGCAGGTTTGTAGGGCTGGGACAATGGCGGAACGCTTCCTACGGCAGGTTTTCCTACGAAATATTGGAAAATTGGAAAGATTCTGCTTTATAGTATTCCGTTTTCCAAATACTATTCCCGCTCAAAGGAGTAGCCTTCGCCTCTTGTGACAAAGATTGTGTAGCCTGTTGCGCTCAGTTTTGTCCTCAGTTTGGAAATGGCCACTTTTAAAGGATTATCCTGCCCCAGCATATCTTTTCCCCAGACCTTTTCGTAAAGGTATTCACTGCCGAACACCCTCGTTGGATGCTGCATAAACTGCTGAAGCAGCGCAAACTCTTTTTGCTGCAGTCCCAGATCATCTCCGTTGAAATAGGCTCTGCCGGCTGCTGTATCGAGTTGTATCGGGCCTAGGCTCAAAAGTTCGGGAACTATTGAAGCGCGTCTCATAAGAGCGGCTACCCGAACGACAAAAACAGAAAGATCATAGGGTTTTGTTATATAGTCGTCCCCTCCGGCTTCAAGACCCTGTATGACGTCTTGCGGCGTATCCAAGGCAGTCAGCATCATGACGGGAATGTTGGACGTTTCACGGAATTTTCGCAGAAAATCAAACCCCAGCCCATCCGGAAGCTGCACGTCAAGTATTATAGCGGAAGGCGGCGACTCATTGATTATCCGCCAGGCCTCGGCAAGCGAATACGCTTGCTTTGTTTTATACCCGCGCCGCTCCAGTATTCTTTTGTTGCTTTGCTGCACTACAGGCTCGTCCTCGACGGTCAAAATGTACCCTGAGTCACTCATCAACCTGTCCTCCGCCCGCGCCGGAAACCGGAAGTTCTATGCTGAAAGTCGTGCCGGCATCCGAACTTTCCGCCGACAGTACCCCTTTATGCATTTCTTCGACGATCATTTTGCAAATATAAAGCCCAAGGCCCGTGCCGCCGTCCGATACGCCCCGCTCAAACAAATTCGGCAGCAGCTCCGGTTTAATGCCCGTACCGCTGTCGCGAACAATGATTTTCACAAACTCGCCGCACCCTTCCGCCGCGATCGTGATCACGCCCCCGCTTGTATATCTGTTGGCGTTTGAGATAAGGTTTGCCATTACCTGAGCCAGCATGTCCTTGTTTCCGTGTATGGCGGGAAGATTTTGCGGTATTTCTGTTTTCAATGTATTGAACCGGCGCTCAAGCATAGTATGGTACAGCCCGGCCGTCTCGGTTAAAAACTGTGCGGTATCGATGGCTTCCATGCCTTGATGAGTGTCAAACGAAGACATGTTTCGTATATTTTCCCTGAGCATTTCCGACAACCGCATTACCTCGCGCTGGGCGATCCCAAGCATCTCTTTCATTTCATCTTCGTCTATATCGCCGAAGGTGATCATGTCGCTCATGCTATGAAGGCACGAAGATATGATCGTGAGCGGCGTTTTTATATTATGATTCATCGCCCCAAAAAACTCGGCCTTCATACGGCTTACTCGATCAAGAACATCATTGTCCGCCAGCAATTGCTGCTCGTTGCTTACCGATTCATTCATGAATTTTCATCCTCTATCTAATACCACATCAAGTTATGTTCGCGATATACTCTATTGCCTCGGACAGCACAAAGGGCTTTCAACATTTTCTCAACAGTCAAATGACCGCAGAACATCGCGTTAGTCCTGCGCTTACTTTTGAGGGCAGCCCTCATGTCTTTCATGTTTTCTGCGGCACCTTTTAGCCAATAGTCAACGTGTTGTTTCCGTGTCATCATTACCCAACCAACACTCCCTGCCTTTGGACTTCTGCTGTGAATGGCGTTTTGTTGACCCAATCGTCATAAATGACTGCTTGGGCATCAATACTATCGTCCACGCCAAACGCAAGCAAATTCACGCGGGCGTAATTCGCACACACATCATTTGTAAACGCTTTTGACACAACTGCAATATCTATGTCGCTCTCAGGGCGATTGTTCGCAGTAACAACAGACCCAAACAAATAAATTTCAGCCTGAGAATCCAGTTCAGCACGAACACTTTTTGCAAATTGCATCGCTATTTCCATTGCTCGCTCATATGAAATTTTAGTATCCATTAGCCCATGCCCCTTTATCAATCAGCATCTTCCATAATTTGTTGTAACATATGGCTGGCGCAAAATCACCTCTTTGCTCTACTGCCCTTAGCATAACATATAACACAGCGAAAACCAATATGAAAATTACGAACTCGGCATGAACACGTTAACAATTGGAAACCTTCGTTGAATTGAATGAAATATGTGTTAAAATTCCGCCATATAACTGCGCATAATGTGAAAATATATATTAATAATGTATATAGGGAGGTAACATATAATGTCTGACGAAATTAATGGTGGTCTCGAAGGTGGCGACGAAGGCGGCGATGGAACCGGCGGCGGTGGAATCGGCGGCGATGGAACCGGCAGCGGTGGAACCGGCAGCGATGGAACCGGCGGCGATGGAACCGGCGGCGATGGAACCGGCGGCGATGGAACCGGCGGCGATGGAACCGGCGGCGATGGAACCGGCGGCGATGGCGAAAACACCGGGCCTAACACTGTTGTAGAAGGGCCAATGGACGTTTGGTATATCAACGCGGACGGCGAACTTGTATACGTTGCGGTGGGCCAGGGGAGCCATAATGTCCAGGCAGACGAAGTATACTACGACTTAGAAACGGCCATGGAGGCTTACGCCGCGACCCAGGGCGAGGGCAGCCAGGTTGTAAACACAGACACTTCAGAAGGCCCCGTGTACTACTCGAAGACAGATGAAAACGGTGTGACGACTATAATCAGGATCGACAATAACGGCGACTTTATCATTCCGGAAGGATATGTACCGTTTGAAGACGTTAATCCTGACGCGGTTATTGAAGGCGGCGAAGACGGGTATGTGTTCTATCGCATTGAAGGTGACAGTGTCATTAGAGTAGTAATAGCTGCCGGTGAAATAGGATATTATACCGGTCAGCAATATTTGTCTGAGGAAGACGCCGAAAACGCGATTGCGGCAGCAAACGGCAACCAGGTTGTAAGAATAGACAGCGAAACTGCAGAAACCGGCGGCATCGTATATTATGCGAAATATGACGAAGAAGGCAATATAACTTCCATACGTGAATTTGACACGAGTGTAGCCGGCTCGTTCATGATTCCGGAAGGATATGTACAGTTAAAAGACGTTAATAATGACGCGGTTATTGGAGGCGGCGAAGACGGGTATGTGTTCTACCGCATTGAAAACGGCGTAATCGTCAGAGTGGAAATCCCGGCAGGCGAAATCGGCTACTTTGACGGCGATAGGTACGATTCTATCGACGCGGCTGCAGGAGCGATTGCAACAGAGGCTGAGATGGTTGTAACGTTAGAGGGCGTAGAAGACGCCGTATACTACATCAATGGTGAAGGCGGTATAATAAAATTTGAGGTAGACGGCACGTTTATCATTCCGGGAGGATATGCACGGTTTGAAAACATTAATCCGGGCGCTATTATTGAAGGCGGCGAAGACGGGCATGTGTTCTACCGCATCGAAGGCGACAAGGTCGTGCAAGTAGAAATAGCTAAGGGTGGAATCGGTTACTTTGAAGGCGCAAGATATGATACGGTCAAAGAAGCCGAAAACGCGATTGCGGCAGCGATTGCGGTAACAAAGGAAGAAGGAACTCAAGTCGTAAGAATAGGCGAAGACGAAGTACCGGAAGAAGGCGTGCTCGTGCTCTACTATGTGCAGTACGACGAAGAAGGCATTGACGGGGGCAATGTTGTTTCAATCTTTAAGCTTGAAGTTGATGCAGCCGGTTCTTTTGTTATTCCGGACGGATATTTGCCGTATGATGGCGTCGTTAATCCGGACAATATCTACACCAATGATTCCGATGACGTAGTAACCGTATGGTTCATAAACTCCGAAGGAGCCCTTATACAAGCCACGGTCGCGCCAGAGGCAAGCCAGCTCTTCGATAACGCCAGCGACTTTGTCGCAGAACCGTCCGCTCTTGACGGCGTGCTCGGTTGGTCGTATATCGGCGAAGACGGCCTGGGCTTCTGGAGTGACGGCAGCAGCATAACACAAATTACAGATGCAGGGCTTTATAAATTAGCCGAAGGCGCAACTTTCATAGGCAAGGCGGTTGTAGGCGATGTAGACGATCTAGGCGAAGGCGGAAATTGTATCGTCGCGGGCGATACAGACATTGAGCTTTGGCAAATCAAAGACGGCAAAATCGAGAAAATCGTAATCGAAGCCGGACAGACCGCTTTCATAGAAGTCGGTTCTACGTTCGTCTCGCAAATAGCTGCTTTCGAATCCCTCTTAGAATCTGTTGGTTGTCCGATCAATATAATAGACGTTACCGACGAAATGCTTGCCGCCGCCGCCGACGGAGTAATATACTATGTTCTGGTGGATATCGACGGAAGCGCTCAGGTTTTTGAAATCACAAATCCCGGCTTGGTTAATCTACCGAAAAACGCAAGGCCTTTGGAGAAGACCGAAACGGTTGTCGTTTCTACAGAAGCCAACCCTATGTACTTCAAAGATGAAAACGGCGTAGTACGCGTACTGGCTCCAGGCAACCATGTATTCACGGGCGGTTCCGAAATTCTTGACGCTACGGAGTTTGACGCACTGAAACTCGGCGACTCGGTAACAATAGATGCAGCCAACGGTCCTGTCTACTACATAAATTCCGACGGCGAGGTAATCGTATTCAACCAGAGCGGAACATTCTTCGTTGATGGAGAAATCGAACTGCTCGATTCCGGCAGAGTAGTCGGCGGTCTCGTAGAAAACGGCGAAGTCTGGTTTATTAACGCCAACGGTATAGCTCAGTCGGCAACTGCGGATAGCAACGGCTACTTCATACTTCCCAAAGGCGTGTCGCATCTTCCCGACACCGACGGCTGGATTACTGTTACAACCGATAACGCGGGCTACTGGCAGGTCGGAAACAAAATATACAATTTTGAAGCCGGAGTAGATATACGCCTCCCGAGTAACGCCGCTCCGGTAGACGATTCCAGAGTGATCGAATACGACGGCAGCGGTACGGTTTTCTACTACACCGACGCTCAGGGACTTACCCACAAGTGGGAACCCGAAGAAGGCCGTGTTTCCGGCACGTACTTCCTTGGCGAAGGCTCCGCGCTGATGAGCGAAGATGCGGTTGTTCAGCTGTACGCCGATATTGAAGCAGGCAGCGCATTCAAGGTCACTATTTCAGCGGAGGACCTCTTGAATACGGTTTACTTTGTCATTGACAATAAGGTGTATGAAATCACCTCTGCGGGAGAATATTACGTAAGCGGTCTCGGCGACGTTATAGTCGGGAATTCGAGCAGGATCGTAGATACTGCTGACTCCGGCCGCGTATCCGAACACTCTAATGATGAGGGAACCTACTTTGAATTCCATTACACGGACGCAAACGGTGTCATTTACAAAGGTACGACAAACGGAAGTGGCTTGTTTGTGCTGGATTCTGGCTATGAGTTGATTGATACTCCTCAGGCCGATACACTTCGCCAATTCCAGGAGGGGCATTACTATGACGCGAACGGTAATGTTTTCTATATCTCACCGGCGCTTGCACTGTCCGGCGCTTACTTCGTAGACGTAAATGCTTATACCATTGTAGACTCCGATGCCGTAATAACTGTAGCGATAGGGGATGTAATCTTCTATGAAAGGGACGGACAGGTGTTCCGCTATGAAGCAACTAAAGCCGGTGAGTTCGTTCTTCCCATGTCTGCTGTGAGATGGAATCCTGAAGATTCTGATTTAGAGCTTCAAACCGGCAACGGCACGGGCGACCGTTTCTTCAGGGATGGAGAAGGCACGATCTACGTAATCTCGGCGGAAGACACTCAAGGCAAGTTTATTCCGGAAGACGCCACGGATATCACAGGATTAGTTTTGACTTATGAAGATATCATGGCAAGAGAAGACGGACAAAGGACGGTGAATACCAACGATGACGGCGAAGTGGTTTCAGTAACGTTCTGGTTTACGTCATCTGCTGATGGTAGAACCTACGAGGTTGAGCTTCTGCCCGGAGAGTTATACATCTTCCAAGCGACGACTGAGGGTAACCCCGCTATAAGAGGCAACATAAGTTGGCTTGAGCCTGATACCGATGCGGCGCCCCCACCGACAGACGGAGCGGCAGGCAGCGGTTGGACCACCGGAACCGGCGGAAGCGGAACAAGCAATGGCAACCTTGCAAACAACGGTAACGCGAGCAATAGCTCAGGTATCTGGTTCAGACCGCCTACGACGAACTCAGACGGAGACATTACCAGTAACCTTACAAGAGCCGCAACAGCTGTAAACTTGAGCAATGCCGCTGGAAACAACAATAATCCTATAACTGCGTTGGATCGCGTTCAGGCGTACAGCTCTGCAAATATTCTGCAAAATGTTGATCCTGATTTTGACTCTGGAATTGTTATACCTACCATTCCTCAACACCCCACAGAACGTTGGCCTGGAACCAACAGCAGGCCGAGTGCATGGTCATTAAGTCCAACTCGGACGCAATGGGATAACCAACTGAATGCATACAATAGCGGACTTGCCGCGTACAATGCCGCTCTCGCCGACCACAATGCTGCTGTTGCTGAGGCTGCGTACGAAGCGATTAATGATTGGGCTGCGGCAAGCTTGGAGGGCGGCGAGTGGACTGAGATGGTCACTACGTATTCAAGCTGGCATCTCTGGGGATACGTCTCCATGGATCGTGATACGGGAATGTTCACAATGGAACAGGTAACGGACGGAACTAACATTCAACGTAATGGGAGCGTCAGTGCAACCGCGCTCAACGGCACCGAAACAAACCCCAGTCCGGAACTTACCGCGACAAGTGATATAATCGTAAAGAGATTCCACAACACCCCCACTCTCGTTGTAGATGTTATGTCCGATATAACCTTTACCATAGTATGGAAGGTTTCTGACGGCGTTTACGCGAGCATGGAAATATCCGATCCCGGCACTTATTATTTGCAGACATTCCTTACAAACGGAGTTGACAACTATTATTGGATCGGTGGCGGTACGCTGAACGTCCACCCAGAAAACGGTCTTTTGGCTGAGGGCGATGTGACCGACTTTGACAGTAACGGCAAAGTATTGGAAGCTGACGACATCAACAACAGCCAGATTTCGGGTACGACATCGCTGAACCCCGAACAGGGCGAGCTTCCTGAAATCGGCGACGGAACACCCGACCCAGTTGCCACACTGGAACTTGTTGATCCTGAAACCTTAAGCGAAATCGGTTTCACGGTAGAGAGCATTATCGAAACTGCTACCGGAGAGACAGAAACCGTAAAGGTTGGCACAGCCGACGATGTAACCGTCAACGTAATCGGTTTTGAATTCGGCGAAGACGGCGGCGTTCTTGTAGACGGTGGACAGATTAAAATAGGCTTTGACGAGAACGGCGACGTGTCGACCATAACGATCGAAGCTCCCCTCTCCGCCGAAACCGAAGAAGTAAGCAGCATAATCCCGGTAACCGACGGCCAAGTCGCGATAAACTTTGACGCGGAAGGCAACGTGATTTCAATCACCATCGGAGAATATGAAATCATCATAGGCAAAGGCAAAGCGACTGAAATAATCATTGAAACGCCGAACGACGATACAACGGAAGAAGGCGGGACCGGCGGCGGAACCGGAGACGGCGGCGGCGACGGCGATACTGAAGATTTAGAATTCCCCGACGTTCCGCTGGGTGAGTTGTTTGAGCCGGTTGAGGAGTTTGACTTTGAGCCGGAGTTTGAAGTGGATCTTGAATTCCCGGATGTGCCGTTGGCTGAGTTCTTTGTTGATCCGGATGATTTTGAGTTCGACCCGGATGTCGACTATGAGTCTTTAGTTGAGATGCCTGTACCGCTTACGCAAATGCCTCAAACAGGGCTGGTTGACTTCACTGGCATGCTCTACACCGGTATACTGCTGACTACGCTGGTTGCGGCGATGACCTCACACTCGATCCGCAGGGTTATCAAGAACAGAGCGCTGGTTACTGAGCAGGAACGTTTAGAGCAGGAAAGCTTGGAACAGGAAGAGGGAGAAGAGGTATAGCCGGTGGGTAAAGCCGACAGTAAAAAGAAGATAATCGTACTTTCTGTTATCCTCGGACTCAGTCTGTCGGCGATGATCGCGCTGATAACGGTATATGTAATCATTAATAACAACAGCAGACAGGGAACGGCGTTTTACGCCTCCCTGTCTGTTGACTTGACTGCGCGAATTCCGCAGCCTGCGGCCGCACCTGATGACGCACTAAGCGCCGGTGCCGGGCGGCAGCAAACGGTGCCGGCGGGGCACATAGCTCCGGAAACTGCAGAGCCCGCGCCTTTTGTCCCCGCAATGGATTTTGGGGAGCTGCGCGAGCTGATGCCGGACGCCGTCGGCTGGATATACTCTCCGGGTACGTTAATAAATTATCCGATAGTCAGAGCGGAAAACAACGTCTTTTATCTAGACCATCTTCCCGACAGAACGCGCAACTCCATGGGTTCGATTTTCTTAGATTACCGCAACAGCGCGGATCTCTCCGACGGTAACATATTCATATACGGGCATAACATGCGCTCGCGCGAGCTTTTCGGCTCGCTCGGCGACTATGCCGATCAGGCTTTTTTCGATGCGCACAGCAGCATGTATATCTTCACGCCTCATGCCGACTATGAGCTGCAACTGTTCGCGGGATACCTGCTGGACTCCGCGTATGAGCATCCGCCTATGCAGTTCGAGAGCGAAGATGATTTCCAAGCTTACATGGCGGAGCTGGAAAGCCGGTCGTTTTTCACCGGCGAAGTCGATGTCTCATACGGTGATACGCTCGTATTCCTATGTACATGCACGGATGGCCGCTTGGGGGACGCCTCCCGCTCCATGCGCCGCATCCTTGTCGGCAGGCTGGCGGATGTTAACTAAGCAAAGCGCCTGTGCTTAACAGACGCCTTTTAAATACAGTTTGGGCATTTGGCAGGCGTAGCATCCTCCTGCGTCTCTCGGGTCTCCCCTGTCGTGCCATCGGCGTGTGGTCGCTACGAAATTCACCACCTTAAATGCCCTCACTATCATGTCTAAACGGTAACCTCGGCAGGAGCAGAGCCCCTGCCCTACAAGAAATGCCGATGTTATCACATACCGCCTGACCTGTAACGACAATAGAACTGCCAATTGTCTTGTAACTGTGCATCCCGCTCCATGCGCCGCATCCTTGTCGGCAGGCTGGTGGATGTTAACTAAGCTCACTCAATCTGCGTTCGGCGTCGGCGTTGCCGGCGTCATTTTTGTACTAATTAATACAATTCATTGTTGACAAATGCTTTTTAGTGTTGTAATATATCATAGGGGTGAATAGGTAGTGCGCGCAGTTAGCATAGAGTTGGTTGAAATGATATTGTCAAGAATGCGGCGCTGTTTGGAAGAGTATAGGATTTACTTGGAAAATCGTGAAGAGGCGTTACAATGAAAAGCAGAAAAGAACCTTATTGCCCTGTTTGCAATGATATGGTGGAGTATACTGAAGGCATTGAATTGCATCAAGGGAATATAAAGGGTAACACATACCAATATATGAGACGTGTGGGTAGGTGTGATATTTGCAATACTGAACTGGATTTGTTCAACGATGAAAACATTAAAATTCTCTATGATGTATATAGGGACGCTAATAATCTTATCCCGCTCGATAAAATTCGCGAAATACCTATTATGTACGGGATAGGCAAGCGCACACTGTCGATAATGCTGGGTTGGGGCGAACACACATTGACCCGTTATTATGATGGTTATTTACCTACCAAACCTTACTCGGATATTCTTGAAAAACTATATACCGATCCAATGTACTACAGCACGATATTGGAAGAACATAAAGATGTTCTGGGCACTAACGCATACAGAAAAAGCAAACGAGCCCTTAACGATGTAATTACTGCCGGCTTCAAAGGTTTGGCATCAATATCACGAGTGGCGTCATGTTTGTTGAGTAAAAAAACCGAAATGACCGGCTTGGGGTTACAAAAACTTCTTTACTATACACAGGCTTTTTCATCTGTATTCTTATCTGAACCTTTGTTCTATAATCAAAGTGAGGCGTGGGTAAATGGCCCTGTATATAGGGATGTTTTTGATCTATACAAGGAGAATAAGGAATATATCAGGCAATACTCTGATGAAGATTCTTTGACAAAAGAGCAGGCGGCGGTAATTGACGCTGTTGTATCCGGTTTCGGTTGTTACGACGGCGAAATCCTTAAGGAGTTTACTCATAGGGAAGACCCTTGGCTGGAAGCGAGGAACGGATTAGCGGATGATGAACGTTCTAACAATCGGATATCTTTAGACTCCATAAATAAGTATTTTACGCGAATAAAGAATGAGTATCAAATGACTGCGCCTTCCGACATGAAATACTATGCGCGAAAAATGTTCGAAGAGGTGTGCGTAATTTGAGCTAACTAAGCTCACTCAATCTGCGTTCGGCGTCGGCGTTGCCGGCGTCGGCGGCTTTTTTGTACCAATGCAGCGCTTGGGTCAGGTCCTTATCTACCCCTCGGCCTTTTTCAAAGTGCCAGCCTACGTAGCTTTGCGCCGTGCTGTCGCCCTGATCGGCCGCTTTTTTAAACCAGTGCAGCGCTTGCTGCAGGTCTTTTTCCAACCCTTCCCCTTTGCGATAGAGCAGGCCCAGCAGGTGCTGCGCTTTTATATAGTCTTGTTCGGCGGCTTGCCGCAGCCAGTATACCGCATTTTCCATGTTGTATTTTTTTCCGTTTTTGATGGAATAGTAGTGAAACCCTATGGTATACTGCGCCGGTGCGTGGCCGCCTTCGGCGGCTTTTTCGAACCACTGAAGCGCCCGCTCCCGACTTTTTTTCACGCCTTCGCCGTTATTGTAGCGCCAGGCTAAATTGTACTGTGCCGGAGGATATCCGTTTTCCGCGGCTTTTTTCAGCCAGCGTATCGATTGGGAGACATCCTTTACCAAACCGTCGCCGGCCCAATATGATTTGCCGAGGACGTATTGTGCCGGCACGTAACCCTGATCGGCGGCTTTTTCGTACCAGTTAAATGCCTGCTCAATATCTACGGCATCGCCATTGTGGTGATAATACATCGCCAGATAGGCTCTTGCGTTCATGTTGTGCTGCTCGGCGGATTTTGTGATCCAGTGTATGGCCAGAGCCATATCCTCTTCGACACCCTCGCCTTCGGCGAGGCAATTCCCATAGCTGAACTGAGCGGCGGCATAGCCCTGTTCTGCGGATTTGCGGAACAACTCGGCAGCCTGTGCAAAATCTTCTTCTACACCGTCTCCGTGGTAGTAACACAAGCCCAGATAGTATTGAGCAATGGCATAACCGTTTTCGGCAGCCTTCTTAAACCAATAAACCGCCTGACTGAAATCCGGCTCCACATCATTTCCGGTATAGTAATAAATCCCCAAGTTACTTATGGCGGGTAGGAAATCCTGCTTGGCAGCCTCTGTAAACCAATGCAGGGCCTGATCTATATCCTTTTTTACGCCGTCGCCGAGTTTATATCGCCATGCAAGATTGTTTTGAGCCGTCGCAAACCCCTGCCGAGCGGCTTTTGTAAACCATTCCGCCGCGGCCGTGGAGTTCTTATGTACGCCCTCGCCGTTTTTATAACACCAACCTAAATTATTCTGCGCCGATGCGACGCCCATATCGGCGGCTTTTTTATACCAATAGAAGGCCGCGCCAAAGTCCCTTTCTTCGCCCTCGCCCGTGTAAAAATGCAAACCCAGATTGCTGCATGCGGGTGCGTAATTCTGTATTGCGGCTTGCATAAACCAGTGTTCGGCCTTTTTATGATCCTTTTCGAGGCTGTCGCCTAATCTGTAGCGCCATGCCAAATTGTTCTGCGCCATAGGCAGCCCCTGCTCGGCCGCCTTTTGGAACCACAACGCAGCCTCTGTCATATCAACATCAACGCCGTGGCCGCTTTTGTAACACCAGCCCAGATTGTTCTGCGCCGGCGGGAATCCGCTAAAAGCGGCTTTTTCGTACCAGTGGAACGCCTGACCGTAGTCTTTTTCTAAACCCACACCGTTTTCATAATACCAACCCATATAGGTTTGAGCGGAAGCTATACCCTGCTCCGCGGCTTTTTCAAACCAGCGGGCGGCTTCCGTCAGGTCTTTTTCTACGCCTTCGCCCCTGTGATAACATACGCCAATGGCGTGCTGTGCCAGTGGATAGCCTTTTTCCGCTGAAAGCAAAAACAATTTTGCGGCTTGCTGCAGATCCTTTTCCACGCCCTCACCTTTATGATAAAGGACGCCTAAATTGTGTTGGGCGCTGGAATAGCCCTGATCGACCGCTTTCTTGTACCAAAATACGGCCCGGATATAGTCTTTTTCCCTCTCATCGCCTATGCAATAGAAAAGCCCTAAATCATTCTGTGCCGGTGCGTAGCCCTGCTCAGCCGCTTTTTTAAACCAGTGTTCGGCCTTTTTTAAGTCTTTATTAACACCCTCGCCGTTGTTATAACGCCATGCAAGATTGTTTTGAGCCAGATCAAGCCCCTTCTTTGCGGCTTTCTTGAACCAGTGTACGGCTTTATTAAAATCCTGATCTACACCGTCTCCGTTTTTATAACACCAACCCAAATTATTCTGAGCTACGGCAAGTCCTTGATTTGCCGCCCTGGTAAACCAGTATACGGCTTTTAAAAAGTCCTGCCCGACGCCGTCCCCGGTATAGTAACACCCGCCAAGATTGTTTTGCGTAGCGGCATGCCCGCTTTCGGCTATTTCAGTAAGCAGATCGATTATATTTTTAACCTGATTCGTCAAACCATCACCGGTATCTTCCACAATGGCTTTTATAAGGTCTTTAGCACTTTTATCCTTTATTTCAGGCAGCAACGCGGCCAGCCAGTGTGTAGATTTCGACGGATCGGTAAGTGCTAAGCCTCCTATATGGTCTATGCTGATGTTTAAATCGTTTGAATTTTGAAATTCTACCTCAAACATGCTGTCTCCTCCGAAAATCTGGATTTTTCGGAGGGCCATACAAAAAACGCGCAGGGGTAAAACTACCTTGCCTACGCGCTAAAACTATTTTATCAGCGTTTATACACTTGAAAACTAACGTCGCAACAGCAAAAACCAGCTCGAAAATATCTGTAAAAACAGATATACTGATTCCACTGTAGCGGCGGGATTTCCCGTGTTTGTAGGCTTTTCGTTAAAGTGGTCCCTACATTCGCCGTGACGGTGCTCGTAACATCTCACGGTCGTTGCGGCCCTTGTTATGGCCCTTCATAAGGGCATATTATCATAGGTCTTTAGCATTTGCAAGGATTTTCTGTTTACAGCCAATGACTTATAATCGCGCCGGGTGACTGGTCAGACGGCATGTGATAATATCAGCATTTCTTGTAAGGCAGGGGCTCTGCTCCTGCCGAGGTTACCGTGGCATTGACAATAGCCGAATAACACGGCAGGAGCAGAGCCCCTGCCCTACAACATGCCTGATAAATTACACATATGCAGAACGTTTTTGGATATCCGTGATCAGTAACCGCGCCGGCGGAATTTCTCGCCGGCGCAAACAAAACCCATTGATTTAATCATTAGCGTCTGTTATTA
>Ga0099364_10008024_pt1 | contig 14948 bp, 11 predicted proteins | sample TergutTh196P3_FD_73070 | JGI IMG/M metagenome (GOLD analysis project Ga0099364, IMG submission 73070) | Microcerotermes parvus P3 segment gut microbial communities from Pointe-Noire, Republic of the Congo - Th196 P3 | ecosystem: Host-associated > Arthropoda: Insects > Digestive system > Gut ... | reverse complement strand
CCACTGCTTCTCGGCCTGTCGGGGCACGGGGCATCGTCGTTTGCAGTCTGCGCTAACGGCAATTTCCGGACATCATTATGCGAATTTTTGTTAAAATCTTAACACGGCGAAATTATTTACGTGCGATAATTATTTCAATCCTTCCCGCTTTCAATCTCGGATTCGACACTTTCAGTGTCATCTAAAGATTGAGGACAAGCACACCCTTCATTTTTCAGTCTGCGGACAATCACTGGACAAGGGTGATAGCAACAGATTTTGGCAAAGAGGCGAAAACATAAAGCACGCGAAACATTGAAAAAACAAACAGATACAGGCATGCTATGGATGTTAGTACAGAGAGACTACACGTAACTACTACGATCCATAGACATGTATTATTTGCTAAGGCGACAAAAAGAAGAAAAATACTAATCCCCATCGAAAATAACAGCTTAAACCAAAACTCGTTCAAGTCACAAAACGCATGATTCTTATAATACCTGTTACACCATCTGTTTCCCCAAAAGCCGTTCCTTCTCAAAACAATTGTTAAGATTGAAAATAAGGCAAACCGGCTAGAACACATAGCGCTATACGAATTTGATGCTCTAGAGAACGGTAACGAAGAGAAAACGATTTCCGTTATTTGGCAATGGACAAAAAACAGCATCAAAAAAAGGAATGCTATAATTCGTTGTTTCAGAAGGTATTTTTTTCTTTGTAGGGAGTTGTCAATTGGATCAAAAAAGATGTGGTTATCAACAAGAAATTTTCTTGCCTCATCTTTTTTTGAAAATAATGCCTTTTCATATAGCCATTGGACTACAGAAATACGATTATCGCGACTCATACACAGAAAATCGATTGATACTATTCCTCGATTATTCAATATAATTTTAACAGAAGGAAATGACAGCTTTGACAAAGAACCATCGTTCCATAAAATCTCTTCGATTTCTGAGTCGTGAAAGTAAATTCGTTGAGCACGACAACGATTCCATTCAATGATTCTTACGGTCCTCGGACCTAGAAACAAATAACTTCTTCTCGAAAATCGCCACATTACAATGCGATTGAGTTTCATACCTCGACAGGCGAATATCTGAAATTTTTGTCGTAAAAATCATCCTTATTGGGATTATAAGTTACTAACTGAGGTAACATACAACGCATCCGTACACGACATGACGTTGTGTACGGATGGGCCGTGGCGTACTTCTCAAGTTGCTCCGGCGGCGCGAGAATTCCTCCCGCCGGTTCAATGGCGAAACCATCGCTATCCGGGTCCAACAAAGGAATGTCGCCGGACGAAACGAACGGCGGAACAAACACAGAAAAGAATCCGCTGAAAAATGCGTTCATAAAAAGCTCCTCGTCCACATCGTAACACGTATGGTATCGAGTTTCAATCGGTTCTACAGTTTTTATGGAGGGGCGTTTTCCCGCAACTCGGCGACGTTGATGTATTGGTACTGTCCCTGATTCTGTGCGGCGAGGGTTCGTAGGAAATTCCGATCTGTTCGCTCCGATCCGACACCGAACTGGATGGCGTTAATCTGAATGCCGTTACGATTGATTCGACGAATGTCCGCAATTTGACCGGGATTCAAAGCGTCTTTTTCTTCGCCGTCCGTCAAGAAAAAGATCACGTCCGGATTCAACCTGATCGCCGCAATGAGCGGTTCGTAGTGTTTGGTTCCGCCCGTTGCGACCCTTCCGCGAACGAACGTTGCGGCACCTTCTTTATTTGGCTCGGTCGCAAAGGGCAGCCCCGGCTTCCAAACGGTGAAATTTTCGTTGTAAAAAATGATGTTGAATTGCTGAAAATCAGTCAACGGTTCCAAACTTCGGAGCAATTGTTCCTTGGCGGCACGGAAAGGTCGTCCGCCGTAGTCATTCATACTGCCGGAACGGTCGAAAACGTAGACGAACTTCGATCCGGTTCCCTCGGTTCCGAAAAGATCAACCTTTACCTTGCCGCCGAGACCGGTGCCGAATCCGCCGCCAACACCGCTAAGTTGGGCACTTCCACCCTGTACGACTCTCAATGTTGGGCCCGTTGGACCGGACGGTCCAATCGCCGAATTTGGGAGCGACTCCGATAGGATGGCGTCCGAAAATTCGGCAGAAAGTAGTTCCTCCATCGACGGTGCCGAGTCCGGACTCGCATCGCTGAACTCATGGCCTGTGCTGTCGACGTAAGACGTTCCGGTCTCGGTCGTTTTTTTAAGGACAATTCCGGCAACTGCGTCGTTTTGACCAGGAGTTCGCCCCGTTGTCCGAAACTGAAAAAAGAAAACCAGCAACAGCAGTACGCAAAGATGAAAAAGGAGCGATCCGCCCCACGCCCCCCATTTAGCCGATACTCCGGTGTTTTTCGGTACTCTGTCGTTTTCCCGGTCCATGTTATTTTAACATCTCCATTCCGGCTGGTACGGCGTCGACACATTTTTGCGATTCAACTTTCACTTCGGAAAAGATCGCGGCAGTTTTGGCGGCGTCGCCGCTCTTGCCGGCCACCTCCAATTCGGCACTGAGCGAGTGCAGACGCGCTGCACCGAGGACGCCAGCGGTTCCTTTGAGTCGATGGGCGGCTTTACTTGCGGTGAGCAGGTCGCCGCTCGCGAGACTGGATTCCATTTCACCGATGTCCGTCGGAACCTGATTGAGAAACTCCTCCAAGACGGCCCCGGCAATCATCTTGTTGCCGCCGCACTGTTCCAAAACCGTCTTCATAGTAAAGGGAAAACTGTCGCTACTCATATTGTCGAATGGTGAATCTAACGAATGGAAAACGCGGTATCCTCCTCAGCACGGACACCCAAATACTTATTTTACTATTCTATCGGCAAGGATTCAAGTCCGTAAGGAGACAATTTAGTTTTTGGGATTGTGTCGCCTCGTCGTCTGTCCCGGTAGGGACGCAAGACGACCAACGTCCCCTTACGTTTTATTGCGTCCCTACGGGACGCTGACGGATTGGGAAAACCTTGTTTCTACCAATATCCTGTCCCTAGCGGGACAAATTGCCGTCATTCCCTTTCCTTTTCAAAAACTCCTCCCAAAGTTTTACACACCCTTTTTGCTTATTGGCGGACTGTTTTCTCCAGCCAGAGGTTGATGATTTCGACCAATCGTGCCGGATTGATCGGTTTGCTACAATAATCGTCCATTCCGGCGGCGAAACACTTTTGTCGGTCTTCCGCCGTTGCGTTGGCGGTCAGGGCAATGATGGGAATTCGTCGTTTTTCCTGGCGTTTTTGTTCCCAGAGTCGAATCGCGTTGGTTGCGTCAAAACCATCCATTTCGGGCATTTGGCAATCCATTAACACCAAGTCGTATTCTTTGCTTTGCACTGCTCCAAGGGCAACGCGTCCGTTTCCGACGATTTCGAAGTCGAACCCCGCCGTTGTAAGGATTTCCCGAACGACGATTTGGTTGACACGATTGTCCTCCGCCACGAGAATCAGTCGTTGGGGACCGTCCGGAGCCTTCGGTAGTATCCCCGATGGTGGCATCACATCGTCAGAACGTTCCTGATTTTTCGTCGGCGGATCCAGTTTGTCGGCCCCCAGTGCCGTAACGATGGCGTCGAAAAGCGAGGAGCTGAAAACCGGTTTGTTTAGTTGCATCGACTTTCCCGCCGATTGGACGACCGCAACGTCCGTATCTTCCGTCAGGGGAATGAGCAGGATGACCGCCGTCGCTTTGAGTGTTTCACGTCGGGAAATCTCGGCGACGAGTTCCATTCCGTCCGAATCGGGCAAACTACTGTCGATAATTGCCAGACAATAGGGGTGTCCTTCTGCGGCGGCAGTCTCGAAGGCGTCTAAAGCGTCTTCCATAGACGCAAACGTCTGAACGTCCATTCCCCAGGAATGGAGCTGGTCGAGCAACGTCGAACGGTGAAGATCGTTTTCGTCGACGACGACCGCCATTCGGCCTTCGAAATGGATCATTCCGTGCTGAGTCTGAAGCGGTGCCGGTATTTGCTCTTCTACGGAAGGCCGGGTCAAGAAGGGAACGTTGAACCAAAACGTCGTTCCGACACTTTCTTCGCTTTCCACACCGATCTCGCCGCCCATCAGGTGGATCAACCGCTGAGAAATCGCCAAACCGAGACCGGTGCCACCGAAACGCCGATTCCAAGACTGATCGACCTGCGAAAACGATTGGAAAAGCCGACTCATTCGTTCTTGGGGAATTCCGATGCCGGTGTCCACGATTTCAAAGCGAACCACCTCAATTTCACCGTAGCCGTTGGGATCGAGGTACGGCAGTGCTGCATCTCCCTCCAGTTTTGTTACCCGAATGCTGACACTGCCGCGGTCCGTGAACTTGATCGCGTTACCGACCAGATTGAACAAGGTCTGTCGGAGACGGTTCGGATCGCCGAAAAAGCATTGCGCAAGATCAGCCGCACACGCACTGTGCAACTCAATGACCTTGTCGGATGCTCGCACCGAAAGGATACCCACCACGGACTCGATCAGTTCACGCAAATCGAACTCCGTGACTTCGAGTTCCAGTTTACCCGCTTCGATCTTGGAAAAGTCCAGAATATCGTTGATCAGATAGAGGAGCGATTTGCCGGAGGTGCGAATCAACTGGGCGTATTCGAATTGCTTCGGCGAAAGTTCTGTGCCTATAAGGAGGTCGGACAGTCCGATCACACCGTTCAGCGGCGTTCGGATTTCGTGCGACATGTGGGCGAGGAACTCACTTTTTGCACGGGAAGCGTGTTCGGCTTCCAGCAACCGGTGTTGGTCGGTCAGATCGTGGATGAACGCCGCACAACACTTTTCGCCGCCAATTTCCAGGCAGTCGGCAACGACCCGGATCGGAATTTCCGGGCCATCGGTTCGGCAAAGGACGGTATCAAATCGAATGGTCTGTTCCTGCTGAAGTTGTATCCAGAAAAGGTTCCATTCCTCTGTGGGCGAGAGCTGTTTCGCATTGACCGCGTCGGGCGAGGCATCCGGCTCTTCGGAAAGGCGTCCTCGAACGAACGACCGGAAAAAATGATCGTCCGAACAGTTCCCCATCATATCGAACGCTGCACGATTCCGATAAATGATCCGTCCTTCCTGGTTGATCCGAACGACCGGTTCCGAGACGTTGTCGATCATCACCTGCATTACGTGGAAGGATTCCCGATAGGAGACTTCCGACGTGATGTTCCGAAGACGCCAAAATCGCGTCTTGGTGTCGGCCAGACCGAAATCGACGGCTTTCAAATCCAAGCGAACGATCCAGCCGTTATGGAACTCAACGATTTCGTGAACCGCACTGCCCGTTTCCTGGAATTCGGCAAACCGAGTCCGAAGAAACTCACCATTCTTGGTCCTATGGCAAAAATGATCGATAAGCAATTCTGGAGCAAGCGATTCCAAGTGTTCGAACGGGAACAACCATTCCTCGACGAAACGTCGATTGAAATAGAGAACACTCTTGTCATCGGAATAGGCCAACACGCCGTCCGGCGAGGATTCCAATAGCGAATGAACGAACATCCGCTGGTTTTGCAGTTCGTTCTCAATGAAAGTCGGAACGCCGGTTTCACGTAATTTCCAGAGAGTTCCCGAAAACTGGAGCGGGCCACCGTGATCGTCAAAATCAATCTCGCCGACTAGATGAAAGAGGTGCTCACTGTGTTCACGATTCGTCGACTTCAAAGCGAGTTCGACGGACGAAAACGATGGACTTGGTCGATCCAGCAGGTACGGCCGCGCTTCGGGAAAAAAGTCGAAAAATGACGGAGAGCACAATCGCTCCGCCTCACCGATTCCCAACAAGGCGCAAAGTCCCCCGGACCAATGTTCCTGTCGATTTCGGTAATCATAGCGGAATGAACCGATCTGTCGGAAAGTATCGGACGACGATTCGGACATTGGAAGCCAAAATGAGTGGCAAGGGTTCCCTGGAACAAACGGCGGACACACAGAACTCTTTCAATATAACCTACAATGTCCCCTTGTCAAATGAGGTCGGCGGAACTCCAGAGTTTCAGAGTTTCACAAGAGGTAGGTAGCCGACCGCCGGGTGGCTATGTCAGCTTTGCGCGGAATACCGCACGTTGCCACCCGGCGGTCGACAACCTACCAAAACTTTTACGCGCTTGACGGTTGCGTGACAAGAGCTGACTTGCTTGTCGTTTTGCCAAAGAGACGCTAAAATGATCGCTATGAAATGCTTCACCGTCCCATTTTTGCTCCTTGTGTTTTGCTTCGGTTGCGGCAAGAAACCGGAGCCGCCGATCCTGTGGATTTTCTGTTGCGAAACCTATTGGGACGTTATGAGTGAAGAAGCGATGCTCTTTTCGAGCGTCTACGGCGTGAATGTTCAACTTCTGCCGATATTCGTTGTCGAAGCGGAAGAACTACCGGAAACCGCTCCCAAACGCCGTTCACCGGCACCGTGGCGGATGCGACCGTCAGAACGTCGGACATTGACGCCAGGTTCGATCACGGTGGACAATCGAATCACGGAACAGATACGCTCCATTTCCGATCGGAGTCTTTACGGTGATATGTATCTGACCGATTCGTCCAAACAGGCGGAAATGCTTCACGAAGGTGCCGCCGTGACGACGGAGTACCCCTTTGGTACACTTACGTTGACGCTGTTGGTCGCCAAAGACAATCCGACGCATGCCGACTCGGTCAAGTCCTTACTCGAAGGCGACCGACGTCTGGGAATCATTGATCCGGCACTCGACGGAATGGGCGAAACAGCCTTTCGGTTGATTTCAACGTATTTACGAACTACCGCTGAAGGAAGTTTCGACGAAAGAATCATCACCTTCGACAGACAAACCAAACTCCTGACGGCCTTGAAAAACGGACAAGTCGATGGCATACTCGTCTGGGAACCTCTGACGCTGAAAGCCGCAGAGTTCGCCGAGAGCGTTGAACTCCCGGAATCAGAACGCCGGGCGGTTCAACAACCGCTTCTCGCCTTGAGTATGGCGGACAACCAAGGTTACGGCAAACGCTTCGCCGACTTCCTCATTTCGCCGAAAGGACGCGAAATCCTGAAAAAACACGGATTTTAAGAAGCAAAAGCCGGAACGGAGCATTGCGAAATGACGGTTTGAACCGTTATCGGCTATCCGTCGGCTCGATAAGTATTGTTAAGGGAAAATGCGAGTTCCGTGTCATTGAGGGCGGAAACGCATTCGTTGACCATTTGGTCGAGCATCTGTTGGTTCTTGGCCTCGAATTGGAAGGCAAGTTGAGCGTAATCGCGATCTTCCCGCAGATTAACGTGACCGTTCGGCCCGGAAAAGCGAACGCCGTCAATCGTCTTCTCCGGCTTGACATTCCATTTCGCTTTCAGAAGTTTGATGATGTCTTTCGGTTCGTCCCACGGCGTCTTCAATTCCGGCGTTGCGAAACACGGCGGAATGGTACGGCGAAATTCAGACAGCCGAATCCGATATTGTGCCAGGTAATCAATCAGCCAGCAGATTGCAAAGAACGAAATGTAATAACCGTCACACATTCGGGCAAAGAATCGACCTGTGTTGTCGAAACCGAGAATCGCTCCGTTTTTTTTCATTTGTTCGCTGAAACTCATATGGGAGATCGGTACGAGGACCGGGGTTCCTCCCAGCCGTCGTATTTCGTCGATAAAAATTTCCGGAAACACCGTTGTGTGGATCACCGTTTCGCCGGGAATTGCCGCTGCAAAACTTTGCAGCATAAGCCGTGACAATTCGTGGATGTGCAGCGGTATGCCGTGGTCGTCGCAGAACGAAAAACTGCCGGTTTCCCCATCGAGGGCGATCCCCAAATCGGCACGGCGAATGTCGACCTCCCGACACAATTGTTTGCTCGACCCCATATTCTGAGCACAAGGAACGAGTCCGCCATAGCGAGGGTCCGTTTCGTCGTGAATCGCCTCGAACACCATAAACGGAAAAATCATTTGGAGTGCCTTCCGCAACAATCCGGACCAAGGACCGTGGAGTGGATCGACAATAACACGCAGAGGAACTTTTGGCGTATCAAACCAAATCTGTTGATGCCAATCGACCCAATCCTGTAGGAAGGAGTATTGCGGTTCTATTTCGCATCGCTCCCCGTTCAGTGGTCGCAGACCTCGTTTGGCGTCTTGTTGCAATATCAAACACTGTTCTTGAAGAGACAGGGGGGATTTCAAGAGAGCCCAGCGGAGACCGTTGAACATCCACGGCATTCCGATACCGCAAACGTGTGCGCTCCCCTCGGCTCCGCGCTGATGCTTTGCAAACAGCATCGCCACGTGTGGGGCAACGCCGAGATCGAGAACACGGACACCAACATCCGCGAATCCCTCTTTCAGGGCCGCTAGAAACGCTCCGGAACTTTCCCGTCCGTCCGACCCGACGGCAATTCGATCTTTGACAAGGGAAAGCCGACCAAGGGTTCGGCCCCAACTCCGATAAAGCTCCGGCGTCAGTTCGCTGTCGACCTTGCCGAGAATGTGATCGGAACGATAAATCGTCGTTTCTGGACGTGGCATTGGTGCGTCAGTGTTGGAGGAAAGGGGACAAACGGATAAGTGACAACGTAAGAATTGTAGGCACCGAGTCCCGGAAAATCAAGGAGAAATCTACCGTCCCAGTTCCGCCAGCACGTAGGGACCATCGGGAAGGACGGCAATGGTCGCCGCTTCACCGTATTCGGCCAAGGCTTCGTCGACCGCCTGTTCGACAGACGGAATATGCGAAACGTAGTACCGCTGGAACTCTTCCGGCAATAAGCCGTCGGAGACGACCTTGACTTTACCCTTACGCAGTGCCTTGGCCAGTTCCTCGAGTTGCCATTGATTGACAACGAAAAATTCGTCGGCGAGAATCGCCTTCATAAAGGCGTCGATGGTGTCGAATTTTTCTGCGATCTGTTCGAATTCCTTGCTTCCGAGCCCCTCGTCGCAGGCTGCGGAAAGGATAATCGTTCCGCCGGGCTTCAGAATGTCAACCGCCGCAACGACGCCCTTGATCGACTGATACCACGTTTTGTCCAACGGATAGCCGGCTCCGCTTGTTATCACGATGTCGACCGGTTCCGGAACGGTGTCAACGACAACGGTTCGAGCGTAGGCAACTCCTTCAAGATGGGCGGCTTCCATATCACCGGCAACGACTTTCAGAACTTTGCGTTTGCTGTCGATGACGACGTTGACGATGAAATCGCAACCGACTTTCCGGGCGATTTCGAGTTGTTCGGCGTGAACCGGATTGCCGTCGAGGACGCCGAATTTGGCATTTTCATGCTCCAAGAACCGTGGTTTATGCCACGCCCCGATGGTTTCGGCGGCGGTGATTGCAGGGCAGATCGCTTTGCGTCCGCCGCTCCAACCGGCCATAAAATGCGGTTCGATCAAACCAGTCAGGATTTTGACCTCGGCTTCCAGATAGCGGCGGTCGATCCACATCGGCACGCCGCCGGACGTTTCGCCGAGAAACTCGTGTTCGTGCCGCCGCCGAGCGTTGTGGTCGATGATCCGATAGTTTTGGACGATGTCTTCGCCGAGCATTTCGAGTTTTTCTTCCTTCGAACTGGCCCGGTGCAACCCGGTGCCGACGAGAATCAGGATTCCCGAACGCGGAACACCGGCTTTCTCCAATGTTTCGAGGATCGGCGGCAGAATGACCTTATTCGGAACGGGCCGCGTAATGTCGCTAATGACGATGCACGCCGACTCCTTCCCACTGGCGAGGACTTCCAGCGGTTCGGCGTCGGTCGGCGTGTGCAACAACCGCCGAACTTCCTTGACGGGATTGGCAATCGGCTTTGTCGTTTTGTATCCGAGGACTTTGACGACATTACGCTCCGGAAGTTCGACATCGAGCGTTCCGCGTCCATAGGCAAGAGAACATTTCATGGCACGTGATTTCGTGGTTCGTAACTTGTGAAAAATATTTAGCCGGTACTCCGGCGACTAATCCGCTACATTCTTTCAGTGAATTGCTTTTTTGAACTCGGTCAACGACTCGCACGTTGCGGCGAATTCCGCCCACGATTCCAACGCCGTCAGGTCCGTCATTGAGCGGATCGTTTTTTCGACATCCTTGGGCACTCGGCGAAATCGGGTCTGAAGGATGGCCAATACCTTTCCTCTGGCTTCGCCTTGGACAACGCCTTTGGCAACGCCTTGGGCAACGCCTTGAGCAACGCCGACGGCATAACCCTCATCGAATTTTTCTTCAAAAATCGTTTTCATCATTGTTCGCTCCTTATCGTGAAATAGAGAGTTTAATGCTCTGGAAACCTTTGCATTGTCCAGACGCCGGTTGTGTGCGGCAAACGCTTTCGCGGCGAAGCCCAATAATTCTCTCAACAGTTCGCGTTGTACCTCTTCGTCGGAAATTTCCAAGAGCGGCAACAGGGCATCGGGGAACTCGTCCAAGAGGTTCTCGGTCATCTTTTTCAGCATCCCGACGACCAAACGCAACTCGGTGCCGCCAACTAATTCGCCAAAATTCCGCTTCGGTAAATCCACGACGGTATATCTGATTTCCGGTACGTGTCCCCACGGCTTGCCGTTTCGCCCTTTCGGCAACCAGTTCGCTATCGTGGGAAGCCGTCCCCGATGCGGCTTTTTCGCCGTTCGAAGCACGATAAAATACGGCACCGACAGGACTTTCTTGCCCTCCTTGATCTCGGCGTCCCAGATCGCGCTGATGTACCGAAGCAGCTTCAGCGGTATCTTTTTGAGACTGCCGCTCTGATGTTCGAAAATAATGACGGCCAAAAAAATACCGCTACCGTCTTTCAGCGGACACTGGAATACCAGGTCAACGATCCGTTCGTCGCCGTCTTTGCCGATGTAGTGTGTTGATGCCGGTTGGATTTTTGTCAACTCGACGGCGTCGACAAATTCCGGATCAGCATACCATCTTAAAAAGTCGGCGAACACCAAAATTCGTCCGAACATCTGTTTGACGAAGGCGTCAATATAGTTGCCCGTCGATTTCGGTTCGTTTCTCGTTCGTTGTGGTGGTTCCACTTCCATCCGCTCATTTTATCCGAAAGAACGGCGAAATACAACTCAAACAGCAAACAACGAATTTTTTGCTATGGATAGCACGGATATTCACGGTTCATCTGTGAAAGGAAAAGCAATTTTTTCAAAAGGGAATTACGCGGTTTATTTCCCGCCGGTTAAGGAGCGGGGCTTGGGGTGTTTGGGAAAATTCACTGTCAAAAATATACCAAGAAATCGAAGAAAATCAAACTTTCCGAGAATTTATACAGCGTCCCGCCAATAGGCTGACATTTTCGGTCGACGTGAACAAGGATTTTCCGGTGCTCCGTCATTGCGCTGCGTTCCATTCCGGCTTTTGTTTGTACAACACAGTGGAATGGAGCGTAACGAAATGACGGTTCGTTCGGCACACTGAGTCTCTTTGTGCGAGTCTCAGTGTTCTAGTTCGCATTCCGAATGGGGCTGGACAAAATTCCCGTTACCCCACGAAGGCGGGGGCCTAGAGGAAAGATGTTCACATCTTCTTTAATTACAAAGGTTATGGCGAAGAAACAAATTCAATTGCGTCGAGTGTCTAGGCCCCCGCCTGCGCGGGGGTGACGATAAAAACTCCAGACCAATTGTTAATACGCTCTAACGTACCGATACACTCTTTGGAATTCGGAATCGCCAAGACCGCTTGGACCAATGCGGGACCGTCAATTGTTACCCGCAGAAGATAGCGAGCCGAGTTCCATTGGCGGCGATTACTTCGTTATTTCCTTGTGGAAGCGTTCCAATTTACTGCGAGGACTATTCAACCAATAGGGTGGCCCTTCCTCCGGGGAGAGAGACTTGGCGTAATCGAGAGCCTCCTCAACGATCTTTCGGGCAAGGTCCGGTAGTTTGGCGTCAACAGCCTGTTGAACGGTCCGGCAATACGCATTGAGCCGGGAATGAGGCGAGTCCGATGGAATCTCTTTAACGGCACGATGTAATCGGTCAAGACGGTCTCGCTGTGCCGCCTCGTCATCCGATAGGAAGCTTGCCGAGGTCAGTAGAATCCAGTGACTCTTGAAACGCTCCGCCGGGTCCGGTGTCCCGGCAATGACCGATTCGTACCGCTTAAGATACTTGGTGGTCTTTTGCGTATCCCACAGCAAATGTCGTTGCGCAAGAAGAAACATTTCATCAAACAAGTGAACGCCATTTTTCGATTCGGCAACCTTTTCCAGAGTGCCGAGCAGTGCAACGGCCTCCTCTTTCCTGGTGTTTTCGATAAGTTCTCGTAACCGTTCCGTTCGCCAGACCGGTTCGTCGATTTCCGAAACGGCTTGGCGAGCGGCGTGAAACGCTTCCTGCCGCTGTGCGGTCCTCGGATACGACGAACGCTGTTGTCGGAGGAGCCAGAGTTGTTGCCAATACTGCGCTCGGGTCCAGGCGTTCTCTGCCTGTGCCGCAATAAGTGTCAATTTCTCATAGAGGTCGGCGGCCACTGCTTCGTCGGGATGCGAAGGATCCTCCGGCAGGTAGAAAAACATCATCATATAATGGTGGAACCGGGCACCGTCGAACTCATAATTCGCAACGCTTTCAAAAAGGGCTTTGCGTAACGGTCCCGCCTCGGCTTCCATTTCGTCTCGGTTATAGCTCCGGTAAATTTTCTGCATGTAATGCGGTTTATCCAAGTCCCCATGCCCTTCCATCTTGTCGGGATACGGAATGAGTATTTCCGTCGCCTCACGTAAAACGGCAAGGCGTTTCCGTCTACTTTCGGCGGCGTCGAACATATTCACACCGGGAACACACGGCACGTTTCTGTCATAAAAATGTGCCAGGCTACACAAGGCATCGGCCTTCAGTAGCGGCGATGTAATGGGGGCAATCAAGATACGGATGATCTTTTCATTTTCCGGTGTTTTCTCGTGGCCTCTGCGACCAAACTCCCGCACGGCAACGGAGAGGCACAGATCACGCCAACGTTCGGCTTGCATTTCGGTGAAAGCCGCTGCGGCCAAGTCATACCGACAGGCGGAAAAATATTTGTCACCGATTTGCTTATAGGCAGCACTGCGATTTTGATGGTTCCCTCGATAACATCCAGCATCGTGCCAAGCGTCATCAAGCAGGTCCGCCGTTTTGTTTGCCTGGGCCATTAATTGGTCGAATTCTTTTGAATTCTCATCGACGGCTTGACAGAGGTATTCGACGATACGGAGCAACGTGTAACTTTGCAGTCCGCAACGGACGATACTTTGGGCTGCTGTGACGGCATTATCGTACTGCCGTTTTTCGAGAAACGTATCGACCAGAAGCTCTAACGCTTTGTCTTTAGGAGTGTTACGGTAGCCGTAGCCTCTATCTTCGCGGGAAAACGTAAAAAGGAATTCGTTATCCGGCGGTAATTCTATTATTTCGTCGAACTCGCCGTCGTCATTCTCTTTCTGCGGTTCTAGCTCGGTCGAGTCGATCGCTTGGAGCGTTTCGAGGGCTTCGAGCAGTTTGCCTTGTTTCCGTTGCTCTTCGGCGGTCTCCAAGGCGGTCTGATACTTCGGCGGCGGTTGGAATTGTGCAGATAGAGTCGCAACCCAGAACGTTGCCGCGCAGACAACCAAAACGACGATTCTTCGCATGGGGGCTCCTCCCTTTCACTATGCACGCCGTGAATGAATTCAAAAATCTTTCACTGATCTTCGTATTCGACTTTGGCGATCATTTTGATGAACTGCTTCATGTTGGTCAAGCGTTTGGTCGGGTCGGGGACAATACAGGCGTGTATTGCCTTGGCCAGGGTCTTGTTGATTTTTGGACGGAACTCGAAAATCGACATCGGCGGCTGGTCGTGTGTCATCGCGGCGAGACCGCTGTCGCCGCGCGGCCACGGCAGTTCACGGGTGCAGAGTTCAAAGGCAGTGACGCCAAACGAAAAAATGTCGAGACGATGATCCGTGGGACGTCGCCGGACAAGCTCCGGCGCCATGTAATTGGCGGTTCCCGTTCGATTGCCGGGGTCCGTAAACGGCGGCTTGTTCGGAACGCTCAAACCGAAATCGGTCAATTTCAAAATGTTAAAATCACCGACGAACAACAGATTTCGCGGACAAATATCCCGATGAATGAATCCCTTTTCGTGAACGACGTCGAGTGCTTCCGCAACCTGTCGGAGGAACTCAACCCTGGCACCGGCCATGAGGTCTTCTTTGACCATTAACACGTTATTAAGGCCGGTGCCTTCGAGGTATTCCATGACGATGTACTGCTCGCCGCTCGTCGTCAATCCGGCGTCCAATGTCCTGACGATATACGGATGATCGAACAACATTGCAATTTCGCCTTCGGTCGGCTTTATGCTCCCCTTGTACTGCGGCCCCTTGAATCGGGATTCGATGGCGCCGGTCTTTTTTTTGTCAAGAATTTTTAGAGCGACGAGCTGTCCAGACTCCCGGTCCCGTGCCTTGTAGACCTGCGACATCGTCCCGGAAATCGCCGCCTGAAGCAGATCATACTTTTTTCGGTAATTGAGTCGACTCTTGCCGAACAGCTTGGTGAGAAACGACATTATGAACAAATTGGCCAAAAAACGATAGAACGAAAACGAAACCATCGTATCATGTTTTTTGCCGTTTTCAACCGTATCACCAACTTGCAATTATGACGTATGACGGGGCAAAATATATCGCTCCCAACCGGGGGCAGAGTACCGTAAAGGCATAACAACAAAAACGTTTGGTAACGGCATCAAAGTTTCGCCCAAAACGCAATACAGTCGGCGTAGAGTTTGTTCCAATCGCTCCCGAAGCACTCTTCGAAATCGCGGATTCGGATTTCCGGCGAGTTGTCGCTTTCCATTGTTTTCTCACCCATCCGTTTCAGATAGGCGGCGAATTCCTTGGGACGTTTGGCTGCGAAATAATACGTCAATCCCCATGCCAAGGCGTAGTTGTCGAGAACGGTACCAATCTGCCCTTTTTTCAAGAGGTCGTCGTCAAGAATCAGGTTCCGAATCGGGTCCG
>Ga0099364_10008023_pt1 | contig 14949 bp, 9 predicted proteins | sample TergutTh196P3_FD_73070 | JGI IMG/M metagenome (GOLD analysis project Ga0099364, IMG submission 73070) | Microcerotermes parvus P3 segment gut microbial communities from Pointe-Noire, Republic of the Congo - Th196 P3 | ecosystem: Host-associated > Arthropoda: Insects > Digestive system > Gut ... | reverse complement strand
GCCGTGGAATTTCCTCCTATTTGACCGCCTCTCATATTAAAGGTTTCGCCATTAAAAAACACTCCGCCGCCATTGTTTCCGCTATTGCGCCTTATGATAGCACCATCTGACAAGTCAAATTTTCCGCTGCTGCTGCTAAAAAACACTCCGCCGCCGCCATTATTGGTGTTTGTACCGGCTGCTTCGTTACCTTCTATGGTTCCGCCTTCCATGATAAAGTCTCCGTTAGTTACACGCACTCCACCGCCGCCGGCACCAGCGGTTGTAGAGGTTGCTTTGTTATCTTCTATTGACCCGCCGCTCATGGTGAATTTTCCGCTGCTGTTATTAAAATACACTCCGCCACAAATGGCTGCCGTATTGCCCTTTATGATGGCATCATCTGACAATTCAAAGTCTCCGCCAGTTACATACACTCCGCCGCCGTAGCCGTTGCCGCCGCCGACGGCGACGGCACTGTTTTGGTCAGCCGGGGTATCACCCCCTATTTGACCGCCGCTCATGGTAAAGGTTCCGCTGCCGGTTTTAAAAACTCCGCCGCCGTTTCGTGCGGCGTTTCCTTTTATTTCTCCGCCGGTCATGTTAAAGGTTGTTCCAGTACCGCTTATAGCCACTCCGCCGCCATCGGCGGTGCTGGTGTTGCCTGTAATTATTGCATTGGCAGCCAGTTCAAAGGTTCCGCCGCTTACAGTTACAACAGCGGCATCGCTGTTGGTTCCTCCTTCAAGGGTTAAGGTATTTGAGCCTGAACCGCCTCTGATTGTGAAGCTTCCTGTGCCGCCTATATTAAACAGGGCTCCGTTAGTTGTAGTTGTTGAGTCACGAGATATTTTCCAATTAGCTTCACCGCTTGTCAGCGTAATTGTCCTGTCGCTTAGTATCAGGCTAATTTGCGCACTCAGGGTTATATCAGCAAGCAATGTAACTGTTGCTGTTGTGTTTTCAGGTATGGCTGTAAGCGCAGCGCTGAGAGTTGTGTAATTTTCTGGTGTACCGCCGTCTATTGATACGCTTGCTACCGGCGTTGCTGCAGCAATCAATACCCCGCTGCTCACAGCAATCCCGTTATAACCATCACATCTTGCCTGTACAGTTATGGTTGTACCCTGGTCTTCGGGTGCAATGGTGTAAGTCGAGCTGGTTGCACTTGGAATTGAATTGCCATCCCTGTACCACTGGTATTGAATAGTACCTGATACGCCCATGCCGTTTGTACTTGCTAATAATAAATCCCCAACTCCAGTACCTCCACTTGAGTTAATACTTATTGTGCCGGGCAATTCTGCAAAAAAGTTATTGTCATTAAAAGTACAGGTAAAGATACTTTCCATGTTCTGATAGATATGCAGTATTTCGTTGCGCACTGCTTTTTGACCATTGTTTTTTTCCAGGGTTATTGTGATGCGGTAATAGCCTGAGGGAAGGTTTGAAACTCCTTGTATATCCAAAATAAAGGGGATAGTTTGCGCTGTTCCGCTGGGAATAGGCGTGTAAGTTATAGTGGGATATATAAAATCAAAACCAGAATAATAAATGGTATATTTGAAATCTCCATATTCATCTCCGTCTGCAAAAGCTACAAGAGTAACACTTCCAGGGGTAGTTGCTCCGGAACCAATTGTAAAATTACCTGTGCTTCCCTGGGCTGCCAGCTGCGTTGGATTTGGTCCCGCATCCATATAGGCGCTAACAACAAGGTTCCAGGTTCCAGCGTTAAGGAGTTGTTCATTTGTAAGATTTGAATTGGTTCTGTTAACAGAAAATTCAGTATTACCAGACGAACTTTCCGGAATGAATGTCAGAGTATATGCCTGAAAATTGGCTTGCTCGGTTAATGGCAAAATAGTACGCGGGCCTGTTACATCGTCAATACTCAGCTTAAAATAACCCATGCCCGGAGGAGGAGCAGGTAAAGAAGGAGAACCCATTGAATCATCATAAGAGATCATGGGACTTGGACAAGCTGCAAAAATGAGCAATGAGAAAGCAGCAATTAGCCATGTAATGAGAATAAAGCCGTACTTCCTTTTTCCATTATCAATTCCCAATTTTCCATTTATATCTTGATTTTTCATCTCTCTCCTCCTTATTCCACTACTTTGAAGGTAACTGTTTTGCTATACGGGACGCCGTTGCTTTCAAGTTCCAGGGTCAGGGAATGATCCCCCACACCGTTATATGCATTATTGCTTGCATTCAGGATTAATGAAGTATTGCTTCCAAGGGATACCCCATCCATTAGCCAGTTAATGTTGGTATATGGGCCGCCTGTCAGCGTAAGAGTTGCAGTATTTGAGTGACTCGTACCTGAAAGGCTTATAGTGGGCCCTGTAATTTCTGACAGGGTTAAATCACTTATTTGCGCAAATGTAATGCTGAAGGTTCCTGTACTACCCTGCACAGTAATGGTGAAGGTCTCCGTGAAGTCAACAAAAGTCGTGCCATTAAATATGCCATTGACAACTCTTGCGGTGACAGTAACTGTTCCTGCACTTGTCGCGGTCAAGACATTACTGCCGGTGGGGATGCTCGCGCCAGTTCCGCCTGCATCCTGGACGCTCCAGACAATGGTATTATAAGTAGCGCCAGCCGACACTGTGCCGGTCAGGTTAAGCGGTGTTCCCAATCCTGCTGTCATTGTATTATCCGATGTAATTGTAATGCTTTGTACGTTTGTAAAATTCACCGTAAAACTAACATCAAAGGATCGAGAAGTAGGAATATTACTGCCCGACACAGTTACAGTTGCTGTATATGTTCCGGGATTTAGGCCGGTAATGGGTCTGACAATAAATGAGGAACTACCGCCGGAAGCAATGTCGGTTATTGATGTCGGTGTTGTTGTAAAATTACCATTGGACACTGATATACTAAGCATTCCTGTAGCCTGATTGCCTGTGTTGTTTATATCGATAGGTATCGTTTCAGGTCCTACTGCATATCCGTATACTGAGCTGCCGAAGTTCCATGTGCCGGTCTCTGACATGGTAATGCCGTAGGTGGGAGTGGGATCCACGGTTATAGGGAAAGTATTTGTCAGTAAGCTGTTGTCGTTATGGGTTACAGTTACCGTGTGTGATCCGACTGCCAATGTTGTTCCACCGCCTGGTATACTTAATGTATATGATGAATCAGGGACAGGTGCTGTTGAGCCATCACTGTAATCCGCTATTACAGTCAAATTAATTTTAAGATCATTCAATGTCATAGATGGATATATAGGATCCGTTCCATTATAAGTTGCTGTAATGCCAGTCAGGGTTGCCAGAGATGGATTCACCGTAAAGCTCACATAAAATGTCGCAGATACACCAGCAGCGCTTACTGTTACAGGGCCTCCATGGGTACCTGCTCCAAGACTTGCAATAGGCCTAATTGTAAATGATTCACCGGTGCCATCTTGAGCTAAATTTGCTCCTGTTAAAGGATTTGGTGAAATTGCAAAGCCTATAAGAGGACTTATTGCAAGAGATGTTGGAGTGTCATTCCCAAAACTCCTGACATTTACAGTTAACGCAGGTGGTGGTGGTGTATAACCTGCAGTAACAGTGCCAAAATCATAGGTTGCCCCGTTATTTATATTCAGAGCAATGCTGTAAGGAAGCCTCTCCATTTGTACATTAACGCTGTTTTGACCGGATTCAATTGGGAATGATTCTTCCTTTCCAATTGCATAAGAGTATCCGAATATGGACACATCAACATCTATATCCCAGTTACCGGGGCTAAGACCTGTTGCCCTGGCCTGGGTGCCGCTGGAATTAACCTGGGCTTGCCTTATCTCCCCTGTTTGAAGGTTTGTAAGTCTTATATTAAAGCTAAGGGTACTGGATTCAACTGCGTCATTAAAGCCAGTTAAGACCCTGGCATTCCCTGCCAGGTTTATTACAAGGCTTGTTCCGTCTTCCCCTGTAAAAGGGCTAAAACAGGCTGTAATAAACAACGTAAATATTAAAACTAATAAAACAAAAAATTGGATTTTTTTCATTGTTACCTCATTTATTGTTAATATAATCTTTTGTACAATTATTATGAAGATAAAATGAATTTACATATTATACCAAAGTATTGATCGTTTATTTTCCTGCTTTTATATTGCAATCCATTTTATCTTTCCCTAATTATGGGAATATAATAAACTATAAAATGGAAAAAAGCACCTGCCGGGGTGGTTGTGTTTTCACCCCTATATGGTCGTTTTTTCGACCCTTGCTGGAGGTCGCATTAGCGCCTTTTTCCCCTAAGATCCCCACGCAAAGATGCTAAGATCGCAAAGAAAAGAAAAGAAGAAAAAGGTAATTATTTGTTAAATTTTTCTAAATTTAAAAGCAGCACAAATCTTAAACCCGTATAAAGGGTATGAAACGGGAAAAATCTAATATTAAATGGCACATAGCCTTTATTGAAGCCATTCAAATGGAGTTGGACGCATACAAGGATTCTCTTGAATTCCTTCCGGAATACCAGTTGACAGCAGAACCTTTGAGGATCGACTGTGTTATAATTAAAAAAGCAAAAAACATTGAAATCAAAAAGAACATCGCAGCAATTTTCAGGGAAGCAAATCTTTTAGAGTATAAAAGTCCAGACGACCATGTTTCTGTTGCTGATTTTTATAAAGTCTACGCTTATGCATGTCTTTATGCTTCATTTAATAAAATTCCTATCAGCAATATGACTATAAGCTTTATAGAAAGCCGTTATCCAAGAGAACTGTTTAGACATTTGAAAAAAATAAGAGGTTACAAGCTTGAAGAAAACAGCCCTGGGATTTATACTGTAAAAGGAGATATACTACCAATCCAGTTGATCGACAATAGGAAACTGTCAATAGAGGAGAATATTTGGCTTAAAAGTCTAAATAATAATCTTGATCATTTAGAAGTATTACAGATAAGTGAGGAAGTTGATCGTCAGGAAAAAGAAGCAAGAATTCAGGCATATCTTGATGTAATAACAATGGCAAATTTTAAGACCATAGAGGAGGCAATAAAAATGAATAAACCTGCAAAATCACTTGAAGAAGTATTTATTAGAACCGGTTTAGCTGCCAGATTGGAAGCCAAAGGAGAAGAACGCAAAGCTCTTGATATTGCTCAAAACATGGTTAATCTGGGTCTTCCGTTTGAAACAGTTATTTCTGCCACACGGCTTGAAAGCGAAAAAGTAAAAGCATTATATGAGCAGGTTGAATAACTGCAGGAGCTTTTCCTAATATTACACGCAAAGGACACAAACCACACAAACCAAAAAAAATGCCCTTATGTACTCAGTATGAAAAGATCCAGATCCAGCCCCACGCCCTAGAGGAGCCAGTATCTATAAACTTCCACACTGAGTACACAAAGGCACCTTTCTTCCCATTTTATGATTGTCCGCAGATTTCACGGATTTACGCGGATATGATTTATTTCTTATAATAAAAATCATTATAATCCGTTTAATTCGCGTAATCCGCGGACCCTTCACCAAAGATCAAGTAATAAGTAACAGTTATATTACCTATACCTATTACCTATTACCTGCTACCTATTACCTATTACCTTCTCCCCCCTCCGCGTCTCTTGCCCAGCGCCATCATGGGTTGAAAATTCCAGCATCATGGTATGAAAAAAACAGCATCGATGCTGGTCGTTTTTCCTTAATATATGATAGATTATTTCTAGCAGGAGCAGATTTTGAAACAATTTAAAAAGAAGTTTCTTGACAGGTCCCAGCTTGTTTTTATACTGTTTTTTCTTGCCTCAGCTCTTATGCTTATAATGGCCATAGTGGTTTCTGTATACATAAACCGCATGGAAAAAACAATAGAAAACAGCATTCAGAATCACCTAATGGCCGCAGCCCATGCAGCATCAACATATCTTACTGTGGAAGAACTTGATTTGTTCCATTCAAAAGAGGATATGGAAAGATCGGAATGGAAGGAAATCAAGGCAAGGCTCGGGCAATTTGCAGAAGAAAACCATGTGCTGTATGTTTACTACTGGCGCTACAGCAACGGACAGATCCAATACATAATAGACAATGATGAAGATGAAGAAGGTATGGTAACACCAGAGCTTTTCTTTTATCTGGATGATGATTCCATAACTGCAATTGCAGTCCCCCATATAATGTCTGGCGGCACCTGGGTTACAGACCTTGGCACCTACACTGCGTCCTGGGAAGGCCTTATCTCAGGGCTTGCCCCTGTGTTCAATGCTGACGGCACGGTCTACAGTGCTGCAGGTGTTGATCTGAGCGATGAAGTAGTCATGACCCAGCGCAACAATATCAGGATAGTGCGGACTGTGCTTTTAAGCTCCCTGTTTTTTTCACTTCTTTCAGGTGCTTTAAGCGTATGGTCATACCGCAAAAAAGCACTTCAAAGCGAAACCGAAAGCCAGGCAAAAAGCAGCTTTATGGCTGTTATGAGCCACGAGATACGCACACCCCTAAACGCAGTCATAGGCCTTGCGGAGATTGAACTGCAGGAAAGACTGCCGGAGTCAAGCAGAAACAATATCATTCAGATACATCAGTCAGGCTCATCCCTTTTGGGAATCATAAACGACATTCTTGATATATCCAAAATAGAAGCCGGAGGTTTTGAGCTTGGTTCATCTGAATATGAGGCAGCGCCTCTTTTAAGCGAAGTAATAAACCTTAATAAAGTAAGAGGCGGAATAAAACCCATTAACTTTGTCCTTGAGATAGACGGGAATTTCCCATCAAGGCTTATTGGGGATGAAATGCGTGTCAGGCAGATCTTAAACAATATTCTGTCAAATGCGTTTAAGTATACTGATAAAGGAACTATAGAGTTGAGAATTGAAAGTGAAGAGAGAGTTAATAGTGAAGATTTAGAAGTGGAGAGTGGAGGGAGAGTTGGGAATCAGAAATACTCATTGATCCGCTTTACTGTAACTGATACAGGTATAGGCATACGGCGCGAAGATATGGATAAACTTTTTACAAGTTATACACAGCTTGATTCCAATGCAAACCGAAAGATCGAAGGAACAGGACTGGGTCTTGTAATTTCCAAAAACCTCGCACAGATGATGGGCGGCAGTATCTCTGTACAAAGCGATTATGGCAAAGGTTCTGCCTTTACAGTGGAGATAATTCAGGGGCTGCCTGACAAAGATAAAGACAGTAATGTACCACTTTGCATAGGGGAAGAAGCTGCAGAAAAGCTTAGGAACTTTAGTTATGGGACATCGATAAAAGAGGAAGACATTATCAGTTTCCAAATACCGGATTGCAGAATTCTGGTTGTGGATGATCTGCCTGTAAACCTGCTTGTTGCCCAAGGTCTTCTCAAACAATACGGAGCACAGATCGACACTGCCTCATCCGGAAAAGAAGCCATAGAAATGGTTCAGCAGCAGCAAAATAGTGGTGACAGGCAGTATGACATAATATTCATGGATCACATGATGCCAGAGATGGACGGCATTGAAACACTCAAAGCAATCCGCGATTTGGAAAAAGAAAAATCACAATCCGAACGGATTCCAATTATAGCGTTAACTGCAAATGCCCTTTTGGGCATGAGAGAGTTTTACCTTGAACATGGTTTCCAGGACTATATTTCAAAACCCATTGATCAGCAGCAATTGAGCGAATCAATAAAGCATTTAGTCCCTCATTATCTGCAGGTGCAGAAAACCGCAGATGTTTTGAAATACAAAAAAACAGCAAAAAAAGTTCAGACATCTGCAGAGCAAAAAGCCAAACAGGCAAATATAGCAGAAGCAATGGAAGCCCAGTATTTAGATATGCTGAACCACTTTCGTGTTTCTTTTGAAAGCGGACGCACAGCTGATGACGATTATTTTAATAAGTTCATTACATTACTCAATTCCATTGATACAAAAGGCATGACAGATCAATCACAGGCAGATACATTAAAGGAAGCTGCAAAATACAAAGATACAAATAAAATAAAGGAAGTGCTTCCTGATTTTTACAAGGCTTTCCAGCAGCGTTTAATTACAACAGGACCAGAAGAAAAACAAAAAACAAAATACTTAAATGATTTATTCCAGCGCCTTAGAAATGCTATAATAAGCAAAGAAATTGAAACAACAGAAGCCATAATGGGAGAGCTTGGAACAATAAGCCTTGGACCTTCATTAAGAGAATTGTATTTTCTGCTTTATGATTTACTCCTTGCAGGGGATATGGAAAAAGCCCTTGGAGCAATAAGTCTTTGGGAACGCATTAAAGAGAGGTAAAAATGATAAAAATATTGATTGCAGAAGATCAAACAATGCTTCTGGATGCGCTTGTACACTTAATAGACGAACAGTCTGACATGGAGGTTGTTGGTACAACAGAAAATGCATCTCAGGCTCTGGATCTTTGCCGCGAGCTGAAGCCTGACCTTGTACTGATGGATGTGGTCACAGAAAACGATGCGAACGGCATAACCTGGGCAGGTCATATAAGAAAAGAATTACCTGACATAAAAATAGTGATAATGACAGCAATGCCTGATATTACATTTATTGATGAAGCCAGAAAAGCCGGTGTCCACAGCTATGTATACAAAAACTCCAAATACGATCACTTGTTTTACGTTATACGCAATACTATGCAGGGAGTAGGCATATACCCGGGGCCCAATGACAAATCGCCTTTTGCTGTCCAGTTTACAGAAAAGGAGATTGCAGTGATCCGCCTTGTATGCCAGGGAAAATCAAGAAGCGAGATGGTCAAGGAGCTTGGAATTTCTGAATCAATGTTAAAACCAATCGTCACCTCAATTCTGGATAAAACCGGATTTGACAGTATTGCGAAATTCGCAATATACGCTGTGGGACGCGGTTTTATCGTACCGGATTTACAATGATATAATTGCCGCAGCCAGCGAGCCTATTCCCCCGGCGGTCTTGAATAAGTTACTTCTATATGGAAATCACCCTGGAAATCCAAATCCACAGCCAGCTCTGTATATTCAAGGTCATTATAATGCCACCATTCTGAAGAAAGGGGTGTCAATCCTGCTTCTGTACAGTATCTAAAAAGCAAAACCGTGCCAGGTGTAGCAATGTCAAGAATCGGGAAACTCCTCCATGAAGTTGCAGAGCGTGAGTTAACTCTTGAACTCATTATCGCAGCCGCAACACTAAGCTCGTGCAAGGGTGTCTGCATGGGAAATTCCGTGTAAGCTGTTATGTGCATATACCTGTATGACCCGGATATTCTTGTTTCCCGGCCATCAACCCTTGCAAGTGTTGTATCTATGGCTGTTCCCCTCTGGTGATTGTACGGAGACTCAGCCAAAAACCATCTTACATTAAAATTTTCAGCTGTAATGCCGGCACGTATTTGGGGATTTGTCTCAATCAGATCAGAAAAATGTTCATGCAGCAGGTTATGCGCTTCGGCAGGTCTAAAGGCCTCGTATATTACAAGTGTATTGCCATCAGCAAGAGCAGCCCTTTGCGCATTAAATATTTTTTCTGCCATACCGTATAAAACCGGCATGATATACTCTTCCCTTCCAAGACGTTCATTAAAATCCCTGGCCCTGTAAAGCGGCATTCCTGTAATATTGGGTATGTCTGTAAACGAAGACCTGAACAATGAACTGTATGTGTTTGTGTTATTATATACGATAGAAGGAATTATATCCGGTAAATTAATAAAACAGTATAAATTTATTACCCAACCCCTTGCATTGCCTGCTTCAATAAACCACCATTCTTCCTCTTCCCTTAAAATTGTAAAACCCTGTCCAGCATTCAATGCAGATATAATATTAGAGTCAGAATCATATACAGGAAGGTCCATGGCAGCATATCCGCTTGCCCCAATTACAGGAAGCTCGAACTTCCCGCCTTCAAGATAATAGTCCCTTAGATCTGTGCCTGGTGTTCTGCGAATAATTCTTTCTTCTGGTCTTTGATTTTGACGGCAGCTAAAAAAACCAAAAACAATACATGCAAAAATAACAAACAGCAGAACCCTGGCTGTGCGCAAAAGTAAAATTTTTCTCAAGGCAATTTTCCTATAATTTCTGCAATTATTTGTTTAAGTGGAGTAAAGTGATTCAAAAGAAATAAAAATAAGAGGTGTGCTGGATAAAACACATAGAAAAATAATGAGGCAAACCTGGATTTTTTCCCCTGAATACCACTGTACATTGCAAGCAATGGTATGGCAAGGAATATACCAAACTGGAACCACTGCGGATATATAGGGTGGAATAATCCAAATCTTCTCAATTGCCATGCCAGATACGCCGCGCCAATAATGCAAAAGCTCAAGGCCTGGCGCCTGAAATCCCCGTGGAAAAGACCAAAACCCACGATCCAAAGTACTGCGAAAAAGTTCCAGTTCGCTGTATACGACACTGCACAAAGAACTCCAACAAGAGCGATCCTTAATACAATGTGAATTTTTTCATACTTGATTACAGCTAATGCGATAAGACCCATGGCAAGGGGCCAGATCACACTTGTTGCAACAAGCGGAGAAATGGAAAGCCCAAAAGCAAGATTATAGGGGATATGCGATATTAATGCAAATATCAAAAGCCTGATAATATATTTTTTTAAGTCCGAAGTATAATAAAACCCCTGAGCAATAAAAAAACAAAACACAGGAGCTGCTGTTCTGCCCAAAACCCTGAACACAAGGTTAAGCAATTCATTATGCGGCAGAAACACAGAGACAAAATGGTCGAAGAACATTAAAACCAAAGCAATGATTTTAAGCTGGTTGGCTGTAAACAATTTTTTTTCCATTATAAAACTCCTCGAGATTATACTCTTATCGCCATATAAACCAGACAAATACAGTGGCTGCTGTAACAGAGATTAATGTAAAAGGCAGGGCGATTTTCAACCAATGGCCAAAGCTAACCGGATCATTCTGCTTTCTTAGAATTCCAAGCGAGACCACATTTGCCGATGCTCCAAACGGTGTGATATTACCTCCCAGGCATGAACCGATTAAAAGCGCAAACATATAGAGTTCCGGTTTAAGACCCAGATTTTGACTCAATACAGCTGAAACCGGCAGCATGGCAATAATATAAGGCACATTATCCACAAAACCGGAAATGACCAAAGACACAAAAACAATCAATATAAAGCCAAAAAGAACATTTGTTCCAATAAGCTGGGCCAAAACAACTGCAAGGTCATCAAGAAGGCCTGACATTTCAACAGCGCCTATTACCAAAAAAATGCCAACAAGGAAGAATACTGTATCCCAGTCAAGTTCCTTTAACATCTTAAATGATTTTGCTGTTCCCTGCTTTTGCAAAAACCAGTACCAGAAAAAGCCCAATAAAGCCAAAGCCATAACAAAAAAGCCCGAAGCAACAGTAAGGCCGTTAAGTACAAATGTCAATATTGCCAATCCTATTACTTTTATTATCAATAGAATGGCAGGAAATGAGGATACAATTTTATCCTTTTCAATTGCAACTTTTTGCCTGCCTGTTTTAGCAAAAAAACAATATAAAAACAAAGCCCCAAAAACCATTCCAATTTGAATTGCAAAGAAAATTGAGGGCCTGCCCATATAAAAGAAAAAGTCATTAAATGTATATCCTGCAAAACTGGCAAATATCATTGAAGGAGGATCTCCTACCAGGGTTGCCGTACCCTGAAGGTTGGACATAATTGCAAGGCCGACAATAAACATCCTTGGGGATATTTTAAGCTTCTGACACAGGGCAAGTGCTACAGGAGCCATTACAAGGACAGTCGCAACATTCTCAACAAAAGCCGAGATTATACCTGTCATAAGAAGTATTGCCAAAATAGCAAGCCCGGAATTGGGTAATTTAATTACGAGAATATCAGCAATAACAGCAGGTACTTTTGAATAAATAAACAGTTCAGCCAGTATAAGTGCACCAATAAATATTAAAAGCACAGTCGGATTGATAAATTCCAGGGCATGCAGGGGGCTTAATGCTCCCAAAATAAGCATTATTGCTGCCGCAACAATGGCAGACCATGATTTTCTGTTGGGAAAAGCAATAATAAATCCGTACATAATTACAGTAGTTGCAAGTACAATCCATTTCATGAATTCAAAATAACAGGAACTTAATATTTATTCAATATTTGGAAAAGCAATAAATTGTCAGATTTCCCTTAAGAAAACTATAATTTACATTGAATTAGTAGTAAATATAATCTATATTAGTAAATATATATAAGCTTTTTCCCAAAAACTGAAGTTTTGGAAAAGCCAAATAAAAAAAATATTTCCAATCAGGAGGAAAAAATGAAAAAATGGGTTTGTTCAGTTTGCGGTCATGTTCATACAGGCGATACTCCGCCGGAAAAATGCCCCACATGCGGGGTTCCGGCTTCAAAGTTCAGCGAGCAGCAGGCAGGCGTTGGATTTGCCGCAGAGCATGTTGTGGGAATTGCCAAGGGAGTTGATGCTGAGATCATAGAAGGCCTTAAGGCAAACTTTAATGGCGAGTGTACTGAGGTGGGCATGTATCTGGCCATGTCAAGAGTAGCTCACCGCGAAGGATATCCGGAGATCGGCCTTTACTGGGAAAAGGCTGCTTTTGAAGAAGCCGAACACGCAGCCAAGTTTGCAGAGCTTCTGGGTGAAGTCATTACCGACAGCACAAAGAAGAACCTCCAGATGCGTGTCGAAGCTGAACGCGGCGCCTGCGCAGGCAAATTCGACATTGCCAAGCGCGCCAAGGAACTAAACCTTGATGCCATTCACGACACAGTACACGAGATGGCCAAGGACGAAGCGCGTCATTGCGCAGCTTTTGAAGGTTTTTTGGCACGGTATTTTAAGTAACAGAATAAAGTTCCCCGCAGATTCCTGCGGGGAGCTAAGCATGGATAATTACTGGATAATAATATGAACATAATCGAATACATAATTCTTGCTGTATTGATCATCCAATTTATATTAATAATTTTTCTGTTTTTTAAAATCCGGCAGGGTTCTCAGGAACACATAATACAGAGGCTTGAAAAAAACGAGTCTAACTTGCGTGATGAATTCTCCAGAAACCGTGAAGAAACAAACAAGTCTGCACGTGAATCCCGCGAGGAGCTGTCTACCTCTGTCAAGACAACAGAAGAAAAATTACTTACTGTTATTTCAAAATTTACAGAGCTTATAGACAATAAAATAAGAAGCGTCCAGAGCTCCCTTGAATCAGGCCTGGACAAAAACCGCGATACAGTAGAAAAAAAGCTTGATGACATTCAAAAGATGAATGAAGAAAAGCTTGAAAAAATGCGCCAGACTGTTGAAGAAAAATTACACAATACGCTTGAAGAAAGGCTTAATAAATCATTCCAATCTGTAATAGTGCAGCTTGAATCTGTTCACAAGGGGCTTGGAGAAATGCAGGCTCTTGCTTCCGGTGTAGGTGATCTAAAAAAGGTGCTTACAAATGTTCAGTCACGCGGCAACCTTGGGGAGATTCAGTTAGGCGCAATACTTGAACAGATATTATCAAAAGAACAATTTGAAAAACAGGTGCGTATAAAGGAATCAACTGACGAAAGGGTGGATTATGTAATCAAGCTGCCAAATAAAAATGAACAAAACGAAGCTCTATTGCTTCCTGTTGACTCAAAGTTCCCAAACGAGGATTACCAAAGGCTGCTTGATGCTTACGAAAACATGGCAGACAAGAAGGAGCTTGAAGCAATATCAAAACAATTTGAAAGCACTGTAAAAGCAGAGGCAAAAAAAATACAGGACAAGTATATTGAGTCCCCGCGCACAACACCTTTTGCATTGATGTTTGTGCCCACAGAAAGCCTTTTTGCAGAGATAGTCAGAAGACCGTCCCTGTTTGAGACTTTACGGAATGATTATAAGGTAACAGTTGTAGGACCCACTAATTTCGCAGCATTCTTAAGCAGTCTTCAAATGGGTTTCCAGACCCTTGCTATTGAAAAACGTTCAAGCGAGGTGTGGATGACATTAAAGGCTGTTAAAACAGGCTTTAAGAATTTTGGCGAAGCTCTGGCCAATACAAAAAAGAAACTGCTTTCTGCCACAAACGAGATCGATAATGTTGAGAGAAAATCCAGAACCATAGAAAGAAAACTAAAATCCGTAGAAGAGCTGTCTGTCTCTGACTCAAAAGCCCTGATAGGCGAAATTGATTTTGGAGAGGACGAAGAAGAATGAACAGATATTCACTTCTCATTTCTCATTTCTAATTCCTCATTTCTTCCTATTGGTTCTGCGGAATATCCGGTATACTCGCAAAACCCTTTTCAAGCTCAGCATCTGTTGGGATCTGATCTGTCATGGTTTTATTGTTATACTGGGTATAGGCGCTAAGATCAAAATAACCTGTGCCGCTTAATCCAAAAAGAATAACCTTTTTCTCTTTTGTTTTTTTACACTCAAGAGCCTCGTCCATAGCAGCTTTGATCGCATGGGAAGATTCAGGTGCTGGGAGTATGCCTTCCACCTTCATAAACTGCACAGCTGCATCAAAAACTTCGGATTGCACCTCTGACCTGGCTTCAAGATAACCGTCTTTGTACAGCTTTGACAGGGTTGAGTTCATGCCATGGTAACGCAGCCCGCCGGCATGGTTGCTTGAAGGGATAAAACCATTACCCAATGTCATCATTCTGATCAAGGGTGTTGTTTTTCCAGTATCACCAAAGTCATAGGCAAAACGCCCGCGTGTAATCGAAGGACAGGAAGCTGGTTCCACAGCAATAAATCTGATATTGGATTTTCCAGCGATTTTTTCACCCATAAACGGGGAAATAAGCCCGCCAAGATTTGAACCGCCGCCTGCGCAGCCAATTATAATATCCGGCTTTATATTGTACTTTTCAAACGCAGCCTTTACTTCCTGGCCTATTATGGACTGATGCAAAAGAACATGATTCATAACACTGCCAAGCACATAACGGCACTTATCTGTTTTTACAGCCATCTCTATTGCTTCGGAAATGGCGCAGCCCAGGGAACCACCTG
>Ga0099364_10008022_pt1 | contig 14952 bp, 12 predicted proteins | sample TergutTh196P3_FD_73070 | JGI IMG/M metagenome (GOLD analysis project Ga0099364, IMG submission 73070) | Microcerotermes parvus P3 segment gut microbial communities from Pointe-Noire, Republic of the Congo - Th196 P3 | ecosystem: Host-associated > Arthropoda: Insects > Digestive system > Gut ... | reverse complement strand
AGAATTTCTTCCGAACACAAGATCCAAGCCTGCCCCCGCACATCCGTCCTCCGGGTCAGGCCGATGACGACGGCGGCGGCTGCGGCTGTGACGCCGGCGGATTCACGGTGCCCGGCCTGCTCGCGCTCGCGTTCATGATGGGAATAAAACGCCTCCGCCGCACCCCGCGCGGATAGAAAAAAACGGACGAACACAGATCACACCGGACGCGCGATGCGCGTCCGGTTCCGCTCCATTTGGTTATCTGCCGTTACGGGCAGCTATCGATTGCTTTCCTCTTGCGCCGCTTCCTTATAGATTTCCTCGATCGTCATATCATTCCACAAACCGCGCCGCCATTCGGTATAATCGAAAGTATCGCGTTTTACCATACTGATGAAACGTTCCGCGTCGACCATACCAAATGTCCGCATAAGGGTGTCCATAGCTTCGTAACGTAACGCGCTGTCAGTCCTCATTGTTAGTTCTCCGTTTCTCTGATAAAATCCACCGGATTGATAACCCTGATTTCTTTTATTTTTTTGTTCGTAAGCCTATTGTCAGTGGTGATGAAATACTCACAATGTTTTTCTATCGCGCAAGCGATATGGAGCGCGTCCTCGTTTTTAACGCCGAGTTTCATAATCTCCTTGCCGCGCAGTAGAATAGATTCTGACGGCGGACAAAAAACGTCCGCGATTTCTTTCCATGGAGCGATTAAATTCCGCTTTTCTTCGTAAGGGTTTTTACCGTTTTCATAATCATGCATGAACGACCAACAAAGAAAATACTTTCCATCGTGGATATTCGCTTGAATGAAAAGTTTCGCCTCTGTCTCCAATCGGATCTTTATTTGTGATTGATCATCGAACGGGCGATTGTAACTGCAATTGTCCAAATATATTTTTTTCACGCCATGCCACCTTCTTTCGCGCATTCTACCGCATTTAAATTCCGAATACAACATTTCACCTGACGTCGCGGGCATTCACGTAAATCGCCTTGTGGCGAGGAGAGCTTAGACGTACCGGCGATTCCCCATATCTGCTATAATTTTTTATAATTTCGGATAATACCGGCGATGGCGGGAGGCAGTTGACAGTATGAGCAGCGTTGACAGGATGAAGTGGCGGAGCGCGAACGAGCTTCGCGAACTTTTTTTGACATACTTCGAGGAGAAAGGGAGCAGGCGTTATCCCAGCTTTCCGCTCGTGCCGGACGACCCGACGCTCTTGTTTACGGTGGCGGGAATGGTGCCCTTCAAGCCCTACTTCCTCGGGCTCCGAAAGCCCGAGGTGACGCGGGCCGTCACGGCGCAGAAGTGCATAAGGACCAACGACATCGAAAACGTTGGGCGCACGGCGAGGCATCACACCTTCTTCGAGATGCTCGGCAATTTCAGCTTCGGCGACTATTTCAAGAAAGAGATCATCCCCTGGTCGTGGGAGTTCCTCTCCGAATGGGTGGGGCTCGATCCCGACAGGATGTTTGCCACCATATACCTGGACGACGACGAGGCGCAGGGTATGTGGAAGTCCCTCGTCGGCCTCACGGACGACAGGATATTCAGGTTCGGGGATGAGGACAACTTCTGGGCCGCCGGGCCGACCGGCCCCTGCGGGCCTTGCTCCGAGATCATCTACGACCAGGGGCCGGAGTTCTCGTGCGGCAAGCCGGACTGTAACGTGGGCTGCTCGTGCGACAGGTATCTCGAAATATGGAACCTGGTTTTCATGCAGTTCAACAGGGACGACGCGGGCAATTTGACTCCGCTCCCCAGGCAGAACATAGACACCGGCCTCGGGCTCGAACGTCTGGCGTCGATAGTCCAGCGGGTTAAGGGTGACTTCGAGACCGACCTCTTCAAGCCGGTTATCGACCGCTCGTGCGAGCTCGCGGGCATAAGGTACGGCGACTCCGGCAAAGGGGACATGGCGGTCCGCGTTATCTCCGACCACCTGAGGGCGTCGGCCTTCATGATAGCGGACGGGGTGCTTCCCGCCAATGACGGGCCGGGTTACGTGCTGCGAAGGCTAATACGCCGAAGCGTGAGATACGGGCGTATCATCGGCGTCGACCGCCCGTTCCTGACGGGATTGCTGCCGGTGATAAACGATATAATGGGCGGCGCTTACGGCGAGCTTATCGAGCACCGCTCGACGATCGAGCAAATCATCTCGTTGGAGGAGGAGCGTTTCGGCAAAACGCTCGCGCAGGGGATTGAACTCCTCGACGGGGAGATACTGAAACTGAAAAGCGGAGGGAGCGGCGAGATGAGCGGAGAACTTGCCTTCCTGCTGCACGATACATATGGATTCCCTCTCGAACTGACGGAGGAGATAGCTTCCGAGGCCGGGGTGCAGGTGTCGAGAGCCGGATTCGACAGGGAGATGGAGAGCCAGCGCGAGAGGGCGCGCGCGGCGAGCAAACATTCCTCCGCGGTGATGGCGAAGAACGTGTTCACGGAGCTCGCCGACAGGCTGGGGGCGACACTGTTCGACGGATATGAGTCGGATACGTCGTCGGCGCGCGTCGAGGCGATAGTTTCCGACGGCGCATTGGCTGACGAAATATCGGAGGGCTGCGACGCGGAGATAATCCTGTCGCGAACGCCCTTTTACGCCGCGCGCGGCGGGCAGATCGGCGACAGGGGGCTGATCTCGTCGGGTGAGGGGGCGGTCTTCGAGGTCATGGATGCGGCTTACGCCGAAGGGGATATGATCTCGCACCTGGGCAGGCTGAAGAAAGGAAGCATTAAAGTCGGGGCGGCGGTGGAAGCCACGGTGGATTCGGCGAGGTGCGACGCCATAAAAAAGCATCACACGGCGACGCATCTGCTGCACGAGTCGCTGTGCCGCGTCCTCGGCCCCCATGTAAGGCAGGCCGGCTCGCTCGTCACGCCCGATTTCCTGAGATTCGACTACAACCACTTCGCGCCTCTTACCCAGGAACAGATAGACGAGGTCGAGCGTATGGCGTATGCGCAGGTGCTTACCGGCGCTCCGGTCACAACAAGAGAGATGAATTACGCCGATGCGCGGAAGAATGGCGCCAAGGCGTTGTTTGAGGAGAAATACGGCGATGTGGTGCGCGTGCTGGATATCAGCGGTTTCTCCACAGAGCTGTGCGGAGGCACTCACGTCGCTTCGACAGGTCAAGTGGGTTTGATAAAAATTCTCCGCGACGAGGGCATAGGCGCGGGAGTGCGGCGCTTGACGGCTGTGTGCGGCGAGTCCGCTTTGAAACACTTCCAGGAATCGCTGGCCCGATACCGTGAATTCTGCGGAGTGCTGGAAACAGACGCCGAATCGTCCGTGACGAAGCTGACGACGCTGCTGGACGAACACCGGGCGCTCGAACGCAAAAATCAGGAGTACGCGCTCGCGCTGATGACGGAGAACGCCCGCGAAAACGTGGAACACGCGCCCCGCTTCGACGGCATGGCGCTGGTCGTCCAGTCATTCAAGGGCGTGTCGCGGGACACTTTGAGGCAGTTGGGCGACAGGATAAAGCAGATGGAGCGCAACGTTTTGATTCTGCTCGCTTCGATCAGCGACGGAAACGTCTCCCTGATTGGCATGGCGTCCGACGAAGCCCTCCGGCGCGGAGTGGACGCCGGGGCGCTCGTTAAGGAAATATCGGGTATGATCGATGGAAGCGGCGGCGGAAAACCTGGCATGGGCCAGGGCGGAGGGCGCGACGCGGCGAGGCTGAGCGAGGCGCTGGACCGCGCTCCCGACATCATAAAGGCGCAGCTTGCGACAAACGCATGAAATTAATATATTAATGGAAGATAACGGGAAATTTGGAAGGATCATCGCCCTCGACATAGGCAAAGTGAGGATAGGAGTCGCCGCGAGCGACCCGACCGGGATGTTCGCCACCCCGGTAACGGTGCTCAAAGCCGGCGGAAACTGGATGGATGATCTCGAAAATATAATAAACGGGTACGGGGAGGCGAAGTTGCTGGTGGGCTTGCCGCGCCGCACCGACGGCAGCGAAGGGCCGGAGGCCGAAAGCGTCAGGCGCGTGATAGGCCGTCTGTCGGCCCGCTTCCCGGATATCGAAATCCTGACCTGGGACGAGCGGTTCACCACAGTCATCGCGGCGTCCGCCATGATTCGGGCCGACGTGTCGCGAACCCGCAGGAAGGGACGAATCGACAAGGTGGCGGCGTCGGTGCTGTTGCAGAGTTATCTCGACGCGAAAAACCTCGGGCTTCGCCCGGACCCGCCGGAGGACGGAGAAAACCATTGAAATTACCGGAAGGCATAAAGATGACCCCCATGCTGAAGCAGTACGGCGAGTGGAAGGATAAATACCCCGACTGCCTGCTGCTTTTCCGCATGGGGGATTTTTTTGAGCTTTTTTTCGACGACGCCGTCACCGCGTCGGAGGTGCTGGATATAACTCTGACGGCGCGCGATCAGGACAAGGCGATACCGATGGCCGGGGTGCCGCATCACGCGCTGGACGCTTATATGGGACGGCTCATCGCCGCCGGTTACAAGGTGGCGGTCTGCGACCAGACAGCGGAGCCCGATGGGCGGACGCTGGTGCAGCGCAGCGTGATACGCGTGGTCACTCCGGGCACTTACGTCCCGCAGGACGCCGACGGCGAAGGGCGTCTCGCCTCAATTCTGCCGGGGCGCGACGTCGTGTCGATAGCCCTGCTGGTCTCCGGGACCGGACGGCTTGAGGCAGGGACATTCCCCCCGGGCGAGGCCGTGTCCCTTGTCGAGACTTTCCAGCCGGGCGAAGTGCTCATCCCCAAGGGATGCGAGGCGGAGTACAACGCGCTGTGGCGCGGCGTGCCCATTAGGGGAAAGAGGGCCGTCGCGGCGCGCGAGCGCGGGGAGTTTTCCGCTTCTTACGGGGCGGGCTGGTTCTGCAAGAGATGGAATATACCGACGCTCCGCGCGATGGGGCTGGAGGACGGCGACGGCGCCGTCGGGGCCGCAGCGGCAGCTCTCCGGTATTTAGAGGAGACGCAGTTCGGCGGAGGGGAGCACGTGCATGAGATACGGCCCCTGCACTCCGACGGGATACTGATACTGGACCATGCCACGCGGGAAAATCTCGAACTTACCGACCCCTCCGGGCCGTCGCTTTACGCCGTCTTAAACCGCTGCAAGACACCGATGGGGCGGAGGCTGCTTCGCGAATGGATAACCCACCCCTCGAAACGCCTCGACGAGATTCATTTCCGGCAGGACTGCATAGAGTTTCTTGTGGACGACAACCCGACGCGGCGGCGTCTCGCGGGCGCTTTATCGGCGTGCGGGGATATCGAGCGCGCTCTGTCGCGCCTCGCGATGCGCGTCGGCAACCCACGCGACCTCGGCGTCGTGAGGGACACGCTCTCCGCCATGCCGAAGATACTCAAAACGGCTCTGAATTCGAATATCCCACAGATACGCGGCATCTTCGAATCCGTCCCCGATCTGTCGCCGCTCGCGAAGACACTCGGACGTTCTCTGGCGGACGACCTGCCGAGAATGCTCTCCGCCGGCGGGGTGATCCGCGAGGGGTACGACGCCGAACTTGACGACCACCGCGACGCGATAGCGCACGCCGAGGAGAACCTGAAAGCCTTCGAATCATCCGAGCGCGAGCGCACGGGAATAAAGGTGAGGGTCGGGATAAACAGGGTGTTCGGGTACTACATAGAGGTCGGGAAAAGCTTCGCGGACGCCGTGCCGGATGATTACATAAGACGCCAGACTATAGTGAACGGGGAGAGGTTCGTAAACGAGCGGCTCAAGGAGATCGAACGGAGGATATACAGGGCGGAGCACGACATAGGCTCGCGCGAGGAGGAACTTTACAAGGAAGTTTTGGCGCTTGCGCTTGAATCGAGCGCGGCCTGCCAATCCGCGTCGGCCGCCATCGCCAAGATCGACGTCCTCTGTTCGCTGGCGGAAGCCGCCCGCGACAATTCATACAGGAGGCCCGCGATGGACGACAGCAGGGCCTTTAAGATAAAGGGAGCGCGGCATCCCGTCATAGAGCGCGTGAAATCGTCCGCGCCCTTCACGCCGAACGACATAACGCTGGACCCGGACGACGACAGCTCCGGCTGTATAGCGGTGATGACGGGCCCCAACATGGCGGGCAAATCGACTTACCTCAGAACCGCCGCGCTCGTCGCGCTGATGGCGCATATGGGGTCGTTCGTCCCGGCCGAGGAGGCGCGCATAGGAATCATCGACAGAATCTTCACGCGCATAGGGGCGCGCGACGAATTGGCCCTGGGGCGTAGCACGTTCATGGTGGAGATGGTGGAGACCGCGGAGATACTGCGGCACGTGACCGCGCGCAGCCTCGTCATACTCGACGAGATAGGGCGGGGAACCTCCACATACGACGGCATGAGTATAGCCTGGGCTGTGCTGGAATTCCTCGACCTCAACATCGAGGGGAGGACGAAGGCGCTCTTTGCCACGCATTATCACGAGCTGACCAAGCTTGAGCTGCCCAAACTGTTCAATCTGTCGATGGCGGTCGAGGAGTCGCCGTCGGGCATAAGGTTCCTCCATAAGGTGGCCGACGGTCCCGCCGACAGGTCGTATGGCGTTGAGGTCGCGCGCCTCGCCGGCGTTCCGAACATCGTCGTCAGGCGGGCCGAGGAGATACTCGGCGAACTCGAGAGCGGCGATGGAAAATCCCTCGGGAAGATGTCGCGAAAGAATGTTCAGCGGGAGTTGTTTTTCGACGTGGAACGCGAGGGGATAATCGAGGAACTTTCTCAGTGCGATCCCAACAGGATCACTCCGATGGACGCGCTGGAGATGTTGGCGCGCCTCCGGAAGAAGAGCAGGGGGATACTCGATCTCAAATGAACGCGCCGGCAGCGCAAAATAACCCCTCGGGCGGATTTATAAGAAGATTGGACGAGGACACCTCAAACCGCATCGCGGCGGGCGAGGTGATCGAACGCCCCGCGTCGGCGGCGAAGGAGCTGATCGAAAACTCCATCGACGCAAACGCGGGCAGCATCTCGGTCGCTCTGGAGCAGGGCGGTAAGGCGTCGCTGGTCGTAGAGGACGACGGCGACGGGATCGCCTTTACCGATCTGCCGATGGCGGTCGAACGTCACGCCACGAGCAAGATACGGACGCTCGAAGATTTGGAACGCGTGCGCACCCTGGGGTACAGGGGGGAGGCTCTCGGTTCCATAGCGGCTGTGAGCCGCATGGAAATACGCAGCAGGCGGCGCGGGGAGGATACGGGGGGCGTCCTGCGCGTCGAGGGCAGGGCGCTCTCATACTGTTCGCGCATCCCCTGTATGCCGGGGACTCGCGTTCAGGTCGACGATCTTTTTTTCAACCTTCCCGCGCGCAGGAAATTCCTTAAAACTTCATCGGCGGAGCTCAAGCGGATAATCCAGGTCGTTTCGGACTACGCGATCGTGAACCCCGGCGTCCGCTTCAGGGTGTCGAACGACGGCAAGAATATCCTTGACATGGGGGGCGTTGCCGACACGGACGAGCTGCTTCGCTCGTTGTGGGGGGAGGAGCACAGGACTGTCAGAGCGGACGCCCGCGCCGAAAAAATGTCGGTCGTGCTGTGGTGGAACGCCCTGCCGGGCTCGCGGCGCGTGAACGTCACGACCTTCGTCAACAAGCGAAGAGTGCAGGACCCGACGATACGCGCGGCGCTCCACGCGACCGAGTCGTCGGTATTCGGCGAATGGATAGTGAGCATAACCATGCCGCCGGAGGATGTGGATGTGAACGTGCATCCCGCGAAGGCGGAGGTGCGCTTTAGAAAATCCGGGCCGGTGTTTGAGCTGGTAAACAGAGGCGCCAAGAAGGCCCTTCTCTCGGGCGGAGGGTTCACCGGCGAGACGGAGGCGGTCCTCCCCGCCCAATCCTCGCCGCTCGGCCCCTGGGAGAATTTCGTGCCCGGAACGCCGGCTTTTGAGAAGAAACGCCCGAACGGGAGCGCCCCGCACGGGTTAGCGGAAACGGATTTATTTCCCGGCGAGGAAGCGGAGAAGCGGCGCTACCTCGGTCAGGTTCAGGGGGGCTTCCTGGTGTTCGACGACCCGAGGGGGCTCTGCCTTGTGGACGCTCACGCGGCGCACGAAAGGATACTTTACGAGGAGATAGAGGACTCGTTCTCCGGCGGGAAACTGCCGGCACAGGCCCTGCTGTCGCCGCAGGAGCTGCCGCCGGCAGTCGCCGCCTCGGCTGTGATCCATCGCGGAGAACTCGCGGAGATGGGGTTCACATTCGCAGGCCCGGATGACGAGGGGACGAACTCCGGCGAGCCGGCATTGTTATCGGTGCCGGTCTTAAAAGGACTCGGCAGGCTGTCTCCGCTTGAGATGCTGAGGTCCGCGATAAAGGGAATAGAGGAGGAGGCCGACCCGTCGAAGCGCGACCGCGAGGTGTGGTGGCGGTGGGCGAGGACGGCGTGCCGCGACGCGGTGAAGCACGGCGGGGCATTGGAACGGGAGGAAGCCCTGCATCTTTTTGAGAGGCTCGAACGGTGCCGAAGTCCGTATAGCTGCCCGCACGGGCGGCCAACCACGATCTTCCTCGCCGGTGAGAGGCTGAGGAGCTGGTTCGAGCGGTGAACGGCGAGGTCCTTTACGCGATCGTCGGCCCGACGGCGGCGGGCAAGACCCGCGTCGCTTTCGAGCTCGCCCGGATGATCGGCGGCGAGATAATATCCGTGGATTCGCGGCAGATATATCGTTATATGGATGTCGGCACGGATAAAATTTCCCAGGCCGACCGGCGTGTTGTGCCCCATCATTTGATAGACGCGGCCGACCCCGACGAAATATTCACCGCGGCGGATTTCGTGGCTCACGCGACCGACGCCGCGAGGCGCGTCGCCCTGCGGGGCAGAGCGCCCATACTTGCCGGAGGCACGCCCATGTATTACAGGGCGCTTGAGGGGAAATTGCTTTCCGGGGCCCTCCCCAGCGACGAAAACGTTCGCGCGGAGCTCGCTTGTGAACTGGAGGCGAAGGGGTCCCCGGCCATGCACGCGGAGCTTGCCGCTCTCGATCCCGAAGCCGCGGGCCGCATTCATCCCAATGACGCCTACAGAGTTACGCGGGCTCTCGAACTGCGCCGGTTGACCGGCAAGCGCGCGTCGGAGCTTTACGCCGAGAGGGGGAAGATCGGCGGCATGACGGTCAGGTATTTCGGGGTGAACGCCCCGAGGGATTTCTTATACCGGAAGATCGAAAGCCGCGCCGCCCGGCAGTTTGAAAACGGGTATCCGGAGGAAGTCGAATGGCTCCTCTCCAGAGGGTATTCCAAGGACCTTCCGTCGATGAGGGGTTTCGGATACAGGGAGCTGGTATTATTCCACGAAGGCGCAATGACCCTTGATGAAGCGCTGCAATCGGATATCAGGGCGACAAAGGCATTTTCGCGCAGACAGATGACGTGGTTTAAACAATTTTCTCCGATTTTATGGTATGATTCTTCCCAAAGCGTTTCGGATGATTTGGCCGCGGACATGGCGGAGAAAATCTTAAACGGCGTCGTCGGATGAATTTGGTTGTGGCTAGTCCCACTGGGATGTGCTTCGGCGTCAGAAGGGCAATCGAACGGCTGGAGGGAGCGCTGTCGGAATATGGCGCGATTTTCGCCCTCGGAAGCCCGATCCACAACCCGCAGGAAGTGAAAAGGCTTGAGGGCATGGGGTTGGAAGTTGTGGAGGATGTCCTGCGCATCCCCGAGGGCTCTGTCGCTTTCATAAGAGCTCACGGCGTTTCCCGCTCGGAACTGGAGGAAGCGGGGAAGAGGTGCAGGGTTGTGGTGGACGGGACCTGTCCCCATGTGCGTAACGTCCGGCGCAAGGCGGAGCGCCTCGACGAGGAGGGATACCGGGTTGTGGTGGTGGGTGACTCTCATCACCCGGAGATCAGGGGGATACTTGGCCATATAGGCCCCGGCGCCGTCGTGGTAAATGGCGGCGACGACCTTAAGCCCGAGGATCGGCGATCGAAGATAGGTATCCTCTGTCAGACAACGCAAAGAGAGGAAACGCTGGCGCTTGTCGCGTCGAAATTTATTGCGGGTACCGACGAGGTCAGGGTATATAATACCGTCTGCGGGGCTACTATCGAGCGTCAGGGTTCTATAAGGCGGCTCGCCGCTTCGGTCGACGGCATTGTTATAATAGGCGGCAAAAACAGCGCGAACACGCGCGAACTGGTCGAGATATCGGAATCGCTTGGGGTGCCCGCCATGTGGGTCGAACAAGCCGAAGAATTGAACCGGGGGTGGTTGCGCGAAAGGCAAACGATAGGAGTGGCGGCTGGGGGCAGTACCCCTGACTGGCTGCTCGAAGAAATAGTAAGAAAACTAAAGAGGCTGTAGGTCCGAGGAGGCTGTTACGGTATGGTGGAAGACGATATCCGAAATGGAGAATTGACGACGCAAACACAGGAGAGTCCTGCGGTGGAAGAGACGATGGAGAGTATCATGGAGCAAATGGGAGGCTTCGAGGACATCCATCGCGGCAAGGTGGTCGAAGGAGTAATAGTAAACTCCAAAGACGACGGTTGGCTGGTTGACGTGGGCTTCAAGTGTGAAGGTTTTCTCCCTCAGAAGGAGTGGACGCACCCCGTGTTGGTGGAGTCCGCGCGGGAACCGGCTGTGGGAGACAGAATCCGCGTACAGGTGACCAACATAAGCCAGGGCGAGGAAGCCCAGTTGACTCTGAGCCGGTGGCGTTGTGAATTCGACGAGAGATGGAATCGGCTTGAAGATGAACTCGCGAAGGACGAGATAGTGGAAGTCTGCGGACGCCGCAAGGTAAAGGGCGGCCTGATCGTGGATTGCTTCGGGCTCGAGGGTTTCATTCCCATATCGCATCTTGCCGAGGAGGGCAGGGGAGTCAACCCCGGCAGGCTTGTCGATCAGACCTTCCATGTAAAGGTGATAGAGCGTGATCGCCGCAAACGGCGTTTCGTGCTGTCCAGGCGCTCCATTCTGGAGGAGGAGATGGTCGCCCAGCGCGAGACATTCTACGGCTCCGTAAACGAGGGCGACGTGCTCGAAGGCGAGGTAAGCAGCATCACGAACTTCGGGGTGTTTGTCAACCTCGGAGCGATAGAAGGCCTCATTCACATAACCGAACTCGCGTGGCAGCGCAACGCCAAGGCGAAAGATATAGTGAACAAGGGCGATACGGTAAAAGTCAAGGTGATCGGCATAGACCGCGAGAAGGACCGGGTGTCGCTGTCGATTCGCCAGACACTGCCCGACCCCTGGGAGACTGTTGCCGAGCGTTGGCCGAAGGATAAGGAGACCGAGGGCACGGTGACGAACATGACGGATTTCGGCGCGTTCGTGGAGATCGAGCCGGGAGTCGAGGGTTTAATTCACATCGGCGACCTCAGTTGGACGAGGATAAAGCACCCAAAGGAAATACTGAAGCGCGGCATGAAGGTAAATGTCGTTGTGCTGGAGGTCGATGAGGAACGCAAACGCATAAGCCTCGGCTACAAACAGTTGAACGATCCTTGGCGCGATATTCAGTCGAGATTCGAGAAGGATCAGGATCTGTTGGTCAAGGTGATCCGTCTTGCGGACTTCGGCGCTTTTGTGGAGATTGAGCCCGGCATCGAGGGCCTGATTCATATCTCGCAGTTGAGCCGCGCCCGCGTGGAGAAGCCCGGCGACGTTCTCAAGGTCGGTCAGGAGGTAACGGCTCGCGTACTTGAAGTCGATCCCGCGATGAGGCGGATCAGGCTTTCGCTGAAATCGCTCCAGCCTGAGGAAGCTGCCCCCGCGAGAGAGGACACCGGCTATCGCCCGGAGCGTGAACGCCGCCCGCGCAGAGACAACGGCGACCGCAGGGGCGGGGGCAAGGAGCGCGGCCCTCAGATGCCTAACGAGGAAATATCGATGACCATCGGCGATTTCCTGAAGTCGAAGGAGGAGGAAAACGGATTCTCCGAGCCGAAGCCGGAACCTGCGCCGAAGCCGGAGCCTGTGCCCGAACCTGCGCCGCAGCCGGAACCTGTGCCCGAACCCGAACCAGCGCCGGAACCCGAACCTGCGCCCGAACCCGAACCGGCGCCGCAGCCGGAATCGGAGCCCGAACCGGATTCCGAGCCGGAACCCAGGCAGGAATAGCGTTTTATTAAAAAAAAGAGAGCCGCAGCCGCAAGGCTGCGGTTTTTTTCGTGATTGCGAAATTGGCGCAAATCAGATAAATTTCACCGATGATACGGGGAAGGTGAGGTTTACCGCCGTTCCGGGGGTGATATTTTTCAAAGAAGCTTCTTCGCCGCTTATCCTCACGCGAAAGGTAAGACCTTCGCATTTAACTGCGGCGATTATTTTTCCCGTCGTGCGTTCGAGCGTCATCTGCGTCACTATGCCGCGCGCGCTGTTTATTTCATGCGGAGGACGGGGTTCCGGATTTTCCGCGGCGGAAATATTTATATCCGATGGAGCGATTGCGGCGCAATTGGTTATCGCCGTTTCGGGCGAAATCTCCGCGCTGAAGGTCATGCCGTCCGTCGCAAGCACGGCCGTCCCGCCTTCGCCCCGCCATTCACCCGGCATCAGGTTTGCGGCTCCGTCCGTCGCGCGCCCCTCGTACATGCCGACTATCTCGGTCGCGACCTCGTAGAGCCAGGGCAGGTCGTGAGTGGCGACCACTATCGTGGAACCGTGGTTGTCACGCTCGCTGATGATGGCTTCTTTGATCTTTGCCGCGCTCATCTCGTCGACGTTGGCGGTCGGTTCGTCGAGTATGAGCACCTTCGGGCGAAGGGCGAGCCTCGCCGCGAGCGACACCCTCTGGGCCTCGCCCCCCGAGAGGCGGTACCACATTCTGCCCGCGAAGTCGTCGTAGGATAGCCCGACGCGCGAAATGGATTCACGAACGAGCGCGTCGGCGGAAGCGCCGGTGATCCCTCGTAATTTGAGCCCGTAGGCCACATTTTTTTTGACGCTCGTCCGCAGCAGGTAGTGATCCTGAAGCAGCATCGTTACGCGGAGGCGGGCGGAGCGTTCTTTGCCGGCTACAGGCGCCCCCTCAAACAGAATCTCCCCGGACGAGGGCGAGAGCAGGAAGGCGAGCGTCTTAAGCAGCGTGGATTTACCGCTGCCGTTCGGTCCCACCAGCCCTACTATGCCGCCCTCGGGAATGCCCAGGGATTTTATATCGAGTACGGGATGCTTCCCGTAGCTGAATTTTACGTCGCGGAGCCCGTATATGTTCTTCAAACTTCGCGCCGCCTGAGGAATGACAGTCCGGCGTTCAGCGCGAAGCTCATCAAAAGGAGAAGAAGCCCCAGCGCGATGCCGAGCGCGAAATCGCCCTTGCCGGTTTCGAGGGTTATCGCCGTCGTTATTGTCCGCGTGTTCCATTTGATGTTGCCACCCAGCATCATCGAAACGCCCACCTCGGCCACTATCCTGCCGTAAGCCGTGACTGCCGCGACCAGAAGCGCGAATCTGCATTCGTAAAGGCATGTCATGGCCATTCGCCGGCCCGACGCGCCGAGGGTTCGGAGCGTCATGCGAAGCCGTTCCTCAAGGCCTTCCACGGCGGTCGCCGAGAGGGCCATCACAATCGGAAGCGCCAATATCGTCTGCCCTATTGCCATTCCTTCCACGGTGAACAGCAGCCTCCACTGTCCGAAAGGGCCGCGGTTTGATATGAAGGCGTAGACGAGGAGGCCCACGACCACGGTCGGCAGGGCGAGCATGGTATCGACGACCGTGCGGACGGCTCTCCGGCCCGGGAAATCGAAATAGCCGAGCACAAAGCCGAGGGGTATCCCGATCACAAGAGTGCAGAACATGGAGAGCGAGGTCAGCCGTATCGTGGTGACGACGGCCGACCAGGTCTCCTCGTTCATGGCGACGATCAGTCTGATCGCTTCGAAAAACCCATCCGATATGTAGTTCACTTACAATGTCCTTTCGTATTCAAACGGAATTTAACATCCAATTCCGGCGCGATTGGAAAAACGGGCGAACACAGTTCGCCCGTTTTTACGCAATTAGTCGGCGTTGGGGAAGAATAACTGCTTTCCTTCCATTGTGAAGTTCGCTATGTCCTGCTGGACTTTAGGAGACGCGAGCCAATCGGAGAACCTCTTCGCCAGTTCGAAATTGACGCTGCCGTGCTTCGCCGGGTTCACCGGTATCACGCTGTACTGGTTCCTGAGCGATTCGTCGCCCTCGACTACGATCACAAGCGGAGGGTTGCCGCCGTGGTTTACTTCGTAAGTAATGTAAGTGCCCCTGTCGGCCAGCGAGTAACCTTCGCGCTCGCCCGCCAAAGTGATCGTCTGCAGCATTCCCTGTCCGGTCTGGATGTACCAGGTCTCCCTGTCGGGCTCGTCAACGCCCCCCGCCCTCCAAATGCGCAGCTCCGCCATGTGGGTGCCGGACTGGTCGGCTCTGCTGGCAAACGGCGCGGATTCCGAAGCTATCTTCGCAAACGCTTCGTTTACAGCCATGCCTCTTATACCGGCTGGGTCGGCATCGGGTCCGATCACCACGAAGTCGTTGTACATGATCTCCCTCGGTTCGACGCCGAACTCCTCGTCAACGAAGGATTTTTCGGCCTCCGGGTCGTGCGTCAGCACGACGTCTACGTTGCCGTCCCTGCCGTGCTGGAGGGCCGCGCCCGTTCCGACGGATACCCACTGCAGTTCGATCCCCTCGTCTTCGAGGAGTATGGGCGCTAGGTAGTCGAGAAGCCCGGTGTTATCCGTGCTGGTCGTCGTCGCCATCATGAGCACGGGAACTTCCGCGTGGGCGGAAATCGCGAACAGCGGTACCACAAGGGCAAATACCAATATGACGCTGAATCTTCCGGTTTTTTTCATGTCATTTCATCCTTTCTCAATAAAAAATCGGCCGCCCCGTGAAAGGAGGCGGCCGCATTACGCGCGATTGTATTAAAACTCCTTTCCAAACGGGAGGCACGGACGTTTCCAACCGTACCTATCGGCCCGTCTCCATAGGATTT
>Ga0099364_10008021_pt1 | contig 14954 bp, 16 predicted proteins | sample TergutTh196P3_FD_73070 | JGI IMG/M metagenome (GOLD analysis project Ga0099364, IMG submission 73070) | Microcerotermes parvus P3 segment gut microbial communities from Pointe-Noire, Republic of the Congo - Th196 P3 | ecosystem: Host-associated > Arthropoda: Insects > Digestive system > Gut ... | reverse complement strand
CAGTATGATGCGCGCTTCGGGCATTCCTATCTGGTGCACCGCTTGAAAACAACTGTTTGCCAACAACAACGCATTCGGATTGGCATTTCCAATATCTTCCGAAGCGAGAATTATCATTCGTCTTGCAATAAACAACGGGTCTTCACCGGCTTCCAACATTCGCGCCAACCAATACACCGTAGCATTGGGGTCGGAACCGCGCATAGATTTGATAAAGGCAGAAATAATATCGTAATGTTGCTCCCCTTTTTTATCATACAACGCCAAATTCTTTTGAATACATTTCATTACCAAATCGTTAGTAACAGCAAGTTTTCCATTTTCGGTTTTAGAAAACTGCATCACCAACTCAATGGCATTTAACAGTTTACGCGCATCACCCCCCGACACGCGAAACAGTGCCTCCTCTTCTTCCACCTCAATCACTATTTTATTCTGTTCTTCCAAATATTTTGTTGCGTGCTCTAAAATGGTTCTCAAATCATTAATTTCCAACGATTTTAATACATACACCTGACATCGCGACAGCAATGGAGAAATTACCTCAAAAGATGGATTTTCGGTGGTTGCGCCAATCAGTGTAACAATTCCCTGCTCCACCGCGCCCAGTAGCGAATCTTGCTGCGACTTGCTAAACCGGTGAATTTCATCAATAAAGAGTATAGATTTTTCATTGCTTTCTTTTGCTTTATCAATAATCTCTCTAATATCTTTCACGCCCGAATTAATGGCACTTAACCAAAAAAACTGCGCGTTTGTAAGTTGGGCAATGAGGAGTGCCAAAGTAGTTTTGCCCACGCCGGGCGGTCCCCACAAAATCATGGAGTGCAGCGTATTATTCTCAATAGATTTTCGCAAAATTGCCCCCTCACCCACAAGGTGCTGTTGCCCAATGTATAACGACAGCGTTTTTGGACGAAGAATTTCGGCGAGCGGTTTCATATTAGTGATTAGTGATTAGTGGTAGGGGGCATAAAATTTTATGCTCTTACATTTTTAATGTGCGAAAATATAAAAAAAGTTAACGTTGAGGCGAACAAAAAATATTTTATCTTTGCCAAAATTTTAAAAATAAATAATATGAAAAAATTAATTTTTCTTTCGTTATTATCAACTCAAATCCTTGTCGGGTTTGGACAGACAATTATTCAAGGAATGATAAATTCCAATGTTACTTTAACCCGAAATGAAAGCCCTTATTGGGTTGTAGGCGATCTTGTTGTTTTCCCTAATTGGAAACTAACCATTGAACCCGGTGTAGAACTTCGATTTGAAGACAATGTTAAATTACAAATTCGGGGCACTTTGGATGCTATAGGAACAGAAACAGAGCCCATTTTTTTCATTTCAAAAACGGGTAATGATATAGATTCATGGCTTGGAATTGAGATTATGAACACATTGGGTGGAAATGCTACTTTCAACTATTGCATTTTTTCTCACGCATTTACTGCTATTAGTGAACAATGTTGTGGTGGTGGCAAAGTTGTTGTAACTAACTCACGTTTTACATTTAACAGGTTAGCATTAGGAGGATATTCAGGAAATGCCGCATTAGTTGAAAATTGCTATTTTTCAGATAATTGGGCGTGCATTGGGAATGCTGACAAGATGATTAACAATTGTGTCTTTGAAAACAACATATTCGGTTTATGGGACACAGAACGTGTAAGTGTCTCAAATTCAACTTTTACCAATCATTCACAAGTGGCTTTGTATGGAGGAAGGGGTACTCTGACGAATTGTGTGGTTAATGAAAACAACATTGGTATTAGATCTAATTTGGGAGGGTTTTCTATTGATGATTGTGATATTTCAAATAATCAAATAGGACTTGAATTGAATGCTTATTATTACGATGGTGGTTCATGGTATGTTGCCCCCGTTAATAATTCTACCATTTGTAATAACATTCTGTATAATGTAAAGAATAACTGTATTTGCGATGTTGATCTTTATAATGTTTGTTGGTGTAATGATGATTCAACTACTGTTGAAAATCTTATTTACGATGCATATAATGATCTTTATGTTGGTTTTGTAAATTATACTCTTTTTTCTGAAGATTGTTCACAAATAATATTTAGAACCCACAAGGCTGAAGGTTATACCGAATATTTAAGTATTGATAATTTAACAAATAATGAAACTGATATTTTTCCAAACCCTGCACATTCATCGTTATTTATAAGAAGTTCCGAACAAATTAATAACATTAAAATTTACGATCATACTGGAAAAATTGTATTTGACCAATATGGTTTTGATAATGATTTAATAGAACTCAATGTATCTGAATTTAGTGCAGGTTTATACATTGTAAGATTGGTTGATAACAGAAATAAAACCGAATTTAAAAAAGTCCTTATTGTAAAATAATTCTATTTGAAAGTTCTATTAGTATTGAATTGAGGTTATTTAGAGTAATAATTAAAAACCTCCATAAACGCTTTTTTACATACGGGGCAAAATCCGTTATATACTTTTTCTTTCATGGTGCAGTCTCTCCAAGGGCGATAAACGCCTTTGGCAACATAACCGCCACCTTCAAACACGCCTACTATATTATTATACTCATCCGTATCCGGAGTTGGAACTTGATCGGTTTGTAATAAGTATTCCCATTTTTTATCAAATTCAATCAAAGTGGTTAAATTGGGTTCAACAGGCTCTACGCCTTCGGGGTAGAAATCGCGCACAGAAACTTCGGAAGTAAAATATTCATCTCCCAATCCCACAATAGAGTGTCCAAATTCGTGCACTACCACATAGTCGCTGTACTCTCCGTTTGAATTAACCGTAGCGTAGAAGTTGTAGATACCGCCGCCGCCATATTTTTCAGAATTGCAAATAATTAAGATGGCATCGTGGGGTGCATCATCGGCAATTTCGTTCAATTTCCACACATTCAAACACATCAAATATCTGTCCACTTCAATAGTGTTATAACTGCTGTTTATCAATGTTTTTTTATAGATCTCCGCATTTGGGTCGGTAATTCCCGATTCTTCAGAATAACCTTCAATGGCTCTGATATTTATTTTATCAAGGTTTTCTGCAAAAGGAGAACATTTGAGAATATACCCCGCAAAATTGCGCATATCTTGATGCAGTTTAAGTCGGTCGGTTTCTGCATACCCATCGGGGATAAACAAAATATCCAAACATTTTTCAGGTTCTCCGCCAATGTGTAATTCCAACACCACATATTCTTTTTCAAATGGTTTTTGAAGTGTGGTTTGGGGGTCGAATACTCCCTCATAAAGAAAAGTGGACTGGTTTTAGCGGTTAAATACCGTAAATTCATATTTTACAGGCACTTTCGGGTAGGGCATCTGTATTGATTCTTCAAACTTTCCGGTTTCGGTTTCTGCATTTTCGGTGGTTACCCATTCTCCAAAAAGTGTGGAATAACTTCTTGTATAGATAGGGGTGTTGTTTTGAGCATCTTTCACCGTTAATACCATTTCGCCCAATCGTGCAGGCTCAATAAGTTGAGAGAGTGTGCCGCTCCATACACCGCCTTGCCAAAAAGCCACCGGCTCAATACTTTCATGTTTAACATCACCAACGTGCAGATAATCTAAACGTAAAGTTTTGTTTTCGAAATAGGTATTGAAGTTTTGGGCAAAAAGAAGAGTTGGAAGGCAGAATGCAGAAAGCAGAAAGAGGTAAGAGGTGAGAGGTGAGAGGTGAGAGGTAAGAGGTTTGTGGTTTTTTGTAAAATTTTTCATAAGAATTAAAATTAATGTTTGGCAAAAGTATTTTTTTTCTAACATCTCGGATGAAATTGCGCAATAGGGTCAAGATGATTTTTGATTATGGGTTTATACACGAGACCTTATTTTCACCTTAAAAAAATAAAAAGCACAAAGGTAAAGTTCTCTTTACGAAAATATCTTTCCCGAAAACACCGGTCCATCTTTGCAACAGCGTTTCATTCCTTCTGTGGTTGGGCAAGTGCACACCAAACAGGCACCTATCCCGCAAGCCATTCTTCTTTCCATAGAGAGCCAAACCGGAACTTTACGGGCATCGCACAGTGCTTTCACTTTCATCATCATACTTTCGGGTCCGCAGGTAAAAACGGCATCATAGTTTTTGGCGTGAAAAATATCGGTAACAAATCCTCTATATCCCTCAATTCCGTTTTCGGAGGTAATAAAAATATCTTCACAAAACTCTTCAAAACTCTCAAAAGCATAAAGTTCATCTTTATATCCCAAAAAAGCATCTACTTGGCATCCGTTTTGGGCAAGTTGTTTTGCCGTTTCTAAAAGAGGCGGGATTCCAATTCCACCACCAATTAAGGCAATTTTTCCGGACACTTCTTTTACAGGAAACCCATTTCCCAGAGGTCCCAAAAGTTCAATATTATCTCCTTTTAATAATAACGACAGTAATTCGGTTCCTTTTCCTATTACTTTATATAAAAAATGCAACCTGTCATTTTCAACATAAAACACACTTAACGGGCGCATCAACGGCAACGAATCGTCCCACGATTTGAGCATATAAAACTGACCGGGTAGAATGGTTTCACTTTGTTTTGAAACTGTTAAATGAAAAATATCGGTGGCAATTTCTTTTTGTGCGATGATTTTTGAAGTGTAGTATGGCATAAAAATTTTATTTGAATGAGCGCGCAAAGGTAAAAGATTTTTTGTTTCTTTGCAACGCTAAAAATTAAATCGTGAAAAAAATAGTCATTAAAATTTTTGACAAAATAATAGTTCTATTGTTAGTATTGTTTGGCGTTTTTGCCAGTTGTGATAAACCCGTTGAGCCAAAATATGGAGTAATAGTGCCAATGTATGGTCCACCAACAGAAGTTATCGTAAATGATGATATTAATCCCGTGAGGGATATTTTGGAAATGAATGAAGATAATCTTCAAGCAGAGAGTGGCTTATGAATCTCAAAAAGAAAATCACTTTAGAACTTTACAGGCAGCATCGAAAAAATCAGGCGCGGCTGCACGAACTCAACTATCTGTTTTGGGAATGTACCCTGCGTTGCAACCTCAACTGCCTGCACTGCGGCAGCGACTGCTCCAACGAAGTAACCACACCAGATATGCCTTTACAAGATTTTTTGAAAGTATTGGATAGAATTAAACCTTTTGTTAATCCGCATAAAACTATGATAGCCCTTACCGGCGGTGAACCGTTGATGCGTAAAGATTTGGAACTGTGCGGAAAAGAGTTTTATAAACGTGAATTTCCTTGGGGAATGGTAACCAATGGCTACGGACTTTCAAAAGAAAGATTAACCGCACTCCTACAATCCGGTTTGCGCTCAGTTACAGTAAGTTTTGACGGATTAACACCCGAAACTCACGACTGGCTGCGTGGGCAAAAAGGTTCTTGGGAAAAAGCAAAAAATGCCATCGTTATGATTGCCGTGCTGAAAGATTTTACTTACGATGTGGTAACTTGCGTGAATAAACGAAATATAAACGACTTGGAAGGTATTAAAAACTTGCTGATAAGTTTGGGGGTTAAACATTGGCGTTTGTTTTCCATTTTTCCAAAAGGACGCGCAGAAAATAACCCATTATTAAAACTCTCTTCCGAAGAGTTTAAGCGGATGATGGAGTTTATTAAAAACACTCGAAAAGAAGGAATTATAAATGCTTCATACAGTTGTGAAGGTTATTTGGGCGACTACGAAATGGAAGTGCGCGATACTCCGTTTTTTTGCCGTGCGGGTATTCATGTAAGTTCAGTTTTGGTGGACGGCTCCATTAGTGCTTGCCCAAGTTTAAGAGCGGATTATATTCAAGGAAATATTTATCAGGATGATTTTTGGACGGTTTGGAATGAACGCTATCAAATTATGCGCGACCGCTCATGGACAAAAACCGGCAAATGCGCCGATTGTAAATCCTTTAAATATTGTGATGGCAACGGATTACATCTTCGCGAGCAAAAAGAGGATAAGTTGTTGTGCTGCCACTTAGAACTATTGAATAGTGATTAATGATTAATTGATTTAAGTTTAATAGTTCAATAGTTTAATAGTTCAAATTTTCTGCTTTTCTGCTTTCTTCTTTTAATTATTAATTGTTAATTGTTAATTGAATTAAAGATTTCTAAAAATAAATTCCGTCATTTTTTTATATAAATGGAATCGTGTATTCCCGCCAGAGATGTTGTGGTTTTTATTAGGATAAAAGAACATTTCGTATTGTTTTCCGTTTTCGTTCAGTGCGGTTGCCAAGTCTATTGAGTTTTGAAAGTGCACGTTATCATCTGCCGTTCCGTGAATCAGCAAGAATTTTCCCTGTAATTTATCTGCATAAAAAACCGGCGAATTTTCGTCGTAACCTTCGGGGTTTTCTTGCGGAGTGCTCATAAAACGTTCAGTGTAGATGTTGTCGTAATATCGCCAGTTGGTAACGGGTGCTACCGAAATAGCCATTGAAAATGCGCCATCGCCTTTAAAGAGCGACAAAGCAGAGAGATAGCCACCAAAACTCCACCCCCAAATGCCTATTCTATCCGGATTTACGAAAGGTAATGATTGTAAGTAATGAGCAAAAGAGATTTGGTCGTCGCTTTCAAATTTTCCCATCTGTTTGTAAATCACTTTTTTAAATACATCTCCTCTGCCGCCCGAACCGCGCCCATCGGCACAGGCTACTATATAACCGTTTTGAGTAAGATATTGATACCAAACTTCTACATTAAAATTTCTATTTACTTCGACCGAACCGGGACCTCCATAAGTATAAACCAACACCGGATATTTTTTATCAGGGTCAAAGTCAGCCGGTTTCATCATCCAGCCATCCATAATAATTCCCTCATCAGTAGTAAATTGAAAGAACTCTTTGTTCACACAGTTGTATTCTTTCATTTTTTCTTTCAGTTTTGCATTATCTTGCAACACACGCAATTCGTTTCCTTTGTTATCATGAATTGTATAAAGATGAGGTTGTGCAGGCGTAGAGAAACTATTTCGGTAGTAATTTCCTGTTGCGCTGAAAGATGCGGTGTTCCATCCTTCACCTTTTGTTAAGCGGTTTTTCTTTTTACCTGAAAAATCAATAACATACAAATCGCGCCCCAACCTCTCTTTTTCATTCGATACATAATAGATTTGTTTCGATTTTTGATTAATATATTCAATAGATGAAACCTCCCAGTTTCCTGAGGTAAGTTGTTTTATATTTCCATTAAAATCAATTAGATAAATATGATTAAACCCGTTTCTTTCAGAAGTGATAATCATAGATTTATTATTGTTTAAGAAAAAATAGTTGTCGGTAACATTCAACCAAAATGGATTTGTATCGGTATAAACCACTGAGTAATTATGATTTAATACATTATAATTAACAAATTCCAATCTGTTTTGTAGTCTGTTTAATTGCAAAACCATTAAATCGGTTGAATTTGATAACCAATAGATTCGAGGATAATATACTTCTTCATCTGCTCTAATATCTACTTTTTCTTTTTTATTTGTTTCGGTATTATATACAAATATTTCAACCAAAGAGTTATCTTCTCCTGCTTTAGGGTATTTGTATTTATATTCTTCGGGGTAAAGTTCGCCCCAAACGGTCATAGAATACTCTTTTACTCTGCTTTCGTTGAAACGCATATAGGCTAAATATTTTCCGTTTGGCGACCAAAAAAAATTTTTATCCATTCCTAATTCTTCTTCATGCACCCAGTCGGGCAGCCCGTTTAGGATTTGGTTTTCTTTTCCATCGAAAGTAATTTGCACTTCTTTACCTGTATTCAAGTTGAGATAAAAAAGATTCAAATCTCTCACAAAGGCAACTTTATCGCCTTTATCGCATAAGGAGGCAAAACTTATTTTTCCTTTCTTTTTGTCGCTTATGGGAGTAAGTGTATTTTGTTTAATATCAAATATATAATAAAATCCTTTGGAGGTTCTTCTGTAAATACTTTCCACTTCGGTAGCCAGCAACATTTTATCTTCATTTTTAGAAAAAGAGTAAGAATGAATATCAGCAATGGTTACACTCTCTTTTGATATTTGATTTAAAATATCGTTGGAAAGTAATGTAGTAACAAACTCTCCGGTTGCAAAATTGTGTTTATCGATGGTAGTTTTTGTGGATATGGTATAAAAATCGGTTGAGGGTAAAGGTTGAAATCCGTATATTCCTTCACTTCGTAAAGTTCCTTTTACAAAAATATCTTCCAACGAAAGGGTTTGGGAATAAACTGATATACAAATAGTTGCAAAAATTAAAAAGAGGATTTTTTTCATTGATGTTTATTTTTTAAATACGTTGCAAAAAAAACAAAAATTATCAATATATTTCAAAAAAAATATATTTTTGCCGCCTCAAAAAAACGAGGTACCGGTGCTGTAGCTCAGTTGGTAGAGCAACGGACTGAAAATCCGTGTGTCGGCAGTTCAATTCTGTCCAGCACCACTTGCAAAAATCGCTGATAATCAAAACAATAGATTGTCAGCGATGTTTCGTTTATAGGGGGTGGATGGAGTGAGTTTTGCGACGGTTTTAGGGTGAATTTCGCAAGTTGTGTAAACCACTGTGTAAACCATGAGCGTTACAATCGAAGTCATTTGCTACAAATCTAAAGTATTGGCAAACAATGAATCACCATTAATGCTACGAATCACAAAAGAGCGAAAACGCAAGTATTCGAGCATCGGAATTTCACTTAATCCCATCTTTTGGGATTTTCAGAAGAACAAACCTAAAAGACACTGCCCGAACAAAAGCCAAATTGAGCGTGTTATTACCGCAAAAATTTCAGAGTATCGGGAGCAAGTTTTAGAGTTAAAAGCAGAAAGTAAGGATTTTACAGCCATCTCTCTTATGGAAAAAGTTAAAAATCCTGTAAAATTAAGAACAGTCGGCGAACTGTTTGTATCACAAATTACACATCTAAAAGAGCAGAAACGTACAGGTTACGCAATGACATTTTTAGAACTATCAAACTCCCTCAAAAAGTTTAATGGACATTTAGACATCTATTTTTCGGACATAGATATAAATTGGCTGAAACGGTATGAAATGTGGCTACGTTCAGAGGGTGCAGCCGAGAATACCATAGGTAAGCGTTTCCGTACTTTACGAGCCGTTTATAATGTGGCTATTGAACAAAATATTGTGAAGGCTGAGTACTATCCATTTAAGATTTACAAAGTCTCAAAACTGCAAAAAGCCACTGCAAAAAGGGCAATTTCTAAAGGCGAAATAAATACGGTTATCGGGTATGATTGTGCCGAAAAAGACCGATACACGCAATTAGCGATTAATCTTTTCGCATTTTCGTACTATACAGGCGGCATTAACTTTGTGGATATGGCGTATATGACAAACGACAACCTTATAGACGGCAGATTGATATACACCCGAAAGAAAACAGGGAAACTTATACGCTTGCCGTTACAATCTAAAGCCGTTGAGATTATTAACCACTATCAAATATCGGGCAGTCGGTATATATTCCCGATTTTATCCGATTTTCACAAGTCCGAACAATCCCAACGTAATCGTATTCATAAAGTTATAACAAATGTAAATAAGAAGTTAAAAGAGGTCGGGAAAGAGTTGGAAATTCCCATTGATTTAACTACTTACGTTGCAAGGCATTCATACGCAACAGTTTTGAAACGAGCAGGAGTAAGCACTTCAATAATTTGTGAATCACTGGGGCATAGTTCCGAGAGGGTAACACAAATCTACCTTGACAGTTTTGAAAACTCACAAATTGATGCCGCAATGCAGCATTTATTGTAAAATGACAATTTTTCCTAAATAATCATTTTTTATACCCCTTAGAATTTTTGTCATAAATCAAATATCGGGATTGTTCTGTAATTTTCAGGGCAATCCCAATAAATTTATAAAAGACGAATTACAGAAGATTTTTGATAAACACAATGTTATAGGTAGAAATGCAAAAACAAAGGATATTTTAAAGTATTTTGAAATAGAAGAAGCCCGAACAAGTGGCGTAAGACAATGGAAAATGCTATCAAAACTCATAGATTGAACAATGACAATTTTTATAAAAAAATAATTTTATATACCCCCTGAAATTTTTGTCATTCCAAAATCGCCCTTAAATTCGATAAATTATTTTATTCTTTTTTTCTTTTAGAAATAGCCCCGACAGGGGCTCTTTTGGAAAGACAATTAATAAACTTAATAAGTTGATGTATAAAAACTTAATAGAGTTCGCTCGCAGGCTCGCTCACATATTAGTAAACGAAAAAAATAGGGAAGTTTTTGTATAATCCGAAAAAAATTGAGTATATAATAAACGCAGGCAAATACACCCCGAAAATACCCCCGCCCGATGTTAAAAAGGGAATTTTCTGCTAATTTTACATATTATACTATACGATATTTTTTTTAATTAATAAGACAATTATAATTAATAAGACAAATTTTGCGCAATAAAACACTTTATAATCTAAGACATTATAAAAATTTTTATATCAAAATTCAAAGCCGTTTCAATTTTTGAGGAGCGGCTTTATTTGTTTAACCTTATAAATTAATTAATTATGATTACTGAAAAAGAATTAGTAAACTATCATGTATTAGAATGCCAAAGCGCAGTTATTTCAGCACTTATGGAAGCCAACAAGATACATGACGAAGCAATTATTTACGATTCCGATATTTTGGAATGGTGGCTTGTAACCGAACAACTTGCCCGATGGCTAAGACAAGAAAATGAATTTGTGTTACAAGATTTAGGTTGCCATTGGTGGGGAAGAACCACATCAGGGCAAGCCATTTATATTGATAGTGTTATTAGCGATATTGTTAAAGGATTTGGCTAAAAAACTACTGTATCTTAAAAAAAATATTTTTGCGCAACAACAATCCCAAGTGTTTAGAATAATGCTATTTTTGCCACGTTTTTAAACACCGAAAGTGTTTAGTTTATTCTCTTAGTAGAATCTGGTAAATTCAAAGCAAGTGAGAGTTAAACAACTTTTGCCCATAGCGTTGGGATTGTTGTTTTTTTAACTTGCAGGCTTACCAGACCTCTACTAATGAATAGACTACGGTTTCAACGCTTTCTTTTAAAATGTTTCGCTGTACTGGAACTGGACGGCAAAAATTAAAATCAAAATTATTATGAAAAGAATTGTTTATGTAATTCTTACGGTGGCAATTGTATTATCGTTGTCATCTTGTGCTACACATTTTGGATTAACAAGTAATTTGAATAATAGCACAACAAATGTTATTCTTCAAACCAACAATTACAAAATCATTAAAAAAGTGAAAGGTACGGCAAGCGGCACAAGTGTTTTTGGTATTGGTGGAAGTTTTAAACCATTAATTGAACAAGCAAGAAGTGAAATGCTTTCTTCGGCAAATTTAATCGGCAAACCAAGAGCAGTAATCAATGAAACTGTAGAAATTAACAACAAATCGTATGTTGGAATTGTAAATGTGCATACTGTAACTGTTTCGGCTTATGTGGTAGAATTTACAAATTCAGGAGTTGTAGAAGAAGATGATGAAGCAACTATTATAACACCTGCAGCAAAAGAAACATCTTTAAATTCGACAGAAACAATTATTAATAGTGGACTTACAGGAAAATGGATAAGTAAGAATAATGATTTTGAAATTACCATTGATGGCAATTTTGGCGTTTTTTCGCAAATCAACTCAGGTATATGGTTGAGTCTTTTGGAAAAAAGAAAAATCCAAATCGGCGACCCTAAATTTAAGAATATTATTTTAATGGAAGAAATGATTTGGAAATGTAAGGAAAAGGTAAAAACTGATTATATATTATCTATTTCTCCTTTTTGGACTACTTCATATTTAAAGTTAGATGAAACAGGTAATATACTAACAGTTTACAATGATTATGTGAAGTATACTTTAACCAAAGTTGAATGATTAATAATAAAATTTGCGCGTATGTATAAGCCATAACCAAAAAAAAATATTTTTGCATCCTCACTCAAAAACATAAAATCAATGAGTACAGTTGAATTGGAAGTTAAAAGAAATCAATTAGTTCGTAAAATTCTTATGGAAAGAGACGAAAAAATAATCGTTTCTATGAATGAAAATTTACGTAAATTGAAACGTACTGCAATATATAACAAGGGAAAGGAAAAACTTGTAAAAGATTTTTTGCAGTTCGCAGAAAATAATAGTATTGCAGAATCCAATTTTATATTCAACAGAGAAGATTGTTATGTTAGATAAATACTTTTTTGACAGTAATATATGGTTATATCTGTTTTTGGAAAAAGGCAGTAAAAAATCCATAATTGCAAAGCAGTACATAGAATCTACTGTGTTGAAAAATCAAATTGTAATTTCGTGGCAAGTTCTTAACGAGGTCAGCATTAATTTGTTAAAAAAAGGTTTTTCGGAACAGCAAGTATTATCTATCGTGGAATGGTTATACAAAATTGCTACCATTCAAGATTTTACAAAAGGAATGTTATTACAGGCATCACTGTTACGAGAAAAATACTCAATCTCTTACTGGGATAGTTTGATTGTTGCTGCTGCTTTAGAATCTAATTGTCAATATCTTATTAGTGAAGATATGCAACATGGTCAAAAACTAACAAACCTTACCATACGCAATATTTTTGCAGAGTAATTTTTATTTTCATTTTCCGAATGACATAATTTTTTCAGGGTATATAAAATGGATATTTTGAAAAAAGTGTCATTTTAAAAATAACGCCCAAAACATCCTATCCTCACTGTTAATTCAGTGGGGATTTTTTTTTACAACCTAAGACAATTAAAATAATCGGGTTGGAAAACTAACTTTCCATTTAATTTTATTTATTCTTAAAACTGTCTGTCCTGCAGTTATTTTGGGCTATTTTATTATGTTTACTACCGATTTTTCAACAAAGAAATTCATTGATTGCGAGTACCGTATCAAGTACGACATTCACGATTGCACCGAGTGCGACATTAACTTTGAATGTGAAGAACATTGCAATTCTTTTGATAGTTTGGAAATCAAATTATTAGAAGAAAAGTTTAATGTGTTTGAAGAAATTGCAAAGTATTTTATGCCTGCAAATGTACCAATAGCAGATTCATTACCTTGCTAAGACATTATTAATTACTAAATTATTAACCTTAAATTCAATTTATTATGAATGCACAACAAGCAATTAGAACAAACCAAATTGCAAGAGAAATCCACCAACAACTCAAAGCCACATTCAACATTAATGTATTGTGGAGTTGGGGAATTGCAGAACAGCGAGCAATGACCTACCGAAACATGCCATCACTCGGATTCAGAGTAAACGGCTACAAACACAAAGGGTGGGTTATTATCTCCTTAAACGAGGGTAAAGACCTTTACAACATCTATTTATTAGACCACTTGCAGCAAGTAACACAAACTATTGAAGATGTTTTTGCAGAAGATTTAGAGATTTTAGACACTTTGATAGAAACAGGCTCAATGGACAAGCAGGAGTACATAGAATTAGTAAACGCCACCTATCAAACTAATTATTAACCTGTAAAATTGCTTAATCTTTGTGTTTCTAAAGGTGGTTAATTAATTTCTAAATAACACTTTTTATTAAAGGGAATAGGTATTTGTTCTTGTTTCCTTAAAGTATTATTTATAAATTCCTTAACCACCTTTATTGGTTTACTGAAAAAATAATATCTTTGCCGCTGAATTACAACAGATAGTAATTACAATTTCAAAAACAGTATCATGTACTTAAATTCACACATTCCACAGATTAGAGAACTTTGCAAGCAAAACAAAGTAGAGCGTTTGTATGCTTTTGGTTCGGTACTAACAGAGCGATTTTCAGAAGATAGCGATGTGGATTTCTTATATACTTTCAAAAGGGATATTCCATTGTTGGACGTTGTAGATTATTATTTTAAACTACAAAACGACTTAGAAAAAACGCTTAGCCGTACGGTTGACCTTACTTCCGAAAAAGACCTCACCAATCCATATTTTATCAAAGAAGTGAATGCTACAAAACAGTTAATTTATGGATAATCACATTAAAACATATCTATTTGACATTATAAATTCGATTAATGAAATTAACGAATATATTGCTGATAATAGAACTTATGATAATTATTGCAATAACAAAATTTTACAACGAGCCATTGAACGAAACCTTGAAATTATTGGCGAGGCAATGAATCGAATATTGAAAATAGATAATAATATTCCTATTCAAGATGTTAAGAAAATTATTGATACAAGAAATAAAATTACTCACGGTTACAACCAAGTTGATAATATCATTATTTGGGGTATCGTAATTAAACATCTTCCCATACTGAAATCAGAAGTTGAAAAACTTTTATCATAGAAACAATATTGTAATAAAATTTCATTCCGAAAGAGTAGATTTTATTACCTAAGACAATTATAAATCAATAAATTAAATAAATTATAAACCTTTCTCGGAATAACAAGAAAGTTAAACCATGAGTTAAACCGTTACAAAAATAAATGCAGAATTTCAAAAGCAAACATACGTAAAGTGCTGTGGCTCAGTAGGTAGGAAACGAAAGGCGCAGCCTTTTGTTGCCGAAGAGCAACGGACTGAAAATCCGTGTGTCGGCAGTTCAATTCTGTCCAGCACCACAAAAAGAAACGCTAACAATCTCATCTAAAAGTTGTTAGCGTTTTTTATTATTCTTTTTTGCCGATTTTTTGCCGACTTAATAAAAAATACCCTCAAATTTAAGGGTATTTCGGTGTATTTTTAAATAACTGCTTTCGCAGCAATTCAAGTGCAAAAATACACTTTTATTCTTTGTTTTCATGGGTCGGGCGGACTTTAACAAATACTTGTTATGGTGCGGCATTACGATATAATTGTAATCAAATTGAGATTGTAGAAATCAAAAAAGCGGACGCAGTGAGTGTAAGGTGCGTGATGGAGAATTAAGAATTAAGAATTAAAAGTCTAATATCTAAAAGTCTTGT
>Ga0099364_10008020_pt1 | contig 14954 bp, 13 predicted proteins | sample TergutTh196P3_FD_73070 | JGI IMG/M metagenome (GOLD analysis project Ga0099364, IMG submission 73070) | Microcerotermes parvus P3 segment gut microbial communities from Pointe-Noire, Republic of the Congo - Th196 P3 | ecosystem: Host-associated > Arthropoda: Insects > Digestive system > Gut ... | reverse complement strand
GCTTGGATGCATTGTGGAGGATATAAGTTACAATAACGTAGTCAGTTTCTTCAGGTTCGACGTTTGATTTAGTATGGCATTTTTATTTTAGAATGATTAATTCAAGGGGTGCAGCATGAAGCTTATTAATGAAACAGTTGTAAAGACCGAGCGACCGGTTAAGATTTTGCAGTTCGGCGAAGGCAATTTCCTGCGAGCGTTCGTTGACTACATGGTGGATATCGCAAACGAAAGAGCCGTATTTGACGGTGGCGTGGCAATTGTAAAACCTATTGCCTTTGGCAGCGTAAGCGCTTTAAACGCACAAGACTGCGTATACACGGTAATTTTGCGCGGTAAACAGGACGGAGAAACGTTTTCACTGAATCGAGTTGTTACAAGCGTAGTAAAAGCGTTTGACCCCTATTCTCAATATGATGATTATGCAGCTCTTGCCAAGCTCCCCGAACTGAGGTTTATCGTTTCAAACACCACGGAAGCGGGGATTGTATATGACGAAAGCGACGATTACACGCTCAAGCCGCCGGGAAGTTATCCGGGAAAGCTGACAAAATTCCTCTACGAGCGTTACCAAAACTTTAACGGAGCTACAGATAAAGGTTTAATAATCCTACCCGTTGAGCTTATCGAAATGAATGGCGCAAAGCTTCGCGAATGCTGCATAAAGCTTTCGGAGCGATGGGGACTGCCTAGCGATTTTTGCAAATGGCTTCTGGATTGCAATATATTTTGTTCCACGCTGGTTGACAGAATCGTTACCGGTTATCCAAAAGACGAGGCGGATCATATAGAGACTGAGCTTGGGTACAAGGACGAGCTTATCGTAACGGGAGAACCGTTTGCGTTGTGGGTTATCGAATGCGAAAAGCCCCATTTGGTTCAAAATGAGTTTCCACTGGACAAAGCGGGACTGCCCGTCGTATTTACAAACAATCTGCAGCCGTATCGCGAACGTAAAGTACGCATCCTGAACGGCGCGCACACTTCCACAGTTTTAGCCGCGTATCTTGCGGGGCTTGATACGGTCGGAGAACTTATGAGCGATAAAACCATGCGTAAACTTATAAAAAGAAATATCAATATTGAGCTTGCACCAAATGTCCCGCTTCCGGAAGACGAAGTAAAAGCGTTCGCAAATTCAGTAATGGAGCGATTTGAAAACCCATTTATCAAGCACAGCCTGCTTTCGATTTCACTTAATTCAGTATCAAAGTTTCGGGCGCGGGTACTACCATCTATCAAGGACACATTCAAAAGAACAGGGCGCCTCCCGGATTCTCTATGTTTCTCATTGGCGGCGCTTATGGCTTTTTATTCGGGTGATTTAAACAGTAGCGGAAAGCTTGTGGCTAAACGAGACAATGACACGTACGAGATAATGGATGACGCGCCTGTTATCCGGTTCTTTGCCGAGAATCACGTCCTTCCGCCGGACGAGTTCGCCGGAGCTTTACTCAAGCGCGAGGATTTCTGGGGCGAGAATCTTATAATCGTTTTACCCGGCATTGCCGATAAAGTAGGGAGTTATTTACAAAATATACGCGATAATGGCATAAGAGCAGCGATTACAGACTTACTTGAACAAAAGACGATATGAACGCGCGCGCAGTTATAATAAACCAAGCCGATAGTGTGGCAGTCGCTCTTGACATGATCAACGAAGGAGAGAGCTTTATGGCAGGCGGGCAGGAGAGAAGCGCAAAAACGAATGTCGCCACTGGACACAAAATTGCGGTCAAGGATATACCGGCGGGAGACTTGATCATAAAGTACGGTTACCCGATAGGTCGCGCAACTGCTCTCATAGAAGCTGGAGAAGTCGTTCACAGCCATAATTTAAGTACAGGGCTTTCGGAAGAGATTGAATATACTTATGAGCCATGTCTTACGCCGCCAAGTCCGCAAACGTCCCGAAGCTTTAAAGGGTTCAGGCGCGAAGACGGCAAAGCCGGAATTCGCAATGAAATATGGATAATACCAACTGTCGGCTGCGTAAACTCAATCGCCGAAATAATAAGGAAGGAAGCGCAAAGCCTGGTATGCGGCTCAATTGAAGGTATTTACAGCTTTCCTCACCCTTACGGCTGTTCACAACTTGGAATTGACCATGAAAACACAAAAAAAGCGCTGCGCGACCTTATTAATCATCCCAATGCGGGGGCTGTACTGGTGTTGGGACTTGGTTGCGAAAACAATACAATAGCAGGCATGAAAGAAATGCTTGGGGATATCAATGCCAAAAGGGTAAAATTCCTTATTTGTCAGGACGTTGAAGATGAAATTGACGTTGCGTTAAAGCTTTTGAAAGAGCTTGCGGTCTATGCTCAGAGTTTTGAACGCGAGGATATTCCAACATCAGAGCTTGTTGTAGGTCTTAAATGCGGTGGTAGCGACGGTTTTTCCGGCATCACGGCAAACCCGCTTGTTGGAGTGTTTTCGGACAGTCTAATTGCCGAAGGCGGCACAACCATCCTGACCGAGGTTCCGGAGATGTTCGGCGCTGAGACCATACTCATGAACCGTTGCGCGAACAGGGAAGTTTTTGACAAAACCGTAAAGATGATAAACAGTTTTAAATCCTATTATGTAGCTCACGGACAGCCCGTATACGAAAACCCTTCTCCCGGAAATAAAGAAGGGGGCATAACCACGCTTGAGGAAAAATCGCTTGGTTGTACGCAAAAGGCAGGGCGCGCAACTGTCGTCGACGTGTTAGAATATGGCTCACCGGTAATTAAAAAGGGACTTAACCTTCTTGAATCGCCGGGCAACGACCTTGTAGCCTCTACAGCGCTTGCAATGAGCGGAGCGCATATTATTCTTTTTACGACGGGGCGCGGCACGCCATTCGGTTCGCCTGTCCCAACTGTGAAAATCTCAAGCAATACTCCGCTTGCAAATAAAAAGCGCGGCTGGATTGATTTTGACGCGGGAAGCATTGTCGCCGGAGCGGATATCTTCTCTCTCGGAGAGGATTTATATAAGCTAGTCCTTGATATATGCTCCGGGGTAGCGCAAACCCAAGCTGAAAAATTAGGCTTTCGCGATTTGGCAATTTTCAAAAACGGCGTTACATTATAGAAAGTCGAAAGGAGATTGATTACACAATGGATATCCGGTATTCTGCAAACCCAAGCGACGTAAGGCATTACACTACGGATGAGTTACGCGACGAGTTTTTGATTCAAGACCTTTATTTACCGAATGAGGTCATTACAGTCTACTCGCAAATTGACCGCATGGTCATAATAGGCGTCATGCCTGTAGGCGAGCAAGTTCCCATTGATAAGGATTTGGACGTCTGGGAAAGTTTTGGCACAAATTATTTTTTTGAACGACGCGAGGGCGGTTTTTTCAATCTTGGCGGCGCCGGTATCTGCATAGTGGACGGAAATACATATAAAATGGGTTACAAGGATTGCCTATATATCACTAAAGGCGCAAAGAAGGTGGCATTCAGAAGCGAAGACGCTGAAAATCCCGCTTTATTCTATGGCGCCAGCACGCCCGCGCATTGTTCTTATGAAACTCGCGCGCTCTCCATTGCCGATGCCGCAAAGAAGCGCGTTGGATCTCTTGAAACCAGTAATAAGCGTGTAATTAACCAATTCATTCACCCTGACGTACTGCCCACATGTCAGCTTTTGATGGGGCTTACCGAACTTGAGCCATGTTGCGTTTGGAACACCATGCCAACGCATACTCACGAGCGCCGGTTGGAGGTCTACACATATTTTGAGATACCCAAAGGAAACGTCGTATTCCATTTTATGGGCGAGCCGTACGAAACCCGAAATATCGTTGTTAATAACCTGGAAGCGGTTATCAGCCCCAGTTGGAGTATTCATAGCGGCTGCGGCACAAGTAGTTACTCGTTTATCTGGGCAATGGGCGGCGAAAATCAGGCGTTCGACGATATGGACACCATTCCAAGTACGGATTTGGAATAAGAAATTTAACATTAATGTTTGAAACAGTGTTTAATAGAATAACTCAGCGGCGGTATACTTTCTGAGTATTGCCAAGCAGTAGCATGACAGGAGGAAACAAACGATATGCACGAAGTATTAACTAAAATTACAGAAATCGGGGTAATACCAGTTATCGCCATTAACGACGCCCAAAAGGCCGTGCCGCTTGCAAAAGCGCTACAAGCCGGAGGTATCCCCTGTGCGGAAATAACTTTCCGGACAGCGCAGGGCGAGGAGAGTATCCGCCGCATAGCGAAGGAAACGCCCGAAGTTTTATTGGGCGCGGGTACCGTAACCACTATTGAGCAAGTTGACCACGCTATTGCGGCAGGCGCAAAATTTATCGTCAGCCCCGGGTTCAATCCAAAAATTGCTGCGCACTGCCTTGAAAAAAGCATTCCGTTTACCCCCGGTTGTTCAAGCCCATCCGACATTGAACAAGCGATTGAGATGGGGTTTGAGGTCGTAAAATTCTTTCCTGCGGAACAATCGGGAGGACTGGACTTCATCAAAGCGGTCGCCGCCCCCTACCCTACGGTTAAGTTCATACCAACAGGCGGAATAAACGCGACGAACATAGTGAAATATCTTGCATTTGAAAGAATAATAGCTTGCGGCGGCTCGTGGATGGTCAAAGCAGACCTCGTTGATTCCGGCAACTTCGACGAGATAACCCGCCTTTGTAAGGAGGCTGTACGCTTGATTTTGGGATTTGAGCTTGCGCATATCGGAATAAACGCTCAAGACGAAACGGATGCTATGAGTATTGCGGAATTGTTTTCAATGGCTTTTGGGTTTGAAATAAAAGATGGTAATTCTTCCGTGTTCGCAGGCAAAGCCGTTGAAATCATGAAACAGCCTTACCTTGGCAAAAATGGGCATATAGCCATAGGAACAAACTCGGTAGTCCGCGCAAAGGCGTTTCTTGAGTCCAAAGGATTTGACTTTGATGAAACTACCGCAAAAAATGACGAGAAAGGCAAACCAGTAGCTATCTATTTAAAAAAGGCGTTTGGCGGCTTTGCTGTCCACATTCTCCAGAAGAAATAGATGTTAATTTTTTTCGATTAAGTCAAAAATTTCCTTTTCCGCATTTTTAAGCAAAAGCGTTAAGTCATCGTCGTTTTGAGTACGCGCCTTTGAAATGAGGTCAAGTAATTTATTTAATTGCGAATCATTGAGTTTATTAAATAGAACAGGTATCTTGGCTTCCAATTCTTTTATTTTTTGAATGCTATCACTGCGTGATTTATTTATAATTTGAATTGTTCTACTCTGATTTAATTTTTTGTTACTTGGGCGGATGACAAAAATCCTGAACAAACCTGACGCGTCAATTGAAATTCGAACAATAATCTCTTCGCCAAGCTTGACGTCATCTAAAGCTATGCTTTGAACTTCAATGTCGCCCTGAAGCAAAACAAAGCTGTTTTCTCTGACATCAGATACTAAAAGATACTCTTTTACGCTGGCGGGAAGAGTTATCCCTTTTTGAAAAACTCTCGTACATGTATTATCATACTTTAATATGATATCATGAGAGAGAACATCAATCAGTATTTCGTCTTTTGTTGTAGAAGAATGAATAGCCGCTCCAATTACGACGCTTTCTTCCATGCAATATCCAATGTGCCCTGTTGGAATGATTTCCTTCTCAAGAATCTGCCTCAATAGCGGGATTTTACTGCTGCCGCCAACCAGCAATAAGCTATCAGGTTTATGCGCTTCCCATAATATTTTGACCCAATTTACAATTCTTCTTAAATGAAAACGTATGAGCCGGTTTAAATCTTCCCTTTCAATTATAAAAGGTTTAAATTTTTCAAGCTCAATGAACGGCAGCAACTCGTAACTTTCACATGTCGATAAAGCTATCTTTACTTTTTCCGCCTGTAAACGAAATAAGTTCCAAATATGCGTTTTTTCGGCATTTTCTTTAATTCCGCAGAGCCCTGCTCTCTTGATTATCCACTCGGCAAATAGAACATCAAAGTCGTATCCTCCAATATTTTTAGTTTCAACACTTTCCAGAACATGCCACGCGTTTGATTCTTTTTCAACTACCGAGATATCAGCTGCGCCTGCTCCAAAATCAAGTACAAGGAATCTGCCTTCTTTATTTCCAACGGATAATACAGCAGCCGTCGGTTCATTCAGGATTCTTACTACATCAGAAAACCCCGCTTCCTTTGCCGCTGAATTAACCGCAAATCTTTGAAGTGAATTAAAATATGCCGGAACAGTAATTACGCAGGAATAAACGAACGTATTAAGATAGACTTCCGCATCTTCTCTCAAAATCTTTAATAATGGAATAATCATCTCTTCAGCTTTAGCTTCGTTCAATTTTCCATTTACTTCGTATGACGCGCGCCATTGCGTTCCAATTTTTCTCTTTAAATCCCACCATGTTTGTTTTGGGTATCTGCTCTCCGCTTTTACGGCGTCTTCTCCAGCCAGAAAAGTATTATCCGCATATGCCACTACCGATGGAGTGCTGATATTCCCCCATCGGTTTGGAATAATAATCTGGCCTTCAACTGTCCTAACCGCGCAAAGCGCGTTGCGCGCTCCCAAATCAATTCCTATTATCATATGTTTTCCTTTTTTATGTCAGCCTTTCTAAAAAATGCACAATAGAAAGCACTTGTTAAGTTTGAGTATTTAGTTATAGAGTAGTCTGGTCTTCAGGGTGGGTTTTGATATACTCATCTATGCTGTCTAAAATGAAGTTATCATTTGGCTACCCGCAAGTCAAGCATTATTTCCATATTATCGGTGTACTAAACCGTAATTCCCGAGAATATTCACACCACGTGGTGTGAATGACGCAAGAAACGTAAAAAAGCATTAGCAATAAACCCCAATCTCCAATCCACCCGTAAAAAAGTAAAAAAATGATGAATTACCTGAGGTGGTAGATTATTTTAGCGCCAGGTAACACAGAGTCGGTATATTTTTGACTGAAACCGATTTTATGCAGTTCGCGCTGTAAAACGCCGGATTTTTTGTTCAGGCATCACCGGGCATTGCGTTCATGCAATAAAAGGTTATCTAGCATGACAACCAGTTCTGGTAAGCTCTTTGTTAACGTTCCCCACAGCACCGCCATATCCACATGTTCATAGTTGTGAATAATTCTGTTCCTTATTCCTCGAATGTTACGCCACGGAATGCTGTCATTTGTTTGTCTTGTTTCTTCGCTAATACTGTTTGTAAGCTCACCAATTTGCCCTATTGCAAAAGCGCAAGCGGAAACTGTTTTTTTGTCCGACATAAAGCTCTCGAAAGTGCTGTTACCGATATATTCCAGCGCATCGGTTGCATATACTAAGATTTTCTAAATAATAATTCTATCCTTGTCTATCATAAATGCGTACTCCGTTTTTTTCAATTTCCGTTAACATTGGTGATGGCTTGTGGATTTCTGATAGCTCAAACAAATCTACCTGTAGTCCTAAGCGTTCGGTGATTTCATCCAATACGCCATAAAACGCCATATTTAAGAGTTGCCCGCGACTGTCTATTACAATATCCAAATCACTTCGCTCGGTGGCGTTTCCTTTGGCATAAGAGCCGAACAGGGTTGCGGTATAAATTGGGTTAGCATCGAAAATCGGATGCAGAATCTCTTTGAGTCTATTAACATCATATTTACTCTCCATTTATACACCTCGCGTATTACTAAATACTCAAAATATCCCGCTTGACATAATAACCTTGCGAAACAAAAGTCTACCAATAAGCGCGCCTACTATTCTTCGGTTCATTGTATCATTTTTTCTTCTGTAGTTGCTCAATGTAATACCTACAAAATGGCAATACTCGAAGAAAAAACCGTGTTCATAATTCCGCTCGCATAATTATTGAAGGGGTACGTATATTGTAACAGGGTCTCCGTCCTGCCAACCTTTTTGATAGAACTCAAGACACGCGACAGTAAAGTCAATGCGATAATCGTTTTGCGTTTTTCCCCACTCAGCGTATATATACTGATACGCCGCGCTAACATCTGCCAGATTTACTTCGACCTGTGCGAACTTTCCTCCTTTCACATCCAAACATTTCATATCTGTTGGTACAATTGAGTCTTGCGGAACGGCAACAGTCGCCCAATAGTCGTAGTCGCCTTTTTCATCCATGTTAATTGATGCGCCGAACGAGCCCTCCTCGGCGATAGAAGCCAGCTCTTCCATAATTGGCATGAATTTTCCCCATAAAATGGGACATTCCTTATGAGATTCGCGCATATGATGTCGCGTACTCAACCCAGCTAAGCGCCTAGCGGGTTGTTCCACCACTTTGACTTTGTAATTCATATTCTCATTCCTTTCCACGATATTTGTCATTCCAATCAATTTATAGGTTACCTACAGCTTAAGGCTAACATAGATAACATGACAACAGTGTGTCCACTTTATTAAACAGAAACAAATAAATAATATTCAATTTTCTTGATTGCAATGTTTTTGTTTTCAGATTCGCAGAGTTTGTGTACGCGGCGCTTACTTCAAAAGTTCTGCACTAACTGCGCTATTGGCTCTTGTGTTATGGCAAATACTCTGGCTAAGTCGATTTCTTCATAATCATGAAACAGCCGGTTACGCAAACCAACCATTTGATACCAGAAGATTTCGGGATATTTTTCTTGTTCTTCGTCTGGGATATTAGAGGCTATTTCGCCTATTTGTCCAAGGCAATACATAACAGCTTCTTGCAATAAATCATCTTTCACAAAATCATCCAAGCAAATGCCTTCTGTGCGTTTCCTGACTTTATGGGCAAATTCTAAAATGTACTTAAAGCGCCTCTGTGTACTATCTTTCATATATAACCACTCCCTCTTTGTTTATGCTGTCAAACATTGGTGATGGTTTTTTAATTTCGTCCAGTTCAAAAACATCAACTTTTACCGGCATCTTTTTTACTATCATGCCAATAATGCCAAAATAATCAAAAGCATTTAACCGCCCCTCGCTGTCTATTATCAAGTCTACATCACTGTGTTCGGATGCGTCGCCCCTTGCGCGCGAACCGAATAAAATTACGCGGCTTATAGGGTAAGGCGAAACCAACGGTTTGATTATGCTTTTAATTTCATCTATTGTCATATGTTCAGTCTCCTTTTGGAATGGGATACGCCGTCTCCGAGGGCGATATCGCTCATCACTTTTGGTTAAGCTCTAGCGCGTCATGTTTTGTTCGCATATACATTTTTTATTTCTTCAGCTCGCCGGATGACCTCGTCGCGAATACTCTGCGGCGCCAATACCTCAAGCGACTCGCCAAAAGACAAGAGATAATCAATAATCCAATAATCATTTGGAACGCTCATGGTAACGATAAGCGATCCGTCCTTGTTCTTGATTATACTCCGCTCGTCAAATTCATCGTAAACCCGGTAGGTGGCATTGGGCATAATATGTAATGTAACGTCAACAATACAAGGGAATTGATTCTCGGACGTTTGTATTTCAGGGATTTTAAACGCTTTACTGTCAAATACTTCGGCTAATATTTCTACATTTTTCATTCGGCTGATCTTGAATATTCTGTAATCGTTTCTCAACAGGCAAAAAGCCTGTAAATACCACGATGTTGATTTAAACGCTAATTTGAGCGGGTATGCCTTGCGTTCTACTGTTTCGCCGAATGAACTGGAATAGGTGAATGATACCACCCGCTCGTTTATCACAGCATTTTTTAATGTATCAAATCTGGCTTTGTCCTCCGCGCTATTTCCCCAACGTGAAAAGTCAACCTCAATCCAATCCTTATCCGTTTTTTTAAAAAGGCTTCGCAGTTTACTGAGAATACTCTCAGTTTCAATATATTGAGTTGCGGACATGCCTTGTAGGGCAAATAGTATTTGCTCCTGCTCGGCCTCTGAAATGACGGTTTTGTCTAATATAAATCTGTCGAGAATGGAAATCCCGCCGCCTTTGCCCTGTGATGTGTATACTGGTATTCCCGCTGTTGCGAGCGCGTCAATATCGCGCAGAATGGTCCTTTTTGAAACCTCAAAATGCGCTGCCAGTTCTTTTGCTGTTATGCTCTTTTTCTTCATTAAAAGGTACACTATTTTGAAAAGTCGGTTTATCTGCATAAGCTCACCTTTAATAAATAATATAACAAAAAGATTCTTTATGGCTGCATACTTTTTCCTGTGTTAAAAGATAACGAAAATATATATATGAAATGTTTTATAATAGTTTAAATTGTATCATACAAAATTGAATGCGAGGTGGTTCGATTGGCGATATTGCCCAAAGTTTATGTTGGTTTGCCTATACAAGAGACAGGACTTGAGATTTTACGCGGGAAAGTCGATTTCAGAATATGGACTGATGAGGGCGCTCCTTCAAGGGAGACATTGTTAGAAGAGATGAAGGATGCAGACGGGTTGATATCCGGGTTGACGTTCCGAGTGGATGACGAATTAATGGCGGCGTCGGGAAAACTTAAGGTTATAAGCAATTATGCTGTAGGCTACGACAATATTGATGTGGCTGCAGCAACAAAACGAGGAATACTTGTTACGAACACTCCGGATGTGCTGACGGCGGCAACTGCTGATTTAGCTTTTTTGCTGATTCTGGCAACCGCGCGAAGAGCGTTTGAGGCTAACGAGTTTATGCGTTCCGGTAAATGGAAAGTCTGGGGACCCGATCTTTTAGTTGGAATGGAAGTGTCGGGCAGCACTATTGGTATAATTGGCATGGGAAAAATAGGCGCAGCAGTAGCTAAACGCGCAAGTGGATTTGGGATGAAAATTCTATACACAAGTACAAAACGTCGAACAGAGGTAGAAGAATCAACAGGAGCGCAATTCGTTGGACTTGACGAACTGTTGAAAGAGAGCGATATAGTTACCGTACATTGCCTGTTGAACGAACAGACAAGAAATATGATTGGCGAAGAGCAATTTCGAATGATGAAAAAAACCGCAATTTTTATTAATACCGCCCGAGGAACTATAGTCGATCAAAAAGCTCTTTATAAAGCGTGTGCGGAAAAATGGATATGGGCAGCCGGGCTTGACGTTTACGAAAAAGAACCGGTTCCGCTTGACGACCCGATACTTAAGTTAAGTAACGTGACTACGTTGCCTCATATAGCAAGCGCAAGTAACGTCGCTCGGAATGGAATGGCGCGCAAAGCGGCGACCAACCTGATTTATGCTTTGGATGGAAAAAGACCTCCCGACCTCTTGAATCCGGAAATTTGGACAGTGTGAAAAGAGCCTTATTATTGAATAGGAAGATTATTAATATCGTATGAAAAAGGGAAGAATGCCCAAATTAATTCAAGAATCATTGCAAACAATGAATGGAAGCTCGTTAAACCTGCGCCCGCTCGCTGACGAATTGCGCCCGCAAACCTTTGATCAGGTTGTGGGGCAGGATCATTTGTTAGGTCCAAGCGGCGCTATCGCTCGTATGGTCAAAACCGGTAAACTGTCGTCGTTTATCCTATGGGGACCGCCTGGAGTTGGGAAAACTACTATAGCTCGCATTCTCGCCTCAGTAGCAGACATACATTTCGTGCAGATGTCCGCAGTGTTTTCGGGCGTTGCGGATTTGCGCAAAGTGTTTGAGGAAGCTTCTTACTTGCTGAAAACAGGCAAGCAGACGCTATTGTTTGTTGATGAAATCCATCGCTTCAACCGCTCGCAACAAGACGGGTTTCTACCATATGTAGAAAATGGTACAGTAGTGCTGGTCGGCGCGACTACCGAAAACCCAAGCTTCGAACTAAACGGCGCGTTACTGTCGCGTTGCCAAGTCTTCGTACTAAATCGTCTGGATGACGACGCTTTCGCGACAATCCTCGCTCGCGCCGAAGCTTTAAAAGATCGCCCTTTGCCCGCTACTGAAGACGCCAAAGAAGCGCTGAAAGTAATGGCTGACGGCGACGGCAGGTATTATATCAACCTGTTGGAAATTTTGTTTGATAATGCCAATCACGTTCTAAGCGAGCAAGAGTTGGCTGAATTTGTGCAAAAACGCTTGCCCATATATGACAAAGACAGGGAGGAGCATTATAACCTTATATCGGCTCTACACAAGTCTTTGCGAGGCTCTGATACCGACGCGGCGCTGTACTGGCTTGCCCGAATGCTAATTGGAGGCGAAGACCCAAAGTACATCTTGCGCCGCCTAACGCGTTTTGCAGTAGAAGACGTGTCTTTAACCGACCCTCAAGCGACGCTTCAAGCTTTAGCCGCGTGGGAGATTTATGAACGCCTTGGGTCGCCTGAGGGAGATTTGGCTATTGCTCAATTGGTCATTTACCTTGGGACAGCGCCAAAGAGTAATTCCGCATATGTCGCATGGGGAGCGGCAACTCGCGCCGCCAGACAGTACGGAACGCTAATGCCGCCTAAACATATTCTCAACGCCCCAACTAAACTGATGAAAGAGTTGGGCTACTCCGAAGGATACAAGTACGATCACGATACCGAGCTGGGCTTTTCAGGTCAAAACTATTTCCCGGAAGGCATGAAACGTCAGGAGTTTTATAAACCAATAGAGCGCGGCTTCGAGCGCGAGATAAAAAAACGCTTGGAATACTGGGCAAAACTTAGAGGGAGCGAATAAGGACAAAAAAACGGGCGACATAAACGCCGCCCAATAAAAATTATCACATTGTATGTTTTTGCGGGTTATCCTTGCATAACTTCCGTGCAGCGCGGGCAAAGCTCCCCTTTGTCTTCAAAATATCTCCAGCAGCGCGGACATTTATTCATAGTATCCGCCGCTTTTATCACTTTGACGGCATATTCTGTATCGTTGTCAATTGTCGGGTCGCTTAAGTCGTTTGCCCATGCGAACTTTGAGACTATGCAAATCTCTTCAAGTTCCCTTTCAGTGAAAGAGTTCATTACATCGTCAAGCTCCGCTTGTCTTTTAACCTGTAAACAAGCTTCAAGAGACTGCCCTATGTGCCCTGCGGCGCGGGATTGTTCCAGCACGCGGCTTATTGCGCCTCTTAATTTCATTACTTTATCCCAAAGATTGTCAAGTTCAATATTCGAAGCTTCCTCGTCAGTTTTTGGCCAGTCGGACATAAATACCGTTTCCGGTAGAGCGTCATCTATTTTTCTCATCTCCTGCCAAGCTTCCTCGCTAGTAAAACTTAGTATCGGAGCTAACATCCTTGTCAAAGCGGAAAGGATTATCCACATCGCGCTTTGCGCGCTACGGCGCGATAAAGACTCTCTTTTTTCAGCGTAGAGCCTGTCTTTGCTCACGTCAAGATAAAACGCGCTTAACTCGTTTACGCAAAACTGATGAATAGCGTTTACCGCGATGTGAAACTCCGCTTCTTCAAACGCTTCGGTTACCTTGCGTATTACATGGTTCAGTTGAGAAAGGATCCATTTATCCATACGCAGCATTTCGTTGTATGAAACCATGTTTTTACTCGGATCAAACCCTTTCAGATTTCCTAATAAGAAGCGTTCTGTATTTCTTATCCTGCGATAGGTTTCCGAAAGCGATTTAAATATATCCATAGAGCAGCGGACATCGTTTCTGTAATCTGTTGAAGCTACCCAAAGCCTCAGTATTTCGGCGCCGAATTCGTCTATTACCTCCTGCGGAGCTATTACATTTCCAACGGATTTCGACATCTTTCGCCCATCTTTGTCCATCGTGAACCCATGCGTTAAAACTTCCTTGTATGGCGCTCTTCCTCTTACGGCAATCGAGATTAAAAGGGAAGATTGAAACCATCCGCGATGCTGGTCGGCGCCTTCAAGGTAAAGAGTACACGGCCATTCAAGTTCCGGCCATTCATTTGACTCCAATACCGAAAAATGTGAACAACCCGAATCAAACCAGACGTCAATAATATTGTTGTCCTTGCGGATGTTTTCTGAGCCGCACTTATCGCAGATTGCAAGCGAGCCGAATAGTTCGCGCGGCGTTTGCTTCCACCATATTGTGCATCCTTCAGGGGAATTTCTGACCTTTTCGGCAAATGCCCTTACAAGTTCTCCCGTAAGTTTGAATTCCCCACAGTCCTCGCACTGCAAAGCCGGAATCGGAACGCCCCATATTCGCTGTCTGCTGATGCACCAGTCCAACCTGTCGCGTACCATGTTATAAATTCTATCGTGTCCCCATGCGGGGATAAATTTTATCTCATTGTCTATACATTCAAGCGCGCGAGCCTTAAAGTCGGAAACTGAGATGAACCATTGTTCGGTAGCCCTGAAAATTATTGGCTCTTTGCATCTCCAACAGTGGGGATATGAATGCGACATTTTAACTATTTTTAAAAGCCGCCCCCTTTCCTCTATCAGCGATAACGCTTTTTTTCCGCCGTTTTCAAGGTCAAGTCCGCCGACATGAGGCGTCTCCTTAACAAAAAACCCGCTTTCGTCCACAGGATTGTAAATCTCCAGCCCGTAGCGCAATCCTGTCTCATAGTCTTCAACTCCATGACCGGGCGCTGTATGAACGAAACCTGTTCCTGTGTCAAGCATTACATAATCTGCGAATAGAAAAGGTATTTTACGTTCGTCCAGGTATGGGTGAATAGCGTATTCACCTTCAAAATCAGAGCCTTTAGAGACCTTTATGGGTTCGCCGAAATTGATTTTAGTAGCCTCTTCCGTTGCAGCTTTAAGCTCAGTCGCCAACAAGTAAACTTTGTCCTCAACTTCATAGAATCCGTATGAATAATCCTGATGGAGCGCAATCGCAAGGCTTGCGGGCAACGTCCACGGCGTCGTTGTCCAAATAACTACAAACACGTTTTTACCCATCTTCACAGATAATTCCGGCATTGGGTACGCCACGTAAACCGAAGGCGAAGCCTCGTCCCAATACTCTATCTCGCCCGCAGCAAGCGCTGTCTTACAGTCAACGCACCAATGAACGGACTTCAATCCTCTGTTTACGTATCCTTTTTCAACCATCGTCGCGAAAGCTTCAATCTCGGTCGCCTCATAATCCGGCTTCAAAGTTATGTATG
>Ga0099364_10008019_pt1 | contig 14956 bp, 9 predicted proteins | sample TergutTh196P3_FD_73070 | JGI IMG/M metagenome (GOLD analysis project Ga0099364, IMG submission 73070) | Microcerotermes parvus P3 segment gut microbial communities from Pointe-Noire, Republic of the Congo - Th196 P3 | ecosystem: Host-associated > Arthropoda: Insects > Digestive system > Gut ... | reverse complement strand
ATATTACAAAATTCTGCAAGGATATTAAATCCGGTAATGTAGACGGCTTTATGGAACGGCTAAAAGTGTTTTTTGCAAAAATGTCGTACGAACTGAACAACAACAACGAAAAACACTATCAGGCAGTATTTTATGTGATATTCACTCTGGCGGGCGAGTATGTAGATGCCGAAGTGCGAAGCGGCAAAGGCAGAGCCGATGCGGTAGTGAAAACAAAAGATACTATTTATGTCTTTGAGTTTAAATTGAATGGCACAGCCGAAGAGGCTATGAAGCAAATAGACGACAAGGGGTATTTGATACCGTATAAATTAGACGGCAGAAAATTAGTAAAAATTGGAGTTGAATTTAGCAAGGAAGAAAGGAATATTCAGCGGTATATAGTTAAGTAGTTGAAACCAAGTTGTAATTTTACTGAAAAATATATAATGTAAAATAGATAGTTGTCTCAATGAAAAATGAAAAAATAATATATCAGTTTTTTGGCTCGCTTCCAATAATTGAAACAAACGATGAAGCCGATACTTGTATAGAGCATTATCTGGAAGCAGCAGAAGCCGCATCAAAGCTTATTGATGAAAGTGTATTTGTGGTAGATTTCGCGAAAAAAAATTTTTGTTTTGTATCAGACAAAGGACATTTCTTATGTGGTCATACGCCGGAGTACGCGTTACGTTCGGGTTACAATTTTTTCAGCGAACTTATTCATTCGGACGACTTACATTTGGTAGCGAAGATTCATCAAGCGGCGTTGAAACTTTTTTTAGATACGGATAATACGCCAATTAGCAATTTGGATTATGTTGTATTCAATTTCAGGATTTGCAATAATAATCGAACATTGATGGTAAAACAACGAATAACGCCGTTGATGATAAATAATCAGGTGCGATTGGGTCTTTGCACCTTGTCATATTCGATGAACGAAACGCCGGGGAACCTTATCGCCTATTACAAGGATAGAGAAGTTTGCTACCAATACTCTATTGAGAGCAAACAATGGAAAAAGAAGCCGATGATAAAGCTGAGCGCAGAGCGAATGTTGATTTTGGAACTAAGCAAAACAGGAATGAAGCAGGCAGATATAGCAAGGATTATCTGTTTAGCGCCTGACACTGTAAAGAATAATCTGGCTTACATAAGAGAAAAATTTGAGGTTGGGTCCACTTTGGAAGCGATAGGATATGCATCAGAGCATCGAATTTTGTACATGCCTGTAAAACAGATAATTAAGAAGCATACGGTTGAAAATTCCGAATCCCCAAAATCATGGGAAATGTTGTCTACCGAGAAACTCCAACGTATACAAGAGAAATTGGATAAGGGCAAAAGTTTCCGTTCTATTGCCAAAGAGGAAATGACCTCGGATAGGACAATTGCAACATCCAGTTCGCGCTATCCTTCCGATTTGGAATGGGCATTAAAAGTTGCCGGCGATAATCGCGCAGAATTGGAAAAAGTATTAGTTCATTACGGTAAAAATACGGAAGACCGGTTAAAATACCAAGCAGCCGTATTCTTAATTAGCAACATGCCGGGACATTATTCATATAAAAATACGGACTATATACAGTCCTATTATGATGAACTGTGTGATGCTGTCAGTCTTGATTTTGATAATCACGAAAACAAGCGAATTATAGAAGAAATATCCGGTAAATACAGCAATAACAGAATATTAAATGAAATCGTGTTAGATATTCATATATTGACAGCCGAATATCTCATTGCCAATATCGAACGTGCATTTGATGTTTGGCAAAATGGCGAATGGGCAAGGCATGTTTCGTTTGCCGATTTTTGCGAATATCTTTTGCCTTATAAGGGCGACGAGTTGCAACCCTTAGATAATTGGCGCGAATATGCCAAAGACATGCTAAAGGGCGATATTGACCAGTTGCATTATTGCGACTTGTATAAAAATTCGGCTTTCCATGCAGCAACGTCTGTTAGCCGAGAAATCATAGAGATAAAACAATTGGATCTACCACCCGGCGGGGTTAACTCCCTGCCATTAAAAGATATTAGGACAATAGCAAAAATGCCTTTTGGTTCGTGCGATGATTATACATTTCTTGCGCTATCGGTTATGCGCAGCAAAGGCATTCCCGTTATGGAAGATTTTACACCGCAGTGGCCCTTTCAGGCGCTTGGTCATTCATGGAATGTCGTCCTGAACAACTATGGGAAAAACATGGTTTTTTCAGCAGGCTCAAGTAATCCGGGCGAGTTGCACAAGCCAGACGAGAGAAAGGCTAAAATATTCAGGCGTTGTTATGCCATAAACCCCGAAATTCGAAAGATACATTCATCTGAAAAGTTCGTCCCGCCTACATTCAGAAATTTGTCTATCAAAGACGTTACCAATGAATATATGGTAACAGATGATGTAGAAATAAAAATTCCGTTGTCATTCAGGCGCAAATACAAATATGCATATTTGGCGGTTTTTGACAATAAAAACTGGATACCCGTCCATTATGGAAAAATAAAAAGAGGTAAGGCTCTATTTACCAACATGGGTAGAAATTGCATGTATTTACCCGTCTTTTTCGATGAAAACGGGGTTGTTCCCTTTTCTGCGCCTTTCTACATATCGCCTGTTGGAGAAATACAGCGATACGAAATTGACAAAACACAAACATCCGACATTCATGTTTTTCGTAAATATTTCATAGCCGGTCATTGTTATTTAGTGGGTCACCGTATGCAAGGCGGACGTTTTGAAGCCGCTAACAGTCCTGATTTCAAAGACGCCGTTTTAATACATGAAATACCTGATTTTACGGTTCAATCGGGAATTGTCAGAACAGAATCCATTGATACGTCCTACCGCTATTGGCGTTATGTTTCGTCAGAAGTGGGTCACAGCAACGTTGCAGAACTCTATTTTTATGAATCGGGTTCCCAACAACCCACTTATGGTACAATCATCGGAACCGAAGGTTCATACAACGATAATCCTGATTGGACGCGGGAGGCTGTTTTCGACTCGGATCCGCTTACATTTTTTGATTCCCCCAACACTGAAGGCGACTGGGTAGGGCTTGATTTTGGAAAACCTGTAAAAATAGATCACATTTCTTATACTCCACGAGGCGACGGAAACGACGTAACCCCCGGCGATACCCACGAACTTCTCTACTGGAGCGATAATAAATGGATATCATTAGGCGCGCGCGTTGCAAACGACGTATTTTTGATTTACGAAAATGTTCCTGTTAACACAATCTATTGGATACGAAATCTCTCCCGTGGGAAAGATGAACGTATTTTTACCTACGAAAACGGCATGCAAGTATGGTGGTAGACTGTCCTAAATAATAAAAACATTCAATATATATAATATATTCAATGATTAAATTGAACGGCATGAGATCATTTTTTTGCTACCGAGAGATAATCCCTAACGGGATTACAACGCAAAATATAACTAAAGCCTTCGCAAAGTCTAATTTCTTTATTAATAATACATTGCGTTCTTTGCGAAAACCTTTGCGAGCCTTGCGGTAAAGAAAAAATGACTTTTTGTATGGGACTCATGGAAGAATTTTGAGTTGCCGGAATGTCTTTGCAAAATCGATTTTGCAAAAATAAATTAAATAAAGTTTGCTTTATTAAAAAAAATGATGTATTTTTGCAGTGTTAAAAATAAAAAAAATGGATAGACGACGATTTATCACATCAACTTCCTTGGCAGCCGGTATGCCGGTGATGTTATCATCCTGTATGTCTGCTAATATCAAGGATAGCAGTTGTTATATCAAACCTTTTGTGGGTTCATGGTTTGAGTTCGAGCATCACAATCAACCGGAAGGAAAATATTGGAATTCCATTGTATCTCAGTTCACAACAGAACAGTGGAAGGCTAAAATAAAAGAGATGCACGAAGCCGGCATGGAATACCTTATATTGCTTGCTGTGGCTTATGAAGGCAAAACATATTATCCTTCACAACTTCAGCCGCGCCACGACTATGTTTGTCAAGATCCGTTAGAAGCCGTATTGGAAGCGGCAGATGAAAGTGGAATAAAATTTTTTGTCAGCAACGATTATTGGTCGGATTGGACAAGAGTAGAAAAAGGCATGACCGATGAAGATGTATGGAGTCTGCGGGAAAAAGGCATGGAAGAGGTTGCTGAAAAATATGCACATCACAAAAGTTTTTACGGATGGTATTATCCCCACGAAACAGGCTTGAATCATAGCATCGAAGATCTCGTTATCAGATATGTGAACCGCTGCACGCAAATAGCCAAATCACTCACTCCTAACGCTCTGACTTTGATTGCTCCGTATGGAACCAACCGCGTTCGCCCCGACGATAACTATGTCAGACAATTGGAACGTTTGGACATTGATATTATGGCATATCAGGACGAAGTAGGAGTAAGAAAAACCGAAGCGGGAACAGCAGGAAAATATTATGAAGGCTTGTATAAGGCGCACGTTAAGGCAGGTCGAGCGAGACTGTGGGCTGATTTGGAAATATTCGACTTTGAAGAAGAAGTATACCATAGCGCCTTGATACCAGCATCTTTTGAAAGAATTTTTACCCAATTGAAAGATATTTCTCCATATGTTGAGCATATTTTGATATATCAATACCTTGGAATGATGAATAAACCCGGAAGTCAAGCCTTCGCAGGACATAAAGATTCCGAAAAATTGTATGTTGATTATATGAATTGGAAAAAAAATATATGAGCGCTATTAATTCATTTGGTCGTCTGCTTGATATAATGGACGAGTTGCGGGCAAAATGTCCGTGGGATAAAAAACAAACCGTCGAAAGTCTTCGACATCTGACCATCGAAGAGACTTACGAATTAGCCGACGCAATTATCGAAAATGATATGGACGGCATACGTAAGGAATTAGGCGATTTGTTGTTGCATATTGTCTTTTATGCAAAAATTGCTTCCGAGACAGACGATTTTAACATCAAAGACGTTATTGACGGTATTTGCGAAAAAGTAATTTTTCGACATCCGCATGTTTTTGGCGATGTTTCAGTTAATGATGCAGAAGACGTCAAAACGAACTGGGAAAACCTGAAAATAAAGGAAGGCGCCAAATCCATTCTTGGCGGAGTGCCAACTTCGTTGCCTGCCATGGTTAAGGCGCATCGCGTGCAAGACAAGGCGCGAGCCGTAGGGTTCGATTGGGACGTGCGCGAACAGGTGTGGGAAAAAATTGAAGAAGAACTTGGCGAACTAAAAGTCGAAATAGAACAGATGGACGCTGAAAAAATGGAATCCGAATTTGGAGACCTTCTCTTTTCGATGGTTAATGCAGCGCGCCTCTACGGAATAGACCCCGAAGCCGCATTAGAGCGTACAAACAAAAAGTTCATCAAGCGCTTCAACTACCTCGAACAACAAACAATAAAAGCCGGACGACCATTAACGTCAATGACATTAGACGAAATGGAAGAAATATGGGAAGAAGCGAAAAGAGGTTAGTTATTAGAGTTTAGTTATTAGAGTTTAGTATAATTTTCAATTTTCAATTAACCATGTTTCCTTTCCTTCAATATGATATTTTAAGAGTGTTATACGTCATCACCATCATTTTTATGGTGATATTGGTTATTCAGCAACGCGGCGACCCCATGAAGACTATTGCATGGTTGATGGTGGTTACATTTGTACCTTTGCTGGGAATAGCGTTGTATTTCTATTTTGGGAAGAATTATAGAAAGGAAAAGATTTTTTCGCGCAAGGGATTGACAGACAGCCGACAATTAAAGATGCTGACGCAATATCAACCCGGCGCCCGTCCCGATGCTGCATGTTGGCACGATAAGAAAGTAGCGGGCAAGTCGCACATCATGAAAATGTTGTATAACTCAGACAAAGCGTTACTTACCGAACGAAACCAAGTAAAAATACTTGTTAATGGAAAAGTTACGTTTGAAAATATTATCGCAGAACTTGAAAAAGCCGAAAAACATATCCATCTTGAATACTATATCATCGACGATGACCGTATTGGCAACGAAATACGCAAAATCTTAATACGGAAAGCGCAGGAAGGCGTGGAAGTACGCGTTATTTACGATGATATCGGATGCTGGTCGTTGAGCGCCGATTTCATAAAATCGCTGAAAAAAGCAGGCGTACAGATTTTTCCGTTTATGCCTGTCAGATTTCCATATTTTACAAATAAAATCAATTATCGTAACCACAGAAAAATCATTGTCATCGACGGAAAAACAGGATTTGTAGGTGGCTTGAATATTGCAGACCGCTACATTTCGGGCAGCGAAGAACTCGGTCCATGGCGCGATACGCACCTGAAAATAAAAGGCGAAGCCGTGTATTCGCTGCAGTCGGTTTTTCTGTTAGACTGGTATTTCGTAAGTAAAAGAAATATCCATGACGAAGACAGTTATTTCCCGCCCGTAGAACTCGACGATAGAATATTGATACAAATCGCTTCAAGCGGACCCGATTCAGACTGGGCAAGTATCATGCAGACATATTTTTCGGCAATTGCAACAGCACGATCGTACATATATATATCTACGCCCTATTTTCTGCCAAACGAAAGTATCCTTACAGCGTTGCGAACGGCGTCATTGAGCGGCGTTGATGTGCGACTGCTGCTGCCTAAAAACTCCGATTCAAAATTAGTACATTGGAGTTCTTTTTCATATATAGGTCAGTTGCTTGACGCGGGAGTAAAGGTATATCTCTACCGAAAAGGCTACACACACTCGAAACTGATGATGGTAGACGATGCGTTTTGCTCCATCGGCACTGCAAACATGGATATACGCAGTTTCGACCAGAACTTCGAAGTAAACGCGCTGATTTACGACCAGCGTATCACAATAGCAATGCGGAACATTTTTATGAACGATATCAAAGACCTGCAGCATATCAATATCAACGACTGGGAAAACCGTTCGCGATTGGTGGTCTTCCGCGAATCGATAGCAAGGCTTTTCAGCCCGTTGCTGTAACTGACTACTGACTCGCTTTCAACGCCTCAACCGGCTGCACCTTTGCTGCCTTCCATGCCGGATAGCACGCGCTGACGACCGAAAACAGCCACATCAAAACTATCGCCGCGCCAACTGCAGTCGTCCATTCCCAACCCTTGGGCGCATAAGCATAGAGACCTGCAACTACAATCAATCCCGGAAGCATAGCGAAGGTAGTAAGCGCCATATTTTCGAAAATTATTTTTCGCATCAGGCGCATCGGCGTACAACCAAAGGCGATACGCAACCCAAATTCGCTCATACGCTTTTTCGATTGCGTCCAAATCACTCCGAATGTCCCCATGAACGCGAAGATAAGCAAAAAGGCGAGAGGAATACCCGTAAAATAAAGTAAACTTGAAAAATTGACGAAATTATCCTGACTTACCACTTTGGGAAGGTCTATATAAACGGGTTGGAACCGTTCGCGCGAAAAATTTCTGTAAAACTCTGCAAAGAATGTTTTCGAAAAATCATCTCCCATGCCGCGTTTGAACTTTACGGCATACTGGCAACCTGTCAATCCCATTTCATTTTCTACTGTCAGAGCGGGTAAAAACAGCGTTGCCAATTGGTCGCCGTTGGGATCGTTTTTAAACGCTTCCACTATGCCCGCTATACGATAGGTTCTGCCTCGAAAATAAATTGTTTGTCCGACGGCGCTACCGGTCACGCCGGCATTGTCGGCTAATTTTTGTGTGACAACGGCGCCCGGCATATCCGATAAGGCGTCCGAATCGCGAAACCAATCTCCGTCGCTTAACTTGGGCAAAAACATACGATAATAATTTTCATCGCAATATCGCACGTTTGCCCTGATGTATCGGTGGGCGTCAAAACTTACAGTATCGCCAAACCTGTAATTATAGGGCGGAATAGCGCCTGTGCGGTTAATGCTCACCATTTCTACGCTCTCCCATTCCCTCATTTGCGTCATCATATTGCGAAAATGAAGGGCGTCGTCGTCTTCCTGTCGGCTTGTGTCAAGGCTCTTGAAATTGACAACGGCAATGTTATCATATGTAATATTTCCTTTGGATAAGCGCAGAACAATGTATTCAACCGGATACGTGAAGCAGAACAGCATAACCCCGAATACGAGCGACTGTTCGATAAAAATCCATGCAAGGCTGCGCTTGCGATTACCGAATAAACCGGTTGTATGCACATCGCCTTTCAAGACAGTAACAACGTCGCGTCTCACTGTCATCCACGTCGGGATACTTCCCGTAAGGAAACTGAACAGCAACACGCATGGACCGGCAATAAACAGAACGCTAACCCAGTCGAAATGCAGCGAAAGAGCCATCGGTTCGGCGCTGATACCAAGCATCATTTGGTCAATAGCGCGAATTAGCGGCGGGGTGAGGCACATTCCTACAATGGCGCCGGCTAATGTAATCAGCGTGTTTTCAACAAATAATTGTGTAAAAACAGTACGCTTGGGCGCTCCAAAGGCTTTGCGAACAGCAAACTCTTCGCTTCGACCGTATGAATTACTCATGTTGAGCGACAAAATATTAAGCGCCGGAATCAACAGCAGTATAAATAAAGCCAATAAACCTATTTCAACCGTAAATACGCTTTGTTCCTTCAGCGAACTTCTTTGCCAAACGGGGATGCTGTATTGCTGGTCTTCCGCCGTATTTATTTCGTCTAACACACGGGTAAATTCAGCCTGAATATCGGCTATTGACGATTTGTCCCTTGCGGTAAACGAAATATTGTACGAGACGGGATATTCCGTATCTTTTACCGTTCCGTAGGGAACCCAAACATTGGAGTATGCTATGCTTGCTGTAAACTCATTGAAAAAAGAGATGTTTTCAACAACTCCCACAACCCGATATTGAATACCATTCATTTCAAGATGGTTTCCTACCGGGTCCTGGTTTTTTCCGAAATACTGATTAGCCGTATGCCTGTCGATGACGGCAACGGGTATAGACTCGGCAATTTCCTGCTTGTTGACGGGGCGTCCGCGAAGAAATTTGAACCGGCAAACGTCAAAATAGTTTTCACAGACGCCTTTTTTGTTGACCGATATATTACGGTCGTTCATAACTACGGTTTCTATCTGGTAATGCGTAGTTATGAGTATCGTTTCCGGCGCAGTCATTTTCGGAACCCATGTATCAACTTCATTTTTGAAGATGTTTCGGGTGGTGTTCCCGACCTCTATGTACTGCAATGTCCAAGTCCGCTCTGCGTATTTGGACGGAATAAAAGTGTCGTTGACGCTCTTTACTATCAGAAAAACGACGCTAACGAACACAAACGTCAGCGCAATTCCAAACACGCTCAACGCCGTATAGAGCGGATTTTGCCGCAAAGTGCGGATACTTGATAAAAAATAATGTCTTATCATTTTTGATTTTTGATTTTTGATTAATTGAAACTACTAAAAACTAAACTCTAATAACTACTGATTAGATTTCAACGCCTCCATCGGCTGCACCTTCGCCGCCTTCCATGCAGGATACCATGCGCTGATAATCGAAAACAGCCACATCAACACAACCGCCGCACCAACCGCCACAGTCCATTCCCAGCCTTTTGGCGCAAAGGCATAAAGATTGACTACTATAATCAATCCCGGAACCATGGCAACAGTAGTAAGCATCATATTTTCGAAAATAATTTTGCGCATCAGGCGCATGGGCGTACAACCAAAGGCGATACGCAACCCAAATTCGCTCATACGCTTTTTCGATTGCACCCAAATTACCCCAAAAGTACCTAAAAAAGCAAAAATAAGCAAAAAGGCGGTAGGTATGCCAAACATATAAATCTGTATAGATTCCAATAAACCTGATTGCTTGACCATATTTGTGAGGTCGATAAATCCCGGACTGAACAGGTCGCGTTGGAAATTTTTGTGAAACTCTGCAATGTAGGCTTTCGAAAATTCGCCTCCCATTCCCTGTCTGTATTTTATAGCATACTGGATACCTGATTCTGTCGGGGAAAGAGGGATAAACAGCGCCGACAGTTGCGCGCCGCTGTTACGTTCCTTGAAAGCCTCTACTACGCCCGTGATGCGATATGTTCTGCCTTGATAGTAGACGGTTTGCCCGATGGCGCTGCCGGTAAATCCAAAATCGTCCAATAATCGCTGTGTGACAAGCGCAGGCGGTGTTTCCAACGAAGCGTCAATATCGCGAAACCATTGTCCTTCGGTTATTACGGGTGAAAATATCCTGTGAAAATTTTCGTCGCAAAATCTGATAGAAGCCCTGTTGTAATGATTATTATTGAAACTTATCGAATCCCAACGTACGCCTCCCATGATAGGCATGGCATTTTTACTGACGCTGATTAATTCTACGCTCTGCCACCCCTTCATACTTTCCACCATACTGCGAAACATAGCGTCGTTTGCCTCTGTTTCTTCTTCCGTGATTTCATCTATTGCCTGATAACCGATAGAAAAAACATTGTCTACATTGACGTCGCCTTTCGCAAAATACACAACAATTTTTTCCGCAAGAATCGTAAGACAGAACAACAAAACTGCAAACACAAGCGCCTGTTCGACAAAGACCCATGCAAGTTTGCGTCGGCGCGTCCAGTTTGACGTAATTGTGTATATTTCGCCTTTCAGAACGTTTACGATTTCACGTTTTGACGTAATCCATGCAGGTATGCTTCCCGAAAGGAAACTGAACAATAGCGTACATGGACCGGCAATCCAAAAAATTGTCGTCCAGTTGAACTGTAATGATAATCCCAGAGGAATAACGGCAAAACCGAGCATCATATTGTCGAATGTGCGAAATATTAGCGGCGTGATGCACATTCCAACTACTGCGCCAGCCAACGTTATCATGGTATTTTCGACGAACAACTGTCCGAAAACGGTATATGCAGGCGCTCCGAAGGCTTTGCGAACAGCAATTTCTTCGCTGCGGTCGTGAGCCTTGCTGACGTTGAGCGACAAAATATTGAGCGCCGGTATCAACATCAGTATCAGTACAATCAGAAAAAGGGTCATTCCGCCAACCATCATACCTCCACGTTGGTTTAAACTATCCTTTTGCCAGTCGGGGATAACGTAGCGGGCGTCTTCGGCTGCATTGATTTCGTCCAATACTCTGCCGAACTCCGCCTGCATGTCGGCAACAGACGTTTCATCTTTTCCTGTAAACGAGATATGGTATCTTATGTTGGGAATTGTTGGCGCCGCCGTATAAGGAATCCAAATATTGGCATTTGCAAAACCGTTTCCTATCGTCACAAGGGAAACATTATCAACAACGCCTGTAACTCTGAACCGAACACCGCTAAATTCAATGTATTTCCCCGTGGGGTCTTCGTTTTTTCCGAAATACTGTTCAGCGATGTACTTGTCGATAACCGCAACAGGTTGTCCATCGGCTATTTCCTGCTTATTGAGCGGACGTCCCTTCAAAAATTTAAACCGGTATACACCAAAAAAATCCTCACTGACGCAGTTAGGCATCACATTAAGAATTTTATCTTCCATAACCAACTGAACCAGAGCATTAGCGCTGCTCAAAACGATTAATTCCGGCGTCCTCATTTTTGAAACGCACGCTTCAAAAATTTCTTTTGGAATATTGATATCCCAATTTGTATTTCCGTCGACTAACCTATTAATTTGCCACGTGCGCTCTTCGTATTTGTGAGGTATGTAATCGCCCTTGCCGGCTTCTACCAGCAATAACAGGATACACACGAACACAAACGTCAACGCTATTCCAAACACGCTCAACGCCGTATAGAGCGGATTTTGCCGCAATGTGCGGATACTTGCAAAAAAATAATTTCTTATCATTTTATTATATTTATTATGTGTTATTTATTATGTATTATGAATTTTTTTATTATATTTTCATTACCCTTGCTTTTACGCTTAATCCCGTACTTAAACCCATGGAATATTTGAAAAATTTTCCATGACTTGTATGTCTATGGTAAGATGCGGGTCCTCTTAAAAGACATTGAAACCATACTTTATTGGGTACATCGGTGTAAAACTCCAATGTAATCAATGATTTGCCGTCTATGACCAATTGATGTTCGGAAAGGTCAAACTCCACAGGATGAGAACTGATGATGTCTTCGTCCCATCTATTTTCAAATTTATGTGCTTGATATTTAATGTAGATGGGCTTTGTCAGGATATTTTCGAACTTTCCTCTTGAAGTTACACGATATAAATTTACTCTAAAGCGTATCGAATCAAATTCTGCCGCTTCGGAAGCAACCCAGGTATTAGTTATATCATCGAATATTTCATCTTTGATAGACATTCCATAAAATACCAATGTTTCCAAAATCGCCTGATTGCCTTTTTTGGGGTCTAAAAGGATTCCTACCTCACAGCCTTGCCTTGCAACTAATGCCATTAACATCCTGTTATTTGAATTTTCCATTCGACTGTTTCCCAAAATTGCCGACCGAGACGGCTTAATAACGAGGTCTTTGATGGAATACAATTTTTCCGCCATCCAAATTGTATCATTAACCCTGTGGATGAAATCAGAAACCGTCAAAGTGATGGTTTCATAACCTATCATCGAAAATCTTATCGAATCGTGCAAATTTTCAGACGGTATCTTGAGTTCAAACCGTCCATCCATATTTGACGTTGTTCCGATACTTTTCTCTACAATGCCAACATTGGCAAACTCAACCGGAGTACCTTTTTGTTGGGTTATCAGCACTCCCTTGTGAACCTGTGCATTGTCCGTTTGCTGGGAAAATCCCGCAAAACTTATCAGCCCCGCTGCCAAAAATGAAATTAATCTCTTTTTCATGTCCGTTACATTTTTTTTTAATTTTTTTTTACTATTTGAAATAAAATATATACTTTTGTTTTTTATTTTTTAACCTGAAATATGATGAAACCAATGGATATTGTTGAAATAGAACCAACGGAAATGCTGTTGAAAAACATGGCAAAATTTCCGCATCTGGCACGGTATGTCGAAGAAAACAACGAAGATATACCTTCTTGCTTCTTTGAAGAAGAGTTGATTTCGCATGAGGAATTTTTAGAACATTTTGAAAAAAGGCTGTACGAACGTCTTGGATTAAAGATAAAATTGTAGCCTTTTGAATGATGTATACAATAAAATACAATCCTCAAGCAAAAGCTGATATTGAAAATATCATTGACTATATTGAGTATGAACTGTCTGCTCCAATGACTGCCGAACGTTTTGCTCGTGGTATAGTTGCGAAGATTGACATGCTCAAACATAGCGCCCACGTTTTCCCAATTTCCGCCTACCAAGACGTTCGCATCTACGACATTTTCGCGCGTCACGTGGTTTACAAAGGATTTACCATCATCTACAGCATTCATGGCGATTTGGTTATTGTTCATCGTATTATTCATGGCTCTCTTATCAAGGAATAACTTTTTAGCCGACACGTACTCACCCTTTACTATCGTCATGTTGACGTTCCCTAACGCCAACGATTCTACCTCTTCCGTGCGGTAGATTTTGTGAACTTCTTCTAACTGTATCATTTTCATTTATGAATTATGATTAATTGATTAATTTAAATAAACAACTACTAACTAAACTCTAAACTCTACACTCTAAAAAAAGTGTCCATTTGGGGACAATATTTTTATGAATAATAGATTTTCATATGGTATTACAAATACCGTGCCAAACTTTTTATAATGTTGATTATGTGATATATGACTAAAATGAGGCTTAAAAAAAGTGTCCATTAATGGACAGTAGTGTCCAAAAATGGACAGTTTTTGCAATTATGAAGTTTGAATGATTGAATAATTGAGTTATTGATGCGTTTTTTTTGAAATATCCGAAAAAAATATTATTTTTGCCGAAAAAATGTTTCAAATATTTTAAGAAATGCGTAGATTCAATGTAACAGGAATTTGTGTTCCAAACATGCACTACATGGTGGATATCAGTCATAAAATAGAAAATATCTTTTCTATGGTAGATTACGGGTATTACTTCACCATCAATCGCGGGCGTCAGTACGGAAAAACTACGACGATAGGTCGGTTGAAAAAACGTTTGCCTGCGGACTATATTTGTGCAAGCATCAGTTTTCAGTACTCGGAAGATGAAATGTTTGCCAATGAGAACGGATTTTGTCAGGCATTATTAGGGCAAATACATGATGCGTTGTCGATAAAAGACGAAGAAGAAGCCAATCTTTGGATTGACGATAACATAACAAATTTTCGTAAATTAAGCGCTTTTATCACAAAAAGAAGCAGAGGAAAAAAAATAGTCTTGATTATTGACGAAGCCGACGAAGCCTCTAACAACAATCTTTTTGTAAGGTTTCTCAAAATGTTAAGAGACAAATATCTTTTCAGAAATGCCGGTGAAGACTATACCTTTCATAGCGTCATTCTTGCAGGCGTTTACGACATTAGAAATCTGAAACAGAAAATGATTTTGCAAGGCAAACATGAGCCAACTTCGGGCGAAAGCCCCATGAACTCGCCATGGAATATTGCCGTAGATTTTAAAATAGATATGTCGTTCTCGGCGCCGGAAATAGAAACCATGCTCGAAGATTACGAAAACGACCATCATACGGGGATGAATATTAGCGAAATAGCCAACGAAATACGTTTCTATACAAGCGGTTATCCCTATTTGGTTTCAAGAATTTGTCAATTGATAGAGACAGACTTAAATAGAAACTGGACTATTGAAGGCGTACAGGAAGCGCTAAAATTGATTTTGAACGAAAACAGCACCCTGTTCGACGATTTGTTCAAAAAATTAGAAGAAAATCAGGCTTTAAGCAATTTGCTGTTCGATTTGACGGTTGGTAAAATAAAATACGAGTTCAATGCAGACGACCCCGTTATAAAATTTGGACTTATGTTCGGATTTTTGGCAAGAGAAGAAAAATTACCAAATGGATTGCAAATTCATAACAGAATTTTTGAAATTCGTATTACCAACTATTTTGTTGCAAAAACCCAGAGAGAAT
>Ga0099364_10008018_pt1 | contig 14957 bp, 24 predicted proteins | sample TergutTh196P3_FD_73070 | JGI IMG/M metagenome (GOLD analysis project Ga0099364, IMG submission 73070) | Microcerotermes parvus P3 segment gut microbial communities from Pointe-Noire, Republic of the Congo - Th196 P3 | ecosystem: Host-associated > Arthropoda: Insects > Digestive system > Gut ... | reverse complement strand
CTCGATGTTCTGCCGCGCGGTTTCGATGAGGTATTGCGACGGCTTCAGCCCGTCAACCTCCTGCAGACCGATTGCCGTCTGCCAGGCGTGACCCTTCGCCCTTTGCTCCGGCTCGCCTTGCCGGATATACGCTTCGAAATGGCTATCCACGGCCTACACCTCCACCTTCTTCAGCCGCCTCCTGCTGAAGCCCGGCGGACGCGCGATCAGGAACAGGATCAATGATGAAGTGCCTTTTCATGTGTTTCCAAGAAGCCAGTCAATGGCATTAAAGTGTTGGATGCCGTTATGGTTGCAGTGCGTTCCGTCGGCGGTAATGAGGATTTTCGGATGATGATCCTTGATTTTATCGAACGCGCCGGTTTCGCGTTTCAACGTGGCGTCCGAATCAATCCCATACGCGACCTGCACATACTCCCTGTTTCCGTTCTTCTCCGCGACGAAATCAATTTCCGCGTTGCGCAAAACCCCGACGGCGATCTTGTACCCGCGCGCCATCAATTCCATGGCGACGATGTTTTCCAGCCTTCCGCCGAGGTTCGCGTCAACGGAGGAGCGCTTGAGTTGCAAAAGCCCGACATCCGCGATGTAGTATTTCTCCAGCGTGGCGAAAACGCTCTTGCCCCGTATGTCGTAACGGTCAACCCGCGTGAACAACAGCGAGGAGACGATACGCCGGATGTGGTTGTAAAGCGTTTCGGACGAGACGGAGCGGCTTTGCCCCTTCAGATATTTCGATATGGAACGCGCGGAAAAAACCGATCCGATGTTTTCGATCAGGAACCGCACCTCGTCGTCGAGCAAGGCGATGTCGCGGATGCCCGAACGCTGGATGATGTCGCGCAGGACGATGGAGTCGTAGACATCCCCGAGGTATTTGCCAATCTCCTGCGCCTGGCCGAACGCGAACCGCCCCGGCAACCCGCCCCATTGGATGTAATCGTCAAAAACATCCCTCATGCTTTTGCCCTTGTTCACCGGCGTTTGCGCCGCCTCCGACAACGTGAACGGCGTGACGCCAAACTGCACGAAACGCCCCGCGAGCCGCGTCGCGAGTTCGCCCGACAACAGGTGCGCGTTGCTGCCCGTCATGAAAATGTTCGCCTTGCCGGAAGCCCGCAACGAATTCACGACCGCCTCAAACCCCTCCACCATTTGAATCTCATCGAAGAACAAATGATACCTGCGCCCCTTCCTCATGCGCTTGGCAAGGTACCCATGCAAGTCCTCGGCGGTTTTAATTCCCGAAAACTCGAAGAGCTCAAAATTCATCGAGATCATCGCATCCTCGGGCACCCCGTCCGCGCGCAAATCATCCGCGATTTGCGACAACAGCACGGACTTACCCACACGGCGCATTCCGATGATGACCTTCAGCAAGTCGTTGGCTTGATAAAACGGCCTGATTTGATTCAAAAACTTTTCGCGCTTAACCATGACACCATAATCCCACAAAGTGGCTAAAACATCAACAAATAATTCGACACACCGAATGAAAAAGAATATTTTGACGTTTTTGTTCGGCATGACATGACAAAATCGCCATAGTGTTTCCTCCTGACATTAGACTTGTTGGGAAATAAAGGCAAGTCCCGCATGGGACAGCACTTTATTAACCGTAGGTTTCAACCTACGGTATCGGGGCTCATATGCGATCAAGTCCCGCAGGGACGGCACTTCTCGCGCAACGTACCGTCCCTGCGAGACTTGGTTAGGAGGCTATCCTTGCCGTAGGCTAAAGCCTACGGTTAATAAAGTATCGTCCCTGTGGGACTGGACACACTATTTTTGAATCCGCGCAAATCCACTCAATCCGCGTCATCCGCATGCCAATCTAGAGCATATTAAGAAAAATCGTATCCGATTAGCCCAAGTGACGCATTTGGAAAGTCCCGCAGGGACTTCACGTTAATAACCGTAGGCTTCAGCCTACGGCAGAGGAGCCCTCCCTCGACAAGTCCCGCAAGGGACGACACTTGGGAATGGGCATTGTGCCGTCCCTGCGGGACTTGCAGGGGAGTGGGCGCCCCGCCACCGTGGGTTGAAACCCACGGTTATTAAAGTGCTGTCCCTGTGGGACTATCGAGACATCACGTCTCTTGTGGAACAGAGCGAAATCTAAAATCTAAAAACTAAAAACTGGAAACTAAAAACTTTCCCACCCCCTCTGCGCCTCCGCGTGAAACAAAACCTGAATCCGCGCAAATCCACTCAATCCGCGTCATCCGCGTGCCAATCTAAAATCTAAAATCTAAAAACTGGAAACTAAAAACTTCCCTCCAGTGACCCCTCCGCATGAAACATAATTCAAATCCGCGCAAATCCACTCAATCCGCGTCATCCGCGTGCCAATCTAAAAACTGGAAACTAAAAACTAAAAACTAAAAACTAAAAACTTCCCCCTCGCCCGCCCCCCCTCACACCTCCACCTTCTTCAGCCGCTTCCCGCTGAAACCCAGCGGACGGGCGATCAGGAACAGGATCAGGATGACATACGCCACCGCGTCCATCCACTGGCTCCCGATGTGGTACGCCGCCAGATGCTGCGCCGCCGCCAACAGCAACGCCCCGCCCGCCAACCCCCATGCGCTCCCCACGCCCCCGATGATCATCGCCACCACCCCGTACAACAACCAGCGGAACCCCATCGTCGGCGTCATGTCCGTGTCAAACGCAATCAAAATCCCCGCCACCGCCGCCAACGCCGACCCCACCCCGAACGCCCACAAAATCGTCCTGTCCGACGAAATCCCCGCCACGTTCGCCAACTCGGGGTTGCTCGCCACCGCGCGGATGTTCCGCCCGATACGACTGTACTTCATAAACAACGCACACGCCACGAACAACGCCAGACACACCGCCACCGTCACAATCTGCACATCCGTGACATACGCCCCCAGAAACCGATGCCCCGCCTTCACTTCCCAGAAACGCACGCTCCTCGTCGAATCCCCCCACACCATCGAAACCACGTTCTGCAACACCGTGTAAAGCCCCAGCGACGCGATCATCAGAATCATCGCCGACGCCCCCCGCCTCCTCAGCGGCCTGTACACCCCGACTTCCGACAACATCCCCACCCCCGTCGCGCAGACAACCGCCAACGGCACCGCCAACGCCAACGGTAAACTCAACTGCCTGAAAAAGAAAAACGTGAAATATGCGGCAAACGTCAGCGTGATGGCGTGGGCGATGTGGAAAAATTTGGAGGCATAATAAACCAACGAGAATGATTGGCAAATTAGAGCGAGTAAGGTAAATGATAGAATAATATGACTAAAAACCTGTTGCATATTTACTATTTTCCTAAAAACATATCAACCGTTTCTTCATCTCGTATTTTTTGAATATTATTATCTGTGGTCAACAAATATTCTGCTGGCTTTAATTGGGCGCAAAAATTTGAGCTCATTGAGTAACAATAGGCACCCGCATAATGAAAGCACAGTAAATCCCCCTCTTCCACAAATGGAAAATCAACATCGCACGCAAAAAAGTCATCGGATTTTGCAGAATTTCCTACGATATAAACATGGCGCAATATTTTGTCTGTTTCCTTTACCCTTTTAAAAACAGTAATGCGATGTTGCGATTTGTAAATATACGGTCGTGGAAAAATCGCCAAGTTTGCATCCACCCCGATAAATATTTTCCCATCTTTTTCAAATTTTTCGGTAACAGAACATATAAATCTACCTGCTGGTGCAATAATGTACCTTCCCGGTTCTATTTTCAGTTCGATTGAACTTGACAATTGCGGATGCTTTAAACGCGCCTTGTGAAATTCCGTGACAATTTCTTCAATTCCAAAATCTGATTCCTCTTTTGTAAAATCCAGTCCAAAACCACCACTTGCATCAATAAATTCAATATTATTAAAAAGGGTTGCACATTTAAGCAGTTTTGATAAACCAGCCTTATAGAAATCAACATCAGAAATGTTTGTTCCAAAATAAGAATGAATCCCTATTATTTTTGCATTGGTTTTATGGCATAAATCTATAGTCTGCTGTAATTGTTTTTCGGAAATTCCTTGCCGATGGATTTCCAAATGATTATATTTTTTATAGAAACTGGATTCAAACGAAATTCTTATCCCAATTTGCGTTATGCCACATTGAAGATATTTTACTAACTGATTGTATGAATCAGCAATCACCACTGGATTTATTTTTACAATCTGTTCAATTTCAGTTTTTTTTAAATTTGAGGAACAGAAAATAATTTTATCATTTGTAAAACCAACGTTTAATGCAATCAACAATTCTGAAATCGAAGAGGTAAAAACTCCTAATCCGCGTTCTTTGATTAATTTCAGTAAATGAATGTTATTATTCGCCATTAACGAAAAATGTATATGGCTCTTTGACAGTCCACAAAACATTATTTTATCTATTTGGTTATAGATAATTGATGTGCTATACAGATAAAAAGGCGTTTTAAGGGATTGCATTTTTTTCTGATTTTTTTTCCATATAAGCGTAAAAATCCGATAACTTTAGTTTATGTAAAAAAAAGATTTCACATACAACTAAAACTAAAAACGCAAAAACACCCACAACAGTTAGTGCTTTTAGCATTTCATCATTCAATTTCTTGTCTAATCCAATCAGAACAAGTGCAAATAAAAGTAGATTTATAACTCCGTCCGCAACCTTACACCTAATATAATACTTTTTGGGGAGATATTTTTTGGATGTAAAACTAGATATGCGTTTTTCATTTTGATTCTTATCCTGCCATGAGTATTCGTGTAGCTCCATTAATATTAAAACGAGACCCTGAAATGCGCCACCTATAATCCAACACAGGTTAAATTGTGCTACAAATACAGGATAGAATTGGGATATACACTCTACTTTCATAACGCTTTCCACATTTTCCAGCTCAGTAAAACAACAACCACAATAACCCCAACGATGCAAAATAACGCTAGTAATGAAAAAGTGTTATAAAAATACCATCCTCCAGCAGAAAAAATCAATAGCATACATATCTGTAAATATAGCCCAAATCGGTTCTTGTCATTTTTTTGGCTTATAGTGGTGTAATATCGATAGTTATTAATCAGGTCTATCAATTTATCATAATCATTAAGTTTTTCTCTTATCGTAATTCTAACCAAGTCGGGTCTATATATCTTTGTTATTTGTCCGTACAAATCCATACACGAAGTTAAACCTATTCCGCGAATAAATGGGTCTTCAGAATTTAAGTATTGAAAAAAATGGCTTCTAAACCATATATTGTTTTCGGTATATTCTGCTCTGTTTACAGAAGAGATATTCTCATCTATCTTTTTATTTAAGTCTCGTAGCAACTCGTCAACTTCTTCATTTAATAAATTATACATGTGCCAAGTACCTCTTACTGCACAATAAGTACGGAAAATTCCACAACTAAATTCCATAAAAGGAGTATAAGTGTTAATATTATCAGGAGAATCAAAGTTTACCTCACCATTATGGATCGTTAAAAGGCAATTATTATGTACTTGTACAAAAAAATCATTTGAAGCATAAAGATTTTTCTCAAAATCATCGTTGTCATGCCTATGGTCAAGTACATCTTTTGAAACCCCATGAAGAATGGATGGTACTAAATTACGGAGAAGATTATTTTGGTTAGATTTAAGCATAATAAATATCGAGGGTTCTTGGCAAATCTCAACGCCATTGTTATTCTTTTTTGATGGATGCGTTGAGTCTTTCCAAAATAATTTATTTTCGTTTTTATAAACCGAATTTTTTAATTTAATACTATCGCTTTCTTGCAATGCTTCGTTCAACTGTTTAATCAATTTTTCAACTGTTTCTTGGCAACAAGTATGCGGTGTAAAGGATTGTTCATTGTCTAAATGAAAATAAGGGATTTGTTTTCGCTGATTCAAGTGATAAATATCATCAACAGATATCTCGTTCGCCCTATTTATTTGGACTGATAGCCACATTATCCCCATGCCAGTTTGAAAAAAAGTCGTATGAGTTGATAATCTACAAGTTAGTTGTTGATTATTCGGAAATATATCTGTTACAGATATATTCTGATTGTCAAATTTCTTTCTGATGTTAAAGTGAGGAAACTTATAATACAAGGCTGAACGATTTTGAAGCGGCTCCTGTTCTTCGGATATATGGTAACGTACCGTTAAGTTATCGTCCATGGCTTTAATTTTTTCGGTCAATTGCTCAATGAGTGTTGGCGATTTTACATTGGAGTTAGCATTTTTGATAAAGCTTTCGTCCTCCCAAGGTAAAACTATACGTTTCTCCTTCTCCTCCTTCGGAGGTTTACAATAAGCCCCGAGAAAAAAACTAAACACATAGTTGATTGTAATGTCTTGCAGACATATGGCGGTGGTGGCTTGTGTGTTCATTGTTGTATTATGATAAATTGATTGTTTTTGACCTGTTTGATGAAAATAGGCTTAACCACATCGCCGTCTTTCGTATAGGATTGTAACCCAGAGGCACCGCTATAGTCTTTTATAGACGATATGTAACCGGAAATGTCATCGGTATTGAATCCGACACTTTCAATCGCTTTGCACAAGATGTAAACCGTATCATATCCGTTCGCCTCAAAAATGGATGGCTCGCTCCCGTATTTATCCATAAATCGCTGTTTGAACGGGGTCACTTTATCAAAGAAATCAGCAGATGGGATACTGAAGATTGCCCCCTCCGAAGTGTTTCCCGTTATTTCAAGCAACTCTTGAACTCCGTAATCTGCATCCCCTAAAATTTGACAATTAATCCCCATTTCTCTTATTTGTTTGGTGGCATACGCCATTTCGCGATGGTAACCTGCCAAATATATGGCAGATGGATTGTACGTCTTGACTTTGGCAATTTGAGTCTTGAAATCACTTTCATTTTGTGGGTACGTTTCCATGGTGTGAATTACACCACCCAACTCCTCAAATCTTTGTTTGAAGCGACTGGATAATCCTAATCCATAATCATTGTTTACAAAAATAACCGCCACATCCTTGATTTCCAAATTGCCAAATGTATAATCAGCCAAAACAGCCGCTTCCAAATCATCAGAAGTCCAGTTTCGGAAAAAATATTTGCTAATTCCAGACAGCTTGGGATTTGATGCCGCTGGCGAGAAGAGAATCACTTTATTTGCGGTGGTGATAGGTTCAACCGCCAAGGTTACCGAACTTGAAATGGTTCCAATTATCATCCGTATATTTTTATCCAAAACAAGTTTTTGCGCACCATTAACCCCATCTTTGGGAGAGCCTTTTGTATCCTCATAAATGATGTTAATTTTCTGACCCTTTACTCCACCTTCGGTGTTGATTTCTTCGACGGCAAGATCAATTCCTTTCTTGGCTCGCTGTCCGTATTCAGCAATGTCACCTGTTAAAGATAGTAAAGCACCTATCTTAATCGCTTCTTGCTCATTTCGGCAAGAACACAAAACCAACGGCAACACTGCCGTAGCCAGTAACGCAACTTTGATTTTTTTCATTTCTTGACTTCTCCAAGTTCGAGTTCGATTTCCGTGGCGTTAGCACCTGCCAACGCCTGTTCTTTATGCTCCACGACAATGAATGAAGCACGAGATTGCAGACTTATAATCATGCCAGCAAGTTTTGCAGTGACAGATTCGTCCGCTCCAGCAAAGGGTTCGTCCAAAAGAAACATGCAGGCATTATGGATGAAAACATTGGCGAAAGCAAGCAATTGTTTTTCGCCTCCACTGAGGTTAAAAGGTGTACGCTTGCGGAGTTCGGCGAGACTGGGGAATTCGTCAAAAGTGCGCTCGATCCTTTGCTTCGCTTCCGCCTTTGAGTAGATGGAAGCCGAAGTTAACAAATTCTCCTCGACGGTGAAATCCTCAAACACATTTCGCTTTTGTGGCATATAGACAATACCACGCTGGATCATCGTTTCCGTTGGCAGGGCGGTGATGTCTTCACCGTTGAAAATAATCTGTCCTTCATGTGTCCATGGTTCCAATAAACCGTAGATGGTTTTCAGAACCGTACTTTTGCCCGATCCGTTTCCGCCTGTGAGCAAGACAATCTCCCGCTCCCTGACCTCAAACGAGACATCCGTCAGCACCTGCTTCTTCCCATAACCAGTGGTGATGCGTGAAACGCACAACATGGTTTTTCCATTCATGTGCGATACGTTCTTCATCGCATTATACAACCTCCGTCAACAACGAAATTCTGCCCAGTGATATAAGACGCATCGTTCACAAGAAAGTACAAAGTTTTGAATACATCTTCCAAGGTTCCCAACCTCCCCGCAGGAATGGCACTTACGACTTTGTCATAATTTTCTTTGATGTCCAGCGCATACCTTGTTACGACCTCCTCCGTGGCAATGTACCCAGGTGTTATGGTGTTCACTTGAATTTTGGGAGCCAATTCAAGTGCAAGGCACCGGGTAAAATTAAGTATTCCAGCACGAGCGGTACAGTAGTTGATCCCGTTTTTTCTTCCTTGAAGCGCAGTCACCGCACCAACGTTGATGATGCATCCGTGATCGCCTCGATAACGCAATGCGTATTCCTGGCAACATAAAAATGTTCCCGTTAAAATGGTGTTGAGTACTCGATGCCAATCGTCATCACGCATATTTAAAAAGGGTGCATCCTTGTTGACACCTGCCATATTGATGAGTACATCGCACCGATTAAACTGACGGTAAATAACGTCGAACATCTCATGTACCTGTTTGCGGTCGGCTACATCTGCTTGGCAAGAGAGTAGTGTGGCATTAGATATTTTATCACGGATTTTTTCCACAAGTGCTTCCGCTTCCAAACAAGAGTTGGAATAATTAATAACGACACAATATCCCTTTTCAGCAAATCGAAGGGCTGTGTGAGCCCCTAATCCTCTCGAAGAGCCAGTAATCAGTACGACTTTCTTGTCCGATGCTTCAAAATTCATTTTGTGCCTTTTTCTCGGAAGAGATATTGCTTAAAACAGACCCAAAAGTCAATAGTTGTCTTTCACCGCCCGAGAGGTTGAAGGGGGTGCGTTTACGGAGTTCGGCGAGGCGGGGCAGGGTCTCGAAGACGCGCCCCGCCCGTCGCCGCGCCTCCGCCCTCGGGTAGATGGATGCCGCCGTGAGCAAGTTCTCCTCCACCGTGAAATCCTCGAACACATTCCGTTTCTGGGGGACATAGACAATGCCGCGCCGGATCATCGCCTCCGTGGGCAGGGCGGTGACATCCTCCCCGTCAAAGACAATCCGTCCTTCCTTCAAAGGTAGCACAGGCGACCTCGCCTGTGCATCGCAAGTCGAACCCACAGGCGAGGACGCCTGTGCCACCTTCCACGGCTTCAACAACCCATAGATCGTCTTCAACACCGTGCTCTTCCCCGACCCGTTCCCGCCCGTGAGCAAGACCACCTCCCGCTCCCCGACCTCGAACGAGACATCCGTCAGCACCTGCTTCTTGCCGTACCCCGTGGTGATGTGTTGGACACTCAGCATGCGATTCATTCTTTGCCCGCGACGGCGAAACGGGGGAGGGGCGTGTCCCTCGCGCTGGCGACGACCTTCATCCCGTATTGCCTGATGATGGGTTCGGTACGCCGCCAACGGTATTCCACGCGTTGCTCGGGTGTCATGTGCTTGGTTTTTTCGTAGTTTCTGAGACGGATTGCGTCAATCTCGTCCTCGATGGTGTTAGGTGTTTTCATTTTAATCCATTCCCATGGGTGAGTTTAACTCGATGGCGCGGAAGCCATGAAAGAGGTTGATTTTGGCGGTTTCCATGATCGTCCTGCCTTTGACGATGTGCCTGAAATTCAAACTGAAAATGATGTCCAAGTCGTTCACGGCGGCGATGGCGATATGCAAGCCGTCTTCGCGGTGTGTCGGCGGGATGATGCCTTCATTGATGTAAATATCGGCAAGACGTTCGGCAACATCGCTGGGTTTGAGAACGGTGATTCCATACTTGGGAATCAACCCCAGCATATTGGCGCGTTTGGGTTCCTGAGCATCTTCCAATTCGTCAATGACTGTGTCTGAAGTGTACGCCTCATACTTCCCGGCGGCGATTTCCTTGAACAGCCTCACGGTGTCGGCATGGGCGTCCCTGTCTGGTTCAAAGTAATAATTGAACAAGGTCGTCTCCAGATAGATTTTCGTCTTCCGCATGTTCGTGGATGTCATGCCGCCTCCTGTAGGCTCCATTTCCCAGTCATGTTTACGCAACGCTCCTTTGAAAAAATACCATTATGCGCCCAAGCGTTGACGAAAGCAAGCATTTGTTTTTCCCCGCCCGATAGGTTGAAGGGGGTGCGGCGGCGGAGTTCGGCGAGGCGGGGTGCGACGGCGCACTGCCAGCAGGTCTTGAAGACGCGCCCCGCCCGTCGCCGCGCCTCCGCCCTCGGGTAGATGGACGCCGCCGTGAGCAAGTTCTCCTCCACCGTGAAATCCTCGAACACATTCCGTTTCTGGGGGACATAGACGATGCCGCGCCAGATCATCGCCTCCGTGGGCAGGGCGGTGACATCCTCCCCGTCGAAGACAATCCGTCCCTCCTTCAAAGGTAGCACAGGCGACCTCGCCTGTGCATCGCATGCCGAGTCCACAGGCGAGGACGCCTGTGCCACCTTCCACGGCTTCAACAAACCATAAATGGTCTTCAACACCGTGCTTTTCCCCGACCCGTTTCCGCCCGTGAGCAAGACCACCCCGACCTCGAACGAGACATCCGTCAGCCGCAGGGTTTCGCCCCGCGCTAATGACGGCAGACTTTCAGTCTGCTTAAGAGGAATGATGTGTTGGACGCTCAGCATGGTTTTAACGACCTGAGGAAATGCCCGCCCTCCATTTGGGATGTGCTGGATGATGAACGGGCGGCAACCTTGAATCCGTATTCTTTGGCGGCGGCCTCGCCAATTTTATTGACGCGCTCCACGCGTTGCTCCGGCGTCATGTCCTTGGTCTCCTCGTAGATGGCGAGACGGATGCGGTTGATGTCCCTTTCAATCGTGTTGGGCGTTTTCATGTTTTCACCTCCATGGGGGAGAAGATTTCAATGATCCGGCAGTTATGCAAGGCGTTGATGCCCGCCGTGCCGAGCTTTGTTTTGCGATTGACGATATGTTCAAAGTTCAGGCTGATGATCATGTCCAAATCATTCAACGCGGCGATTGCGACATGGATGCCGTCCATGCGGTATCTTAACGGGATGATGCCTTGCTCGACATACGCGTCCGCCAATTTTTCAGCGTCCTTGTCCAAGGCAAAAACCGTGATGCCGTATTGCTCCACGAGGGCAATCATTTTTCCGCGTTTGGGTTCCTTTGCTTTCTTCAATTCATCAATCACATAAAACGACGTGTAGGCCTCATACTTCCCCTCGGCGATTTCCTTGAACAGCCTCACGGTGTCGGCATGGGCATCCCTGTCCTTGTCGAAGTAGTAATTGAACAAGGTCGTCTCCAGATAGATTTTTGGCTTCCGAATGTTCGTGGATGTCATGCCGCCTCCTGCAAGCTCCGTTTTCCAGTCATGTTTGCGCAACGCTCCTTTGAAAAAATACCATTATGCGCCCAAGCGTTGGCGAAAGCAAGCAATTGTTTTTCGCCGCCCGAGAGGTTGAAGCACCTGTTTCTTGCCGTACCCCGTGGTGATGTGTTGTACGCTCAGCATTTCCCCTCCTGTTCAACAGCCATTCCACGCAGGGGCGCAGGGAGGGTAGAGACTGCCGACGCTCGCCCTCCAACATTGGCGTAATGCTCCTTGGCTATCGCAATGGCACGGTACATGTAGAATTGCCGTTTCAAGTCATCTTCGATAAACATTATCGAACGAAGATGAGTCCATGTCAATTGTGTACGCACTGCGTATACAATTTGGTCTTCTGAAAAAGTATACGCGGCGCGTATACAATGTAAAAGTTTTCTGTCGCTCCATCCTCCACCATATCTTTCGGTTAATTTTATGGCGAGATTTTTGACGATTTGCTTCCCGTATTCGGCTCTTTTATTGTATAAAACATCCTCTTTGATACGCTTGCCAATCTGCCAGTGCATGACACAGGCTTCGGCGTTCACGGTCGTAGCCAGTCGCTGGCGTGTACTTTCTATCAGGAAACAGACATCCTCGTAGAGCAGGCTTTCGGCTTGCCTGTCCCGCAAAGACGCATCTGATGTCGGGGCGGTCAGCATGCCTTCCTCCAGCCCGAGTGACAGGACGATTGATAAACAAGAGGTGTAATGTGTTGGACGCTTAGCATGGTTCCGTATTCATCTCCGGTTCCTTCGAGGGGGGATCGTTTTTCTCCAACCATGCCTTGAGCGTTGTCATCAGCGGCGGAAGGTCCTGTGATGCCGCACGCAAGACAATGTTGTCGTCCACGACATCATACCCATGCGCGATTCGATCCCTCATGCCGATGACGGCGCGCATTTCCGGGAAGCGCTCGCAAAACGAAGGGTCTGCATCCCTCACCCTTTTCAACGCCTCTCCAAGGATTTCAAACGCCCGTTCGATGGCGAGACGATTTCTAAGGTCAGAGCGATGGGCTTCCAGCGTCAGCCCCGCCGTGAACTCCGAAATCGCACGGCAGGCCTCCACGGCATCCCATACGGATTTCTTTACATCATGTGCCATACACCAACTCCTTGTCTCTCTCAATGCTCGCGCGGAAATACGGGTTGCGAATGGATCTGTAATTGAGCAAATCCACTTTCTTGCCTAAGAGCGATTCGAGACTTTCGGCGAGGTCGAGAAAGCGATGGAGATAATTTTCCTCGCCCTCGAACTCATAGAGAAAATCAAGGTCGCTCGTTTCGGGGTCAAACGTCCCGCGAGCCGCCGAGCCGAACACTTCAAGGCGACGGACATCCAGCCGACGGCAATGCTCGGCGATTCCTTCCCGCTTCTGTGTGATAAGTTCAACCATGATGACAAATCCTCCAACGCGGAAAAGAATATCATCCAACGGACGAAACCGCAAGACGGGAAAACAAAAATTGCCGTCCACCGCCGTGATAGACCTGCATTATCGCGCCCCCCCGTTTTTAAGGCACACGTCATATAAATGCCTGACCGTCCAAAAGGGGTTGTCCGTATGCAACGCCCACCAGTTTTCATTGAGATAATCCCATGCGCCGTATTTTTTCAGGTATCGGTAGGAATCCGGCATGGACATCTTGAATGACTTGGAAAACTCCGGCACGATGAAACTGATGAAGCCGACCTTGCCCATCGCGACCCCTTCCCGTTTGACGGGCGCGTTTTTCATGTTCTTATTCATTGTTTTGGTTTCCGTGTGGATTTACCTTGTTCGATTAGCTGCTTGCCCTGGGCATACCGTTCCCAAAAATCCTCGCCCCCCCCCGTGGTTTTTTCAAAGAGCTTATAAATGAAAATGTCTATTGCGTCACCCGGGACAAACACATTCCCTTCCGGACCACTAAACATGATACCATCCGTCTCGTCACAGCCAAAAATATGCCAATCGCACTCAGACCATCTTGAATAAGCCATACCCATTTACTCCTTTGTGCAGGCCTCATACTTCCCGGCGGCGATTTCCTTGAACAGCCTCACGGTGTCGGCATGGGCGTCCCTGCCTGGTTCAAAGTAATAATTGAACAAGGTCGTTTCCAAGTCGTTTTTCGGCTTCCGAATGTTCGTGGATGTCATGCCGCCTCCTGCAAGCTCCGTTTCCCAGTCATGTTTGCGCAACGCTCCTTTGAAAAAATACTATTATGCGCCCAAGCGTTGGCGAAAGCAAGCAATTGTTTTTCCCCACCCGAGAGATTGAAGGGGGTGCGTTTACGGAGTTCGGCGAGGCGGGGCAGGGTCTCCAAGACGCGCCCCGCCCGTCGCCGCGCCTCCGCCCTCGGGTAGATGGATGCCGCCGTGAGCAAATTCTCCTCCACCGTGAAATCCTCGAACACGTTCCGTTTTTGGGGGACATAGACGATGCCGCGCCGGATCATCGCCTCCGTGGGCAGGGTGGTGACATCCTCCTCGTCAAAGGTGTTCTACCCTGCCGTCTTGGAGGCATGGACATTGTTTTCCATGCGGCGCGCGTCCGTCCCGTGGAGGGCGCGGGCATCGCCGAAAGGCTGGCAACTGGTGCGTGTTTCAAACATGATGCTCAATCCTCGTTTCGCCATAGGGAACGAAAAACGAAATCAATATACCACAACATGCGTCCAGCATGCAATTTTTCGCGATTTTTTTTCGCGCCATTGTCGCGACGGCAAGGTTGTCCCACACATCGAAGGAGAATTGCTATGACACTCAAACCCCAAATTGCCGCACACCAACATCTCGACCTATCCACGCGAGAAGAAATGCTTGTATTGCACCAACGCAACTTCGCTGGGGTTTGCGCAGATTTTTTTTTGCAGACCTTGGCGAAAAAGACTGGGTGATCGTGTTGCGTAACGTAGCAAACCGTGTCGTCGGGTTTTCCACCCAACAACTCATCTCCAATGTCCTCGGCGCGGACAATGTGAGATTCCTGTTCAGCGGTGACACCATGGTATCGCCCGAATATTGGAACACGCCATATTTGTCCGGCTGCTTCGGATACCTGATGCTTCGCCTCATGGACACCCATCCCGGCACACCGCTCTACTGGTTCTTAATTTCCAAACGCTCCGACACCGTCATACGCTTTTTCCTCGACCGCAACCTCCATTACGCCGACGGCGACGCACTCGCCTGCCTACCCCCCCCCCATCACCCGCTCCAACCTCAACATCCTCGCCCATGATGCGGATTATCTTGGCGCGGTCGGGAGGTTTGTGTGGGGCAAGGTAATGACGTTGACCCCGAATGCTAAAAATGTGCGGTTGGTGTCGGTTTGGCATCTGTCGTTTTTAACAACGGCGGCTCGCCGCCGCTTTTCGACGCGGGGGCTTGTCCCCGCGTGGGGACGGTTGTAGGGGGGGGGCGTGTATGTACCCGAGTGCTGGTGCGTGGGGCGAGCCCCACGCATGAAAA
>Ga0099364_10008017_pt1 | contig 14959 bp, 13 predicted proteins | sample TergutTh196P3_FD_73070 | JGI IMG/M metagenome (GOLD analysis project Ga0099364, IMG submission 73070) | Microcerotermes parvus P3 segment gut microbial communities from Pointe-Noire, Republic of the Congo - Th196 P3 | ecosystem: Host-associated > Arthropoda: Insects > Digestive system > Gut ... | reverse complement strand
CACTGGAAGTGACCTGAAACATGCCCGGGAAACTGCTTCCAGATATCTTCTGGAAAGGCTTGTTCATTCAATTCTTGATGGCTCCAGAATACCGGACCCGGGTTCAGGCAGATATCCGCCGGAATGCGCCAGTCTGATCGCGATTGAACCCTTTATTGGCACATAGTTTGTGCGCAACTTTTGGGTTCTATGGAACGCAAAAGGCATCGTCCCTGTCCCTGATTCTGGCAGGAGACTTCATGTTGAACCAAAGATGAAGTCTCCTGCCAGAATCAGGTGGATTGAAATTCATTCAGGATTCAGTGAGACCATTATGTCTTAACAGGGCGTCTATTGCGGGCTTTCTTCCGCGAAAGGCTTCAAATGAGTCCATGGCAGGGCGTGAACCTCCAACAGCGAGTATTTCATCAAGCAGCCGACTTCCCAAAGCACCCGATATCACAGTTGAGCCGTTTATGCTTTCCTCTTCAAATGCACTGTAAACATCAGCCGAAAGTACTTCAGCCCACTTGTAGCTGTAGTAACCAGCGGCATAACCGCCAGCAAAAATATGCTTGAATGCGTGCAGGAAGCGATTATACCCGGGGGGGATAACAACAGCGTACTGTTTGCGGACTTCATCAAGTCTTTCCTGCGCGGTTTTTGAGCCTTCCGGGTCAAAGTCATAGTGAAGATGCATATCAATCAGGGCAAATTCGACCTGTCTGAGCATTTGAAGGCCTGAATGAAAATTTCTTGCAGCATACATCCTGTCAAAGAGCTCGCGCGGGAGCGGCTCTCCGGTTGTTTCGTGAGCAGTCATATTCCTGAGCACATCAAACTCCCAGCAAAAGTTTTCCATGAACTGGGAAGGCAGCTCAACGGCATCCCACTCAACGCCGGCAATGCCTGATACGCCCAGGTCATCTATCGCTGTGAGAATATGATGCAGCCCATGTCCGAATTCATGGAAGAGCGTAATGACTTCATCATGCGTAAAGTAGGCCATCTTCTGCTCTGCGTTTTTTTGAACAGGCTCAGTGAAATTGCAGACCAGGTAGGCTGCCGGCGTCTGAACGGCATCGCCAGTGCGGCGGCGGGACCGGACATCATCCATCCAGGCACCACCGCGCTTGCCGGGTCTGGCATAAAGATCAAGATAAAAATGCCCTATCAGTTGCCCGTTTTTTTCAACACGATAAAACCGGACATCTTCATGCCACACGGGTGCTGAATCAGTTTTGATAAAAACGCCAAAAAGCTGTTCAATCAGATGAAAAATGCCATCCATGACACGACGTTCGGGAAAGTACGCTTTGACTTCCTGCTCTGAGAAGTCATAGCGCAACTGGCGCAGTTTTTCCGAAGCATACGGGATATCAAAAGCACTCAGGTCATCAATACCGAGTGTTTCTTTTGCAAAAGCAGCCAGTTCTTTCATGTCGCGCTCGGCAAAGGGGCGGGCGCGGTTTGCCAGGTCCTGCATAAACGAGATAACCTGGTCAGCGGTTTGTGCCATTTTGGGCACAAGCGAGACTTCAGCGTAACTGGCATAGTTCAAAAGCCTCGCCTTGCTGTGTCTGAGTCTCAGTATTTCGCTTATCAGGGGAGTATTGTCCCATTCAGGGTTTTCTCCAAGTTCAGATGCACGCGTGACATAAGCGTCATACATTTTTTTGCGCAGTTCCCTGTTTTCGGCAAACTGCATGACCGGAAAATACGACGGGAAGTGCAGCGTGAGCCTGTAGCCGGTTTTGCCATCTTTTTGTGCTGCAGCCTGCGCCAGGTTCAGTGCATCAGCGGGCAGGCCGGCAAGCTCGCTGATGTCATCGGTAAAGTACGAATAGGCGTCAGTTGCATCAAGTACGTTTTCCGAAAACCGGGTTGTGAGCTGCGCGAGTTTTTCGACAGTTTCGGCAAAGACGGGCTTTTTGTCTTCGGGAAGTTCAGCACCGCCAAGGCGAAAATCGCGCAGGGCGTTTTCTATGACTTTTTTACGTGCAGCAGAGAGTGTTTCAAATTCTGAATGCTTTTGAAGCTGGCGGTATTTGTCAAACAGAGTCAGGTTTTGGGAAAGAGCCGTCCAGAATTCGGTAATAGCGGGCAGGTTTTCGTTATAGACAGCACGCAGTTCAGGCGTATCAATAACGGCATTCATGTGCCTGACAGCACCCCAGGCCCGGCTTAACTTTTCTGTTGCATTTTCAAGCGGTACGACAAAGTCATCCCAGCTGACGGATTCTGCCGGCAGTTCCATTTGTCTGACGACTTCACGGCAATGTGCGAGCAGTTCACTCATTGCAGGGGTGACATGTTCGTGAGTGATGAGGTCAAAACGGGGAAGATTGTCAAAGTCAAGTAGCGGATTTTTCATAGGTAGTACCCTGACGGTCACTCAAAAGAGAAGGGGCCAAGCCCTTTCTCTTTTGTGAATGAGAGCGGTCCTGAACGGAGAAAGAGTCTGCAGTCTGTTTACTGCCGGGCAGTCTGCTTTTGCGCGAGTTTTCTTTCTGCGGCTTCAATAGTGTTGACCAGGAGCATTGTAATGGTCATGGGACCTACTCCTCCTGGGACCGGGGTAATAAAGCCTGCGACTTCTTTTGCATTCGGAAAGTCAACATCGCTCCAGAGTTTGCCGTTTTCGTCCCGTTCAATGCCCACATCGATCACAACAGCACCAGGTTTGATCATGTCAGCCGTGATGATGTTGCGCCTGCCTGTTGCAGCAATCAGAATGTCGGCCTGCCGGGTATGAAAGGCGAGATCGCGTGTTTTGGAATTGCAGATGGTAATGGTTGCACCAGCCTGCAAAAGCATCATGGCCATGGGTTTGCCGACAATGTTTGATGCTCCAACGATGACGGCGTGTGCGCCCCAGACCGGATAGCTGATTGATTCGAGCATTTTCATGACACCGTAGGGCGTACAGGGATAGATTTCCGGTCTGCCGGTCATCAGGAGTCCTGCGTTGGTCACATGAAAACAGTCAACATCTTTTTCGGGGCTGATTGCTGAAATAACATTGTGGGTGTCGATATGGCCCGGGAGGGGAAGCTGTATCAGTATCCCGTGTATTAAAGGATCTTCGTTGAGCGCGCGGATTCTCTCCAGGAGTTTTTCTTCGGCAAAAGTATCATCGTATTTTTCAACGACGGAATGAATGCCGAGCGCCTGGGACGCTTTTTCCTTGTTGTTGACATAAACCTTGGAGGCAGGGCTGTCACCAACAAGAATGACGGCAAGCCCTGGTGTTTCGCCTTGTTCAATCAGTCTGGCTGCGCGGGCAGCAATATCGGCTCGCGTATCCTGTGCGAGCGCGTTTCCATTAATTATTTCAGCAGTCATAGAATTTGATGGGAATAAATAAAACAGTTTGATGATATAAAGGGTAAAAGGAAAAGTGCAATTATAAGGGAACTGAAAAGGAAGTTCCAATGCACCTGCTGCGTCATATCTCAACGGCCTGGTCGGAGTGGCTGGGATTCTGTTTTTTGTGGGGGTTGAAACGATGGTGTGACCAGGTGATGAAGAAAGAGGAAAAAACCCCACTTTCGTGGGGGCGTTTGAGGTCGATTTTGGAAGCGATCAGATGGCCTGTATATTCGACGCCTGCTTGCCTTTTGGGCCCACGGTCACTTCAAACTGAACTTTTTGTCCTTCTTTGAGAGTTTTGAATCCATTCATATTGATTGCAGAAAAGTGCGCAAACAATTCTTCGCCCCCATCTTCGGGTGTAATGAAACCAAAACCTTTTGAGTCGTTAAACCACTTGACTGTTCCTGTTGCCATAGTACTGGGTGAATCCTATAAAAATATTTTAATCTGCTTGCCCGTCTGAAAAGCTTAACTAATTTTTTCTGAGCCTGCTCTTTTGATATCATACAGATTGCCCTAACGCGCAATTGCAGTTATCTTGCAGTCATTGTTGGGGCAAAAGAATCCAAAGTCAAGCATTTCCCTCACTTTTTCGGGAATTAGTGACAAATAGTTGCACAAACCGGCACAACAGGCACTTTTAATAAAATATTGCAAACAGCCATAAACAGTAAAAAATAACCAAAAGTTTGTGCATAATAGAAATTTTATTCCCGATATGGAATTCAGGGATGTTTTAAAGCTGCCCGGTGCGACAAGGGCCATGTTACGCAAATATGCAGGAGCGGGTTTTTTGCAGGATGTCCGGCAAATAAACCCAGAAAATCATCAGGTTACAGCATTTCAGAGCTGGCAGGGGTACAGTTTGGGAATGCCATAAATCAGACGCAGGAACTGATATAAATTTTTATGGCTTTTTTCGGGTTTTCGCATTATTTACGATTATGGCGGTAAAAAGGTTTTTTATTTCGCTTTTGAAATAGCGCGTAAAGTGCAAAAATCGCGTAATATCGATTGAATACTTTGAACCCATTTATCGCTTATTGCACTGAACCAGAATAACGTAAGGTTTGAAACTGATATGGGAACACAACACGAACATGGTGTAGTACTGGAGCAGCAGGAGATGACGCTTACCGAGCCTCCTCTGTACAAGGTAATACTTCTGAATGATGACTACACGCCTATGGACTTTGTCGTCATTATTCTGCAGGAATTCTTTCTGATGGATCGTGCAACAGCAACCCAGACGATGCTCAAGGTCCATAATGAAGGAAGGGGAACCTGCGGTATATTTTCCAAAGATGTTGCACGAACGAAAGTAGAGCTGGTTATAAGTTATGCGCGCAGTGAGGGGCATCCCTTGCAATGCGTGATGGAGGAAGCATGATTGCACAGGAACTGGAAGTCAGTCTGCATTTGGCTTTTGTTGAAGCCCGGCAGGCACGTTATGAATTTATTACAGTCGAGCATTTGCTCCTGGCTTTGCTGGACAATCCGTCAGCGGCTACCGTCCTGAAAGCGTGTAATACCAATTTACTCGAATTAAGAATGACGCTGACCAAATTCATCAGCGACAATACGCCGGTCATCCCGGGTATGGGTGATGTGGACACACAGCCAACGCTGGGTTTTCAGCGTGTGATTCAGCGCGCCATTATGCATGTGCAGGCTTCATCAAGCGGAAAAAAAGAAGTCAATGGTGCCAATGTACTCGTTGCCATTTTTGGCGAAAAGGAGTCCCATGCTGTCTACTATCTGCACCAGCAGGGGGTAACACGGCTTGATGTGGTGAACTTTATTTCGCATGGCGTCAGAAAAGTTCCGCAAAAGACACCTCCAAAAATACATTTTTCTGAAAATGCAGAAGACAAACAGAGTGCAGCACTGGTCAAGGAAACGCCGCTGGATTTGTACACACAGAACCTCAACCAGGAGGCCCTGTCCGGCAGGATTGATCCATTGATAGGCCGCGAAGCCGAAGTTGACCGCGTCATTCAGGTCCTGTGCAGACGTCGCAAGAACAATCCTCTTCTGGTTGGCGAGGCCGGTGTTGGAAAGACTGCGATTGCAGAAGGCCTGGCCTGGCGTATTTCCCAGAAAGAAGTCCCTGAAATTCTGCATGAAGCGGTTGTCTATGTGCTGGACATGGGCTCGCTCCTGGCCGGAACAAAGTACAGGGGTGATTTTGAGCAGCGCCTGAAAGGGGTTTTGAACGAGCTGAAAGAAAACCCCAATTCGATACTCTTTATTGATGAAATTCATACGATTATCGGAGCGGGTTCGGCGTCGGGCGGAACACTGGACGCATCCAATCTGCTAAAGCCCGCTTTGTCTACCGGCCAGATGAAATGTATTGGTGCAACCACTTTCAAGGAATTTCGTGGCGTCTTTGAAAAAGATCATGCTCTTGCAAGACGTTTTCAGAAGATTGACATTCATGAGCCGACCATTGAGCAGACCGTCCAGATTCTTCGGGGCCTGAAGTCGCGTTTTGAAGACCACCATAACGTCAGATATTCGGCATCAGCACTGGCTACAGCAGCCGAGCTGTCCGCCCGGTTCATCAGCGACCGCCATTTGCCTGACAAAGCCATTGATGTCATAGACGAAGCCGGCGCAGCCCAGCGCATTTTGCCCAAGTCAAGGCAAAAGAAAACCATCGGCAAGTCCGAGATTGAAGATATTATTGCCAAGATTGCACGCGTTCCCGCCCAGACTGTCAATCAGGATGACAAGAGCAAGCTGCTCAATCTGGACCGTGATCTGAAAAATGTCGTATTTGGCCAGGATGATGCGATTGATGCGCTTGCTGCGAGCATTAAAATGGCCCGCGCAGGACTTGGCAAGGCGGACAAGCCGATTGGGGCATTTCTCTTCTCAGGCCCAACGGGTGTTGGCAAGACCGAAGTTGCCAGGCAGCTGGCTTTTGTACTGGGTATTGAACTGGTCCGCTTTGACATGTCGGAATACCTTGAGCGTCACGCGGTGAGTCGCCTCATTGGTGCTCCGCCCGGGTATGTCGGCTTTGAGCAGGGAGGGCTTCTGACAGAAGCCATCACTAAAAAGCCGTATTCCGTACTGCTTCTGGACGAAATTGAAAAGGCGCACCCGGATATTTTTGGCATTCTGCTCCAGGTCATGGATCATGGCACCCTGACGGACAATAACGGGCGCAAGTCCGACTTTCGCAATACCATCATTATCATGACAACCAATGCGGGTGCCGAGAGCTTTCAGAAATCCAGTATCGGATTTACCAATTCGAAGCAGCATGGTGATGATCTGGCTGATATCAAGCGGATGTTTGCTCCGGAATTTCGCAACAGGCTTGATGCCATCATCAGCTTCAAGGCACTGGACGAGATCATTATCCTGCGAGTAGTGGACAAATTCCTGATGCAGCTGGAAGAGCAGCTGCATCTGAAGAAAGTTGATGCTGTTTTTACGGACAGGCTGAGAAAGTATCTGGCGAAAGAAGGTTTTGATCCGTTAATGGGGGCAAGACCGATGCTGCGCCTGATTCAGGATCTGATCCGGCGGGCTCTTGCAGATGAACTCCTGTTTGGCCAGCTTGCCGCAGGTGGTTCGGTTATTGTGGATCTGGATGATGACGACAAAATCAGGCTTGAATTCCCGTCGGGCAAGCCGCCCGCAGTGGAAGTCGCGCCAGCGATGGCCGAAGCTGTTGAAGCAGAGTAAAAAGCCAGTATCTGCCAGGTTTCACTGTGGATAAAACCTTTGGCAACCTAAAGTTCAACCCGGTTATACCGCATCTTCAGAATGGAGAGCGCAATGCATCAGCGTGAAGTTGTTTTGCCCAATGGCGTCATTATGCCGACATTTGGGATGGGAACCTGGAACATGGGTGATTCCGTCCTGTCCGAGAAGCAGGAAGTCGCAGCACTTGTCCATGGTATTGAACTCGGCATGACTCTGATTGATACGGCGGAGATGTATGCCGATGGCAGAGCCGAGAGAGTCTGTGCCAAAGCCATAGCTGACAGGCGCAGCCGGGTGTTTCTGGTCAGCAAGGTCCTGCCAGGCAATGCAAACAGGCAGAATACCATTGCTGCCTGTGAGAAAAGCCTGAGGCGCCTGGGGACGGATTATCTGGATTTGTATCTTTTGCACTGGCGGGGCCGTTTCCCGCTGGAAGAGACATTTGAAGCTTTTGAACAGTTGCACAGGGCGGGAAAAATTCGCGCCTATGGCGTATCCAACTTTGACCTGGCCGATATGGAAGAAGTGGAAAAATTCGCTCCAGGCAAAAACAACGTAAACCAGGTTCTTTACAATACCGGGTCGCGCGGGATAGAGTGGGATCTCCTGCCGTGGCAGAAAGAAAGAGACATTGCCCTGATGGCCTATTCTCCCCTGCACCAGATGCGTCTGCTACGAAATGTGCAACTGGCGCAGATAGCGAGTGATTTGTCGATGACACCTGCCCAGCTCGCGCTTTCGTGGCTTTTTCACCAGGGTGTGATTCCGATCCCGAAATCTTCCAGTATTGCCAGGCTGGATCAGAACAGAAAGGCCTGGGACATAGTGCTGGATTCACCGACACTGGAAAGACTCAATACTGTTTTTCCGCCACCAACCCGCAAAACGCCGCTTGATCTTCTCTGACATTTCGCGGCACCTTTTTTGCGGGAGCACTGCCTGGCAGTGCTCAGTCAAAACGTCCTTCGTCTGCCATTTTGCGAACGGTTTTTATGGTATCAATATCAGCCTCACGCCAGGCTGACCGTTTGAAGCTGTTATAAAAGGCGTCTGGACCATCATCACTTGAAGTGTCTTCGTAGACAAAGCGGACAAAGAGTGTATCTGGCAGGGGTTCTTCAATGGTGATTTCCAGAGTTGAAGCCAGAATCTCGCCCTGTTCGGGGATCTGAAAAACGATCCGGCTTTCTTCAGTAAAAAAAACCTGGTCTGTTACAACGAGATTGCCAAATGAAAGGCTTCGCGAAATGGAGTCTGCTGTGCGCTCCACAATCTGGCATGAATCCATCTGGGGAACAAAAAGGGTTGGCTCTTCTGCCCGCAAGACGAGTCCGCGCCACAGCTGAAGCCGGGTGAGCGTACTTGACAGCGGGTCGTTCGGGTCGTTGATTTCGACGAGATGTTCAAATTTCATGGCGGTTTTGCTGGTGCTCTCTGACTTTATGCAGGGAGGGGTTGCGGTATAAAAACAGCCGTATCTATCGCTTTTTGCGAAAAGATACGGAGATGCCCGCAGTTTATGCCATCAGTCTGGCCCTGCGGCGGCACACTGGTTTAATGGACGGAAGAAATATTAACAGTATCTCAACCTGTTGACAAACATCCATTTTTTGAAATGTGCGTCTGTTGAGGGCTGGGTGTTAACTATCAGTCCCAGTCAGCAGCTTTCGTGTGCAATTATTTGCTTTTAGCACTTGCTGGGGAAATTTCTTCCAGAATGTCTTTTTCTGTCTCGACGAGCTTTGCTCCCTGGCGAATCAGTCTGTGAGGCCCTCGTGACAGGGCGGAGTGAATGGAGCCGGGTACGGCAAAGACCTCTTTTGACTGTTCTACGGCAATATGTGCTGCAGTCATCGAATTTGAATAGAGTTCTGCTTCAACGACCAGCAGCCCGCGGGAGAGCCCGCTGATAATGCGCATTCGTTTTGCGGCATTTTCTTTGAGAAGAGGCGTCCCAAGCGGGACTTCGCTGATCAGGCACCCTTCCTCGGCTATTCTTGTGGCAAGTATGGTGTTTTGAGGCGGGACGGTGATATCCGCACCTGTTGCCAGCACGGCAACAGTAGACGATGCTGTATTGAGTGCGCCCATGTGTGCGGCAACATCAATTCCCGGATTCATGCCTGAAACAATCGTGTAGCCGGCATTGCCGAGAGCCTGGGCAAACCGCCTCGAATCAAGAGTGCCCTGGTGTGTTGCACTTTTGCTCCCGGTGATGGCAAAGGAAGGACTGGAAAGCAGCTGAACACGTCCCGATACCCAAAGCATCACCGGCGGGTCTGCTATATCCAGCAGGGATGCCGGATAGTGAGGGTCACCCAGGGTTATGACGTGATTGCCCTTTATATTTATCCAGGCTTTTGTTTTTTCGATCTGGTCAGTGATGAATTCGCCGGGTGCCAAAAAAAGAGCCTTTGCCAGATGGCCAGGAACAACACGTTCGAGCTGCACGAGTGTTGCTGCAAAAATATGCTGCGGCAGGCCAAATTCCATCAGGAGGCGTCTTGCTCTGGCCGAGTCAATCCCTTCAGTACACAATAGCCGGAGCCATGCCGATAATTCTTCTTCAGACAATTTTTTCCTCCACAAAACGGTTTGGCAGCACCCTGGATCAGGTTTAAAGTGCCGCTATGATCAAGCCAGGTCCTTGCTGTGAGAGTAATGCACACCTCCTATTTTACCTGCAGACAAAAATATCTTGCACGAAAAAAATGGCGCATGCGGGCGTTAACTCAGGCGTGACATTCGGAAACTCGGGCACTGGGGAATAAAACGCTGTCATGGCATCTCCTCATATTATCAGCCAGCTGAAAACGCCACCATCGGCAGCAAATTTGGCAACCCGAAAAAGAATGTATTGACTGCCGACAGACCTGACGGGAAGTTATCAGGGGCATGTTTAATTAAATCAGCGTGATACGGCTGTTGTGGGTCAGGGTTTGGATTGTCTGTGCAGGCTTTGCCGATCTCGGAATTTCCGCTGGATGCGCTGACGGGAAATTTGGGTTAAACTTGACTGTGATTCTTCAAAGTTGAATTGAGAAATTATAAAATCATATCGGAGGAAAGTTGATGAAGATTATCCGAAAGCGTGTACTGGCAACTGCACTGGCATTGGGACTGGGACTGGGTGTTGCTCTGACTGCGGTGGCGCAACCCTATGGAAGAGGTCCTGGACCGGGTTACATGGGTGGCCCTGGGCACATGGCCGGATACGGCCCTTGCTGGCAGTATGATGATGAGATGAATTCTAACGCACGCAGATTGCAGGTACAACAGCGACTGTCAAGCCTGCAGAGCAGACTGCGGTTAAATGCCGAACAGGAAAAGGCGTGGAAAGATTATGAGGCTGTTATTGTGGACAATGTTCAGTCAATGCAGGATCGTCAAACACCAGATTTTGCAGGCATGAGTGCTCCTGAGCGTCTGGAAAATGTGCAGCAGCTGATGAGAGAGCGTGACAGTCGCATGACGCGACATCTTGAAGCCATGAAGGCGTTTTATGCCACCCTGGCACCCGAGCAGCAGCAGATTTTTGATGCTGAAGCAGGGATCGGTCCGGTTGGAACCTACCGTGAAGGCCGATGGCATCGCAGAGGGCCACGCTAAAATTGCCTTATACCAGTTCTGGATAAAAATTTAATGTAATTTGCCCATGTCTTCGTGAGAAGCGCATGAGAATTATCGAAGGAATGAATCCGGAATTGGTATTACACCTGTTAATGCTGTTTCCTGAATTTTAGCGCTGGCTTTTTTGCTGGCGCTTTTATTGACGGCTGACCATGAAACTGCGCATTTCAGTTGGGCCGATGTTTTGCGCATGCTCAAGATAACAGAGTAAAAACCGGTTTTTTCAAGTCAGGTTATATATGTCTGAATTAACAATTATTCGCTATCCTGATCCGCGCCTGAACAAGGTTTCCGTCCCGGTTGCCACTTTTGATGAACGCTTGAAGAAGCTTGTCGGAGACATGGCCAAAGCCATGTATGCGGCCAGAGGAATCGGCCTGGCGGCACCTCAGGTTGATGTGCAGGAACAGATCATCATCATTGATATTTCTGAAAGCCGTAACGAACTTCAGGTTTTTATCAATCCTGAAATTGTTACTGCCAGCCCGGAAAAAGCAGTCTATGACGAAGGCTGTCTTTCCGTTCCGGGCATTTATGAAGAGCTGGAAAGGCCCGCCCGTGTAAGAGTTAAAGCGCAGGACATTCATGGCCATTTTTTTGAAGTGGATGCAGAAGGTTTGCTGGCTGTCTGCATTCAGCACGAAATGGATCATCTTAAAGGATTCATGTTTGTTGATTATCTTTCCCGGCTCAAGCGTGAGCGTATCAGAACAAAAATGCTCAAGGAAACGCGCGAGTTAAAGCGTAAAAATGCAGGACAGTCAGGCGGGCGAAGATGAAAGTGGTTTTTGCGGGCACTCCCGAATTTGCAGCAGTTGCATTAAAAGCACTTTTTGAAGCCGGCTTTGATATTGGTCTGGTTCTGACGCAGCCGGACCGTCCCGCCGGGCGCGGCAAGCTTTTGCAGGCTTCAGCAGTCAAGCAGCTGGCTCAGGAACTGTCCATCCCTGTCTTGCAGCCTCAATCCCTTCGTCTTGGCGGAGCGCATGGCGATGCTGCATCTGATGTGCACGACCAGCTGGTGCAGATCAGGCCCGATGTTATGGTTGTTGTAGCCTATGGGCAGATATTGCCGCTGTCAGTTTTACAGATTCCGCGCTTTGGCTGCATCAATATTCATGCATCACTGCTTCCACGCTGGCGCGGAGCCGCGCCGATTCAAAGGGCGATTGAAGCGGGTGATAAAACAACAGGCATCACCATCATGCAGATGGATGAAGGACTTGATACCGGACCCATCCTGCTGCAGGAAGCAATGGACATTCTGCATGATGATACGGCTCAGACACTTCACGACAAACTGGCACTCATGGGGAGCCGTCTCATCTGCGATGCCCTGTTCGGGCTTAAAAACCGGAGTGCGGACTTTGTCGCGCAGCCCCAGGATGCAAACAGTGCGACTTATGCCCACAAAATCACAAAGGCTGAGGCTTTCCTGGATTTTTCGCTGCCTGCTGCCATCCTTGCTGACAAAGTTCGCGCTTTCAGTCCCTTTCCGGGAGCGCAGTTTGCCTTTGGGGAAACAACAATTAAAGTCTGGCGTGCAACAGCACTGTCAGAGTTCAGTCCTGAATCTGCCGGAAAAATCATCTCGGCTGATGCAAAAAATGGAGTACTGGTTGCCTGCGGCCAGGGGATATTGCGAATTGAGGAAATGCAAAAGCCTGGAGGGCGCCGATTGAATGCCAGCGAATTCATCCAGGGTTTTTCGTTTGGCGACATTGATTCAGGGTGGTGATCTGTATTCCTGCGTGAACATCGTTGCAGCCAGCGCAGCCCTGCCCTGCCTGCTGCTGCAGATCAGATTTCGATATGCCGAGTGGAAGCAATGCCAATTCTGAAACGGCCTGGGCTTTACCAGAACGCTCTTGCATCAACTCGCCATAAAGTGAAGCGGGAGTTTATTATTAATCCGAGCGTTAAACAGAGGCACCTGTTTAGAAACATCAATCCTTATAACGGACCATCCAAAGACCGCCTGTACCAGATATTAAAATTTGATCAAGTTAATGCTCCAATATCTCAAACTAATTTTGCAAGTTCAGCAAAAAGGTCTTTCGTTTCTTCGCATGTTTAAATGGCGCAGCCGCCGTTCAAGAAGCTGATATGCCCGGTCATTTCTAACGTTTTGTGCTTGCCGATACGAAGCCTGGCTGTGTTGCCAGGTCAGGTCTTTCAGTTTACTGATCGGGGGCAATGCCAATTGTTTTCATGAAGGGGAGGATGTCCTTTTCAAAGCGTCTTGCCTCCTGCAAAAAGACAACGAGTCCTTCCTGGTCGTCCTGTGATGTTTTGGTACGGAGCGTTTTTCCCTGTGCGCTCATGATGCTGAAAGCATCCTCTGTCCATTTTACTGGGTCTTTTATTCCGGCCATATACGAGCGCAGGAAAAGCTGAAAATGTTCGGAAACGCCAAAACCACGCGCCAGTACTGGTGAGGCAAGTGTATCCTGCAGATTTCCTTTTGCCGTCAGGTCGCACAGGATGCTGTTTAAGCTGCGGCAAGCGGAGAGGGTCTTTGCTGACGAAGAGGGCTGCGCCGGGTAAATAAAGCTGCAGCCGAAAAGCATACGAATGCAGGATATAAAATCGTCGTATTCAAAGTGCACCAGTCTGGGGTGTGTACGCAGAAAAGCAAGGCTTTTGGGTGCAAGGCTGTCTTCTGCCAGAACTTCGAGCAGAGGATCGTACACGGATTTGTCAAGGTTGAACGTAGCGAAAGGAAGGACAGCAGAGAGGCTGTCGGTTTGCGTGAGTGGGGCTCCAAGGCTCCAGTACGAACTGTCAAGACGCTCTCGCCATTCATCCGGGGCCAGGCTGACGGGGTCTTTGACAAAAATATCCCTTCTGAAGCCTGTATTCTGGTTGAAGTCTTTCAAAGCCTCCCATGAAACAGGGTCAGAAACGGCATTTAAAAAAGAACGTGTTTTTTCCGGCTGGGCTATGAGCGCGGATTCGAGGATATTTGCAGCCGTTACAAAGCGGCATCCGGCAGAGGCCATGTTTTTTGCAATCTCAAAAAAATAGGATGCGTGCCAGTTCCGGTTCAGGTATTCATGTGCCAGGTAGACAGGCGACTGTGTTTTCATGTGCTCAACCAGAGTCCTGGAGGCGGGGCTGTATGAAAAATAGGTGGATTCGCCCTCTACGAGAGCGTAAATCAGGGCTGCTGCCTCGGTTGCGCGGGTAACGCTGTCTTTTCCGGCACCTTTTCTGTCGGAATGAATGGTCATCAGCTCGCGAAGCGGCATGGACGAAACCCGTCCAGGCATGGAATTGTAGCTGATATAGACTGCTCCGCCCGGTTTCAGGCTTGTGCGGATGATATTGAGGATATGCTCGTGGTTTTCCCTGTTGATCCAGCTCCAGATTCCATGCAGGACAATAATATCGAACAGAGGAAGCATGCCAGCTTTTGCCTTTTCGTCAAATTCGGCAAAACTGTCGTTGAGCAGGTGCGTGCCCAGGCCGGCGCGCAGGGCGATTTCGCGGGCACTCAAGGTTTGTTCGGGAAGAAAGTCTGTTCCCCAAAACTCGGCTTCCTGGTCAGTAGCGGCATGAAGATTGAGAGAAAATCCCTGCCCGTAGCCAAGTTCCAGGTAGCGCATAGGTTCGCCGGGCTTTCGCAAAGGAAGATCCAGTCCGGACAGTAAAAGGCACGCCCTGATATAGTTTGGTGCCAGAGCAGGGAAATAGTAGTGCTCATAGGTATGGTCGGCTACATAGCCTTCCGTCCAGTCAGTTGTCATGGAGAATGCCTTCAGAGGGTTGACGGGCCGGGCATACTTTCATGGCGATGAGGTATGGCAGGCCGATTTCGAAAAAGAGCCGGGCTTCTTCTTCCAGTGCAGCCCCGGTTTGTGCATGGTCTGGCTGTCCGGTGCCTGATGTCCCTGCAAGAATGGGCAGAACTGCTTTGGCACAAGCGAGAGGGTCAACAGCACCATCAGCGTGTGCGAGCAGAAAAAGCTGCCATACCCTGGACAGTCCGATACCGGTCCCAAGAACGGGCGAAGCCAGGGCGGGCTGGATATTTCCATCCCGGCTGTATTCACACAGGATGCGGTTAAGGCGGGCGCAGGCTTTTTCTGATTCTAACGTGACCGTCGCGCGTGCGGGAAAAACAGTGCCAGCGGCCACAAGGATATTGATGACAGCCGGAAAAAGCGTGCCATCAAGCATTTCCAGGTGGCTGTGTGCTTTCAGTTCAGTCAATGTTTTGGGGCGATAACTGTCTTCAGAAAGCGCTTTG
>Ga0099364_10008016_pt1 | contig 14960 bp, 11 predicted proteins | sample TergutTh196P3_FD_73070 | JGI IMG/M metagenome (GOLD analysis project Ga0099364, IMG submission 73070) | Microcerotermes parvus P3 segment gut microbial communities from Pointe-Noire, Republic of the Congo - Th196 P3 | ecosystem: Host-associated > Arthropoda: Insects > Digestive system > Gut ... | reverse complement strand
GTCCCCGACGCACACGCGCGGACACGGCACGCCGTGTCCCTACGGCGGGGCGCAAAACCCCGTAGGGGCGACCGTCCCCGGTCACGCACAATGGGCAAACACGGCGCGCCGAGGTCGTCGCGCCCTATGAACCTGGCCGTGTCAGCACCGCTGTTTCGTTCTCCCAGTTTGCGGTCAGACCCAGCGCGGCGGCGGCGTTGCCCAGGGAGAGGATGGTGCTGCCGTCTATGCCGTAGACGTTGACGGGGATTTCCGTTCCGTTCAGATATACCTTGACGTTGGGGTACGGCGTGGCCTCTACCGGGCCGGAGGGCATCGCGCCGGGGGTAGACGATCCGGCGGGGCGGCTGGTATCCAAATACACGGCCCCGTCCCAGTAGGCGTAAATCCCCACGGCGATGGCCAGGTCGGACAGCCGCAGGTAAATGTTGCCGCTAATCCCGTAGACTTGCACCGGAACCTTCTCCCCATCCAAAGTCACCCCCACGTTCGGGTACGGCGTGGCTTGCGTCCCGGAGGGCGGGTTGCCTTGGGGGAAGTAGAAAAACAGAGGGGTTTGCCAATCGCCGTCGTAGGTTTCCCCGTTCAGCGCCGGGCTTTTCGTCCACGCCGGGACGCTTACGGCGGGGTCTTGACCCATGCGATTATGGCGGACAGAAAGGTCCGCCAGCGCGGGGTTGCGGCTCACGTCCAGCGCGGTCAGCTGGTTGCCGCTGATAGCAAGGCGTGCCAGCGCGGTGTTTTGGGTCACGTCCAGTTCGGTCAGTTGGTTGTTATCGGCCCAAAGCGACGCCAGCGCGGGGTTGTGGCTCAGGTCCAGCGCCGTCAGCTGATTGCTGTCGAGCCCAAGCGATATCAGGGCGGTATTTTGGCTCACATCCAGCGTGGTCAGTTGGTTGTGGTCGGCCTCCAGATATAGCAGCGCGGTGTTGTGGGTCACGTCCAACGCGGCCAGTTGGTTGCTGCCGGCCCCAAGCGATGCCAGCGCGGTGTTACGGCTCAGGTCCAGCGCGGTCAGTTGGTTGCCGCCGGCCCAAAGGTTTGCCAGCGCGGTGTTGCGGCTCAGGTCCAACGCGGTCAGTTGATTGTCCCAGACCCCAAGCGATTCCAGCGCGGTGTTTTGAGTCACGTCCAGCGCGGTCAGTTGGTTATTGCCCGCCCAAAGCGATACCAGCGCGGGGTTGCGGCGCACGTCCAGCGCGGTCAATTGATTGCTGGAGACCCCAAGCGATGTCAGCGCGGTGTTTTGGCTCACGTCTAACGCGGCCAGTTGGTTGTAGTCGGCCCAAAGCGATGCCAGCGCGGGGTTGCGGCTCATGTCCAGCGCGGTCAGCTGGTTGTTGTTCACTTGTAGCCATGTCAGCGCGGTGAAATGCGCAATGCCGGTTAGGTCGGCAATTTCCCTCCCGCCCAAGATAAGCTCCGTAATCCCCGCAACGTCCGAAGCAAGGATGTCCCCGGCCGGCTTGCGGATGATTTCCCGCACCGCCGCCTCAAAGTTGGGGTCGGGGAAGGTGATGACGGGATCCGACGCGGTGGCTACGGGGATGAGCAGGAGGGTGAGGGTTAGGGCGAGCGCCAAGAAGAGAATGCGTTTTTTCATGACACATGACCTCTTGAGTGTTTAGTATAGAGATGGGGTGACTTTCTTTTCGTTGCTCCTGCTTCTACGATTTTACTGACATCGGTAAAATCGCACAAAACGTCATGCCCGCTGTTTTGACAGGCTATCATAGCCTTGTCAATGACCTTTTTCGCACTCCTCTCCATTCTGTTGCTTACCAAACGACGGGAACATCGTACTTCCTCATATTGGCGTCGGATGAGATCAACCGCATTCCGCTCTCCATGGCCGAAGCGATCAAGATTCTGTCAAAGGGGTCCCGATGATGGAACGGCAGGGCCTCTACCCGTTTGACATACTCAGCCTCTATAGGAATCGTCGTAAATCCGTTTGCGTCGATGATATTGAAAAATTCGGAAGACCCTCCGTCAAGACGCAATTTTCCCGCCGCGATCTTGATGGCGACCTCCCAGGCTGACGCGATACTGACATAGGATTCATTTCCGGAATCCAGAATGGCGTCCCGCGCGGCATCGGATAATTTCGGCGAGTTTTCCGCCAGCCAGATGACCGTATGCGTGTCCAAAAGATTTTTCATTCCATGTACTCCCTAAAATCCGCCAGCGGCGCGTCGAAATCATCAGCCATCCATACCCTTCCTTCCCAGCCGCCCGCTTTCGGCGTCTTTTTTTGCGGCTCGGACACAACGGCAAACGGAAGCCCGTGCTGCCGGATTGCCTGCCGCAAAAAAACGTTGATCGCCGTAGTCATGTCAAGTCCCAAAGACGCGAAAATCTCTTGCGCCTGGGTTTTCACCTCATTGTCTATGCGGATGTTGATGTTTGAAACAGACATAAACGCCCTCCTTTCCTCTCTCAGGATACCATAATATGCGCACATTGTCAACATATATACGCCGCTCTCGCTCTGCTGCTCTGGGAGAACATTCCTATTCGTAATACAAATTCTTCCCCGGAAAGTCCGGTTCGCAGGTTAGGCGGATGTCCAGACGCCGCAGAATCTCCTCGTCCGTCTCGGGGAGGATGTATGTAGCGTGGGCCTCGCAGCCGCGCAGGGACTCAAGGCCCAGCAGGGCGCGTTCCACCAGCGGATTGGTCGCGGCGGAGATGGTCAGTGCGATCAGCACCTCGTCGAGGTTCAAAACCGGACTGCGGAGCCGGTAGGTCTGGTTTTTCAAACGCTGAATCGGGCTGAGCACGCCCGGCATGATCAGGTGCAGGTCGTCGGGGATGCCCGCCTTGCTCTTCATGGCGTTCAGAACGGCGGCGGCGGGGGCGCTCATCAGCCCCGTGGCGCGGCCCGCCACGACATGGCCGTCCGGCAGACGGACGGCCACCGCCGGCGCGCCGCGTTCGCGCTCCTTGGCCAGCGCGGGGGCCACCACGTCGCGGTCCTCCGCGCGCAGATTCAGGCGGCTCATAATCATCTCGACCTTGTGGATGGCGGTTTCCTCCACTCGCCCGAGCTTGTGGTCCAACCGCGTGCGGTAGTAGCGGCGCAGAATCTCCTGCCGGGCCGCCTCGCAGACCGCTACGTCGTCCGTGATGCACCGGCCGGCCATGTTGACGCCCATGTCCGTCGGGGAACGGTAGCCCTCCGCCTGCGTGATGCGGGACAGGATGGCCTGTAGGATCGGGAATACCTCCACGTCGCGGTTGTAGTTGACGGCCGTCTCCCCGTAGGCATCCAGATGGAACGGGTCGATCATATTCACGTCGTCCAGGTCCGCGGTGGCGGCCTCGTAGGCCAGATTGACGGGGTGGTTGATGGGCAGGTTCCAGATCGGGAAGGTTTCAAACTTGGCGTAGCCGGCGGCGCGGTCCTGCCGGTGCTCGTGATACATCTGGCTCAGACAGGTCGCCAGCTTGCCGCTGCCCGGTCCCGGCGCGGTGACGACGACCAGCGGCTGGGTGCAGGGGATATAGGGATTGGCCCCGTAGCCCTCCTCGCTGACGATGGTGGCGATGTCGGTCGGGTAGCCCTTGGTGTATTGGTGGACAAACACGCGCTCCTCGCGCATTTCGAGCTTTTTGCGGAAAATGTCCGCGCCGGGCTGGCCGCGGTACTGGGTGATCACCACGGCGCCGACGTGAAGGCCCATGCCGCGCAGATCGTCCATCAGACGCAGCACGTCGCGCTCGTAGGTGATGCCCAGATCAGCGCGCAGCTTGTTTTTCTCAATGTCGCCGGCGTTGATGCAGAGCAAAATCTCCAGCCGGTCCGACAGCGTTTGCAGCAGCGCGGCCTTGCCGCCGGCGTCAAAGCCCGGCAGCACGCGCGCCGCGTGGTAGTCGTCCAGCAGCTTGCCGCCGAACTCCAGATACAGCCGTCCCTGCGTCCGTTCGATGCGCTCCAGTATTTTCTCGCGCTGCACGGTCATGTATTGCGTGGGGTCAAAGCCGATGGGCATGATGACGCGCCTCCCTTATGCGGGGGTTATGAATCCTGTCCAGCGCGAACGGGGCAAGTGAATTGCCCCTTGACGCGCTCTTCGTCTCCGCGACGCTCATTATATCATGTCAGATACAGCCAGCGCAAGTGAATTGTGCCTTGATGCCAGGGCTGACGCATGAAAAGCTACGCCCGGACACGGCACGCCGTGTCCCTACGGCGGGGCGCAAAACCCCGTAGGGGCGACCGTCCCCGGTCGCCCATGTTTGCCCATGCGCCGCGTTTGCCCGGTCGCGCAAACCGTAGGGCGCGACGCCCCCGGCGCGCCGTGGTCGTTATCCCACCCATACGGGACGCGCCGCGTTGTCCCCGCGCGTGTGCGTTGGGGACATTTGGCGGGACGCAGAGGGCTGCGTCCCCTACAGGGTTTGCGGCCCCGCCGTGCGTAGGGCGCGATGCCCACATCGCGCCGGGGGCGGAACCGTACAAAGTACAATGCTGTATAGTGTGAAGCGAAAAAATATTCAACAGAATAGTTTAGCCGCCTTTTGACAGCCGCTAAGCCGATATGTTATACTGGTTGCATAGCAACCAAAGGAGATGTTGAAAATGGCTGCAGGCGAGAGAATACGGCACATCCGCAACCTTCGCGGCGTGGCAGGCGGAGGCGGGGAAGTTGGCAAGCGGGGAAATAACCAAAGAGGAATATGATAATTGGCGGTATAATTATCCTATCATAAATGAGCGGGGACGGTTGGTTTAGTATGACGGAACTTATCAACAAAAATTACCCGGTCCATTTTGATAATTTTGATTTGGTTCGTGATGGCGGCAGTACAGCTTATTCGGCAATTTCGGATGGCCGGAAATACTTTCTTCGCGTCATCAAACCTGCATTTTATGATACAGCGATAAAAGCTGCTGAAATTCAAGTGTTTTTACAACAAAAATGCTTTCCGGTTCCACCCATTATTTTCACCAAGGATGGCAAACCATATCTCAAGGAAAAACGAGATAATAACGATTATTTGTATATCTTGTATGAATATGTTGAAGGCGAAGAATCCGAACCGGAAAATGATGCTGAAAAAATCGGCGAACTACTCGGAAAACTTCATTCTACAATGAAAAAATATGGCGGAGAGCTTATTAAACGGGATAAACAGTTCTTTATTGGAAGATACATTGATATTTTGAAAAAGAAGCAATACGCAAAAACAGCAGAGTTTGAAAGATATGGCGACGCACTCTGGAATAAAATAAAAGATTTGCCGCGAGGATATTGCCACGGTGATATGTATTGCGGAAACATCCACAAAACGCCGGACGGGAAGTTATACATACTGGATTTCGATACGTCTTGTGAAGGTTTTCCGGTCTACGACCTTGCACTTATTTGCAATAAAACCGATTATTTTAACTATGATGAATCAGGATATGATAAGTCAAAAACAGTTTTTGAGCGAATGTTGCCAGAATATCAAAAGCATAGCACAATCAGTCAAGCGGAGATAAACGCTTTTTATGACTTAATCGCTTTGTATCATTTCGCGTTGCAGGCGACGATTATAGAACTTCATGGAATTGACTGTGTTGACAGCGTTTTTCTTGACAAACAGCTCGATTGGCTTTGCAGATGGCGCGAACAACACTAAAGCATAACATCAATGTTTTGCGTTGGTTTGAGAATATGGATAACTCCATACCTGCCGCTCAAAACCGCGCCGCCCATCAGGCGGCGCGGCGTTTTTGTTGTTGGCGGCTCCGTTCTGGGTTGTTGTATTTTGTAAACTTCGGCGGGCGCCGCGCCCTACGTATGGTGGGGCGGAAACCCTGTAGGGGCGCACTCTGTGCGCCCGCCGGGAGGGCGGCAAACACGGGCGGCCGGACGCAAGTGAATTACAGCATCCGCGCCGGTACGCCGCTCCGCTGGCAATACTCGTCCCAGACCGCTATCCACGGCATCGTTTTCAGTTCCTCCGTTAGTCTCAGCCGCGCGGTGAAGTCAAAGGCGTATTCCGCCTCCCGCAGGGTCTGAGACGGCTCCAGCAGCGCCAGCAGCAGCGCCTTGCGCATGTTCCTCATGCCGACGGCCCACGCCGTCACGCGGTCGACGGAGCCGTCGAAGTAGTCCAGACCGATATGCACGCGCTCCAGCAGGCCGCCGCGGACGATCTCCCGCGCAATGGCGGCCAGCTCGTCGTCCAGCATGATCACATGGTCGCTGTCCCAGCGCACCGGGCGCGAAACGTGCAGCAGCATACGCTCCACAAACAGAGACACGGCGGATATCTTCGCGCTGATGACCTCGGTGGGGTGAAAATGCCCCGCGTCCAGACAGAGCGCCAGCCCGTTTTTGACGGCGTACCCCAGATAAAACTCATGGCTGCCCACCGTATAGCTCTCCAGACCGATGCCGAACAGCTTGCTCTCCACCGCGTCGACGACGTTCAGCTTCCCGGCGAAGATTTCGTCCAGCGCTCCGGCCAGCCGTTTGCGCGGGGTCAGGGCGTCGGCGGGGTTGTCCTTAAACCCGTCGGCAATCCACAGATTGAACACGGAGTGCGTCCCCAGCTGATCCGCAAAGTGCGCGGCGATGCGGCGGCTGCGCTTGCAATGCTCGATCCAAAACGCGCGGATGCCCGCGTCGGGGTGCGACAGCGTCAGCCCGTCGCCGGATTTGGGATGCGAGAACAGCGTGGGATTGAAATCCAGGCCCAGACCGCGCGCCTTGGCCCACTCCACCCAGGCGGCAAAGTGTTCCGGCTCGATTTGGTCGCGCTCCACGCCCTTTACGTCGCCGTAGATGGCGTGGAGATTGATGCGGGCCGCGCCGGGGGCCACCGCCAGCACACGGTCGATATAGGCCCGCAGCTCGTCGGCGCTTGACGCCGCGCCGGGGTGGCTGCCCGTGCTTTGGATGCCGCCGGTCAGGGCTCCGTCCCGCCCCTCGAAGCCGCGCAGATCGTCGCCCTGCCAGCAGTGCATCGACACGGGGATGGCGTCCAGGGTTTTCAGGGCGGCTTCGGTGTCCACGCCGATGGCGGCGTATTGCTCTTTGGCCGTTGCGTACAGGCTCATGATGAGACCTCCTTTTGAAATTGGGTTATATTTTATCCCGGCCCGCCGGGGGGATGCGCCTGGAATACCTTGACGTCAAAGCTGCTACGGATGGCCGCGCGGGCGGCGTCCAGACCGGAAAATTCCCCGGCCCCGATCATCTGTGAAAGGAGATTGCCCAGCGCCGTGCCCTCCACGGGACCGGCGTGGACCGGAACGCCGCACGCCTCGGCGGTCAGCCGGTTTAGGAACGTGTCGCGGCAGCCGCCGCCGATGATGTGGATACGGCGGTAACGCCGGCCCGTCAGCTCCTCCAGCTGCTTGACCGTCCGCGCGTAGCACAGGGCGAGGCTGTTGTAAATACAGCGCAAAACGTCCCCCGTGCTTTGCGGCGGCGGAAAGCCCGCCTGCCTGCAGTGCAGAGAGACGGCCTCTGTCATGCTCTCCGGCGCGAGGAACGCCTCGTCCCCCGCGTCGACGACGCCCGGATAGGCGGAGGCCTCCGCCTGCGCCATCAGCGCCGGAAAGCCCGCGGCGCCGCCCGTCTCGCGGCGCACCGACTGGATCATCCAAAGCCCCATGATGTTCCGCAGACAGCGGTAGCCGGTATAGCCGCCCTCGTTGGTGAAGTTGGCCGCGCGGCCCGCCTCCGTCACGATGGGGACGGGCGTTTCCACGCCCAGCAGGCTCCAGGTGCCGCTGGATATGAATACGGAGGAATCGTCCGCGGACGGAACCGCCGCGAACGCGCAGGCGGTGTCATGCGACGGCGGCAGCGCAACGGCGCAGTCAAAGGCTGCGCGGGCCTGTACCTCGCGGGTCAAATGGCCGACCGGGGTTCCGGGTCTGCGGAGCGGACCGAAAATGCGCCGCGGGAATCCGAGCGTGTCCAGCAGCGGCCCGTCCCAGGTGTTGCCGCGGATATTCACCAGCCCGGTGGTCGTGGCGATGGTGTATTCACTGACCGGCTCTCCGGTCAGCCGGTAGTGGAGGTATTCGGGAATCATCAGCAGGCGCGCGGCCCGCTCCAGCAGAGCGGGCGTTTGCCGCCGGACAGCGGCAAGCTGGTAGAGGGTGTTGAAAATCTGTTTTTGGATCCCCGTGCGGGTGTACAGCTCCGCGTCCGGGATGCTTTCGGCGACCGCGGCGTCCATGCCGGCCGTCCGGCCGTCGCGGTAAGCCACGCTGTCTCCGATGAGGCGGCCGTCCGCGTCCAGCAGAACGAAGTCTACGCCCCAGGTGTCGATGCCCAGCGTAACGGGGACCTTCCCCCGCTCCGCGCAGCGGCGCAGACCGCTGACGACATGGGTGTATAAGCCCTCCAAATCCCAGCAGAGATGCCCGCCGCGCGTTACGGGCTCGTTGGGAAACCGGTAGGCCTCCTCCAAAACGATCCGCCCGTTCTCCAGATGTCCCAGTATATGACGCCCGCTTGAGGCGCCGATGTCGACGGCAAGATAATACCGCAAGGCCGCACCTCCCTGTGCCGGTCGCTTGGGATTATCATACCATAGGGGAGCGGGCGGGGCAAGAGGGCTGGGCGTCCCAAAAGGCTCCTTTCCTATGCCTTCGGCGGCAGACGTCTGCCGCCGAAGGCAAGGAGCTGTCGGCGAAGCCGACTGAGGCTTGACAAAGTTCCCGCACCGCCCCTACTGCAATGTAAAACCTAAAACATGACATCTGTGTAGGGACGCCATATATGGCGTCCGCGGGCGACCGGGACGGTCGCCCCCACAACCGGTGCAAACCTTTAGATTGTACATTGTACTACGGGGTTTATGCCCTGCGGTACGGCGGGGGCACGCCCTTGCCGTACTTTGTAATATCATAACCTCGGCGTATCAGCGCATCATATTCCCATTTTCACCGCAAACACGAACCGACCAGCGCCGCGCAGTCCCGGGCGATGACCAGTTCCTCGTTGGTGGGGATCACCAGGATTTGGCCCGGGCTGCCGTCCGCGGAGATGACCGTCTCCCGCGCGCCGTTGCGGGCGGGGTCGAGCCGCAGGCCCATGAAGTCCAGGCCCGCCGCGATCCGCGCGCGCATCCGCGCGTTGTTCTCGCCGATTCCGGCGGTGAAGATCAGCGCGTCGCAGCCGCCCATCGCGGCGGCGTAGGCGCCGATGTACTTGCGGACGTCATAGGCAAACACGTCGATGGCCAGCTGCGCCCGGCGGTTGCCGCCGTCGGCGGCGGCGTCCAGGTCGCGGAAGTCGGAGGATACCCCGGAGATGCCCAGCACGCCGGACTTCTTGTTCATCGCGCTGTTGATTTCCGCGATTTCCATCCCGTGCTGGGTCGCCAGATACTCGATGATGGCGGGGTCGATGCTGCCGCAGCGCGTGCCCATCGGGACGCCCTCCAGCGGCGTGAAGCCCATTGAGGTGTCCACGCTCCGCCCGCCGTCCACCGCCGTGACGGACGTGCCGTTGCCCATGTGGCAGGTGATGAGCTTCAGCTCCTCCAGGGGCCGGTCCAGCAGCTCCGCCGCCCGGCGCGAGACGTACAGGTGCGAGGTCCCGTGGAAGCCGTAGCGCCGGATCTTCATCGTCTCGTAATACTCGTAGGGCAGGGCGTAGATGAACGCCTTGTCCGGCATGGTCTGGTGGAAGGCGGTGTCAAACACGGCCGCCTGCGGCACGTCGCCCAGAATCGCGCGGCACGCCGCGATGCCCACCAGATTCGGCGGATTGTGCAGCGGCGCGAGGGGTACGCACTCCTCGACGGCGGCCAGCACCTTCTCGTCAATCAGCACGCTGCCGTTGAACGCCTCGCCCCCGTGGACCACGCGGTGGCCGACGGCGGAAATTTCGTTCATGCCGCCCAGCACGCCGATCTCCGGCGCGGTCAGCAGCTCGGTCAGCACACGGATGGCGCTTTCGTGGTCCGGCATGGGGCGCTCGGCGTCGTAATCGGGCCTGCCGGGCGCGGTCTGCCGGACGTGCCCGTCCAGCCCGATGCGTTCGCACAGGCCCTTGGCCAGCACGGTTTCATGCTCCATGTCGAACAATTGGTACTTCAGCGAGGAACTGCCGGCGTTGATGACCAGGATTTTCATAGGTGAAAACCTCCCTGTTGATATTTAGAGGATTAGACGGTTAGAGGGCGCTCAAATTACGGGCCGGGGTCAGGGTTAGTGTCAGGCTCGGGGCCGGGCCCGGGGTCGGGGTCCGGGACGCGGAGACGCCCGGAAATGAGGTCGTATGTGAGGGCGGCGGAATCACAGGCGGGATAGCGCGCGGCGTCCCAGGTATAGCGGGCGTCGAGCCAGGCCTCGTCGGTGCCGAGAAAACGGGCGCGGTCGTCTTGCCCGCTCTGGCTGTCCGCGGCGGCGTCGGCCATGTACCACTCGCCGTCCAGCTGGAGGATGTTCCATGCGTGGACATTGCCCCCCAGCCAGCCGGTCACCACCTCGCAGGGGATTTGGAATTCGTCGCAGAGAGCCTTGTAGGCCAGCGCGTAGCCCTCGCCCACCGCCCTGCCGTCCAGCATCGCGCCCAGCATGGAGTACGGGCGCGCCAGCCGGTCGGCCTCCGCCGCGGCGGCCTGTTCCGCTTCCTGGTGATCATATTCGATGTAACCGCACACGATATCGTACAATTGCAGGGCCAGCTCGGGCGCGTCCAGCTCCGGATCGGCCAGCCCGGCCAATTCGCCGATCCTCCGGCCCGCCTCCGCGGAGCGGTCGGTCAGCGTGTCCGCGTCCGCGGCGAACTCCAGCTCCAGCTCCAAAATCACAGACGCGCCGCGGCTGCCGCGGTAAAATGTACTCGTCACGCGCGGAAAGCCCAGCGCGTACAGCGGGGTGCGCAGATAAATCGCCTCCAGCATCTCCGCCGGATCCAGGTCTTCCGGCGCCCCGTAGCGCAGCTCCAGCGCGGCGTAGGGAGAGAACGTGAACAGAATCGTTCGCAGCTCGGTTTGCAGGCCGCCGGAGCTGGACACGTTGCGCAGGGCGTCGATCTGCTCGCGCGGGCGGCCCCGGCGGTAGCGGATATTGACCGTCACCAGCTTGTCCCGGATATCGGGGATCAGCGAGGCCTCGACAAACTGCCCGTAGGCGTCGTCATAGACCAGCTCTCCGACCGCCTCGGCGACCGCCGCCTCCACGTCGCCCTCGTAGCTGGAAAAGCGCAGCGTCACCTGCTCCGCGCCGGCGCGCACCTGCTCCCGCAGGACCCGCAGCAGCATGGCGTAGTCGGAGACCTCCACGCTGTCCGTGTCATACTGCGCCGTCTGCTCGACATGCGGCACGGCGACATACAGGGAGCGGTTGAGCATACTCTCGCACCCCGTCAGGGCAAACAGGCACACCGCCGTCAGGGCGCGGCGCGCCAGACGTTTCAGGCTGTCCGATGGTATGGCCTCCACCTCCCGCTTCCGCCGCCGCGCGGCCTAGCTCTCAATTCTCAGTTCATCAAAGCCCTCGCCCAGCACCTCGTGCGCGGCGGTGAGGATGATGAACGCCTGCGGGTCGACCTCTTTGACCAGCTTTTTCAGCGTCGGGACCTGCTGGCGCTTGACGGCGCAGAGAATCACCTTGCGCGGACGGCCGGTGTACGAGCCTTCGCCGGACAGATAGGTTACGCCGCGCTGCAGCGTTTGCCGGACGGCCTCGGCGATCTCGTCGTTTTTGTCGGAAATGATATAGACCACGCGGCCCGCGTCCGTGCCGTACAGCAGCAGGTCGACGGCCCGGCTGGACAGATAGATCGCCAGAATCGCGTGCAGACCCGCGTTGATGCTCCGGAACACGAGCATAGACGCCGCGATGACGACGGCGTCCACCATCAGGATGATAACGCCCATGCGCAAATACGGGCGGCGGCGGCGGATCAGCCGCGCCACGACATCACTGCCTCCGGTCGACGCGCCCTGGCGGAACACCAGCCCCAAACCCGCGCCCATCATCAGGCCGCCGGCCATCGCGGCCATCAGCGGCTCGGTCTCCACGGGCCGGACCCAGGAGGTGAGGTCGATGAACACCGCCGCCGCGCCCATCCCCAGCAGGCTCAGCAGCATGAAACGGCGTCCCACCACGCGCCAGCTGACCACAAACAGCGGCACGTTCATCAAAATGAACATCAGGCCGATCCCCACCCGCGGAAGATAGTGGTGAATCAGGATCGCCACACCGGTCAGCCCGCCCGTGACGATGTGATTCGGCTCTAAAAACAGATTGACGGAAAGCGCGTAGAAAAAGCTCCCGATCAGGGTAAAAAGCGCCTGCCATATCGTCGTGCGAAGGGTTTGTTTCATAAGCACCTTCCTACAAAGTCAGCTGTACTTCCCCGGCGTCCTCCGGCCGCAGCGGCGCGCCCGCGGCGGGGATGTTGCGGACACGGTACCGCGTCAGATTGCCCAGACCGCTCTCGGACAGGGGCCGGACGCCCGTCACGCGGCTCCGGGGCTTCAGGCTCATCACCGCCACGCCCTGCGCGGAGCGTGTGGTCTTCGGGGCCAGCGCGGCGGTGTGGAAGACCAGAACGCGGCCGTCCGAGGCGGTCACCTCCATCTCCGTCTCCTCCGTCAGATGGAACGCCGCCACCGGCGGCGAGACGCCGGAAAAGGCGTTTTGCAGCTTGCGGCGGTTGGACAGCGTGGCGTAGGCGGACAGCTCCACGCGCGCGGCCTTGCCGTTGGCGAAGAACAGCAGGAGCGAGCCGGAGTAGTCGCCGGGCCGGACGCTGAACAGCACCTGCTCGCCGTCGTCAAAGTCCAGCTTTCCGGGCAGATAGTCGCCCAGCAGGCTGGCCTTCGTATCGTCAAACTCGTGCAGGCGGGCCTTGTAGCATTGCTGCCGCTGTGTCAGAAACAGCATCTCGTCCTTGTTGGAGGCCGAAAAGGAGCGCGAAGGCCCGTCGCCGTCCTTGTTCTTGTGCTCGCCGCTCATACGCAGGGACTGGGGCGTGATTTTTTTCAGATACCCCTCGCGGCTGATGAACACATGGACCGGATAGTCCTCGATGTGCTGCTCGGGCTGGTATTCGGCGTGGTCGTGCGCCAGCAGGGTGCGGCGGGGCACGCCGTATTTTTTGGCCACGGACTCCAGCTGGCGGACCATGAGGGCGTATATTTTCAGTTTGTCCGCCAGCACGCTTTCCAATTCGGCGATTTCCGACTCCAGGGCGGAAATTTCCTCCGTGCGGCGCAGAATGTACTGGCGGTTGATGTTGCGAAGACGGATGTCGGCGACATAGTCGGCCTGCGCCTCGTCGATGCCGAAGCCGATCATCAGGTTCGGAACGACCTCGGCCTCCTCTTCGGTTTCGCGGATGATGCGGATGGCCTTGTCGATATCGAGCAGGATTTTGGCCAGCCCCTTCAGCAGATGCAGCCGCTCCCGGAGACGCGCCAAATCAAAGTGCGTTCGCCGCCGCAGGCACTCTACGCGCCAGGCGCACCATTCCTCCAGAATCTCCCGCACGCCCATGACGCGCGGGGAGCCGGCAATCAGGATGTTGAAGTTGCAGGAAAAGCTGTCGCACAGCGGGGTCATTTTGAACAGCTTTTGCATCAGCTTGTCGGGGTCCGTGCCGCGCCGCAGATCAACGGCCAGCTTCAGGCCGGACTTGTCCGTCTCGTCGCGCATATCGGAGATTTCCTTGAGCTTTCCGTCGCGGATGAGCTTGGCGGCGGCCTCCAGCACGGCCTCCAGCGTGGTGGAGTAGGGGATCTCCGTGATTTCGATGATGTTCTCGGCCTTGTCGTACCGCCAGCGCGCGCGCACCTTGAAGGAGCCGCGCCCCGTCTCGTAAATCCGGCGCATGGCGTCCGCGTCGTAGATGATCTCGCCGCCGGTCGGGAAATCCGGCGCGGGCATCGTGTCCAGCAGGTCACAGTCGGGATTCCTCAAATACGCGATCGCCGCGCGGCAGACCTCCGTGAGGTTAAAGCCGCACATCTGCGAGGCCATGCCCACCGCGATGCCCTGATTGGCGCTGACCAGCACGTTCGGGAACGTCGTGGGCAGCAGGTCCGGCTCCCGCATGGTGTTGTCGTAGTTGTCGGAGAAATCCACCGTGTCGTGTTCGATATCGCGGAACAGCTCCTCGCACAGGGCGGCGAGCCTGACCTCGGTGTAGCGCGAGGCGGCGCAGACGATATCGCGGCTGTACACCTTGCCGAAATTGCCCTTGGAGTCAATGAGCGGGTGCAGCAGGGACTCGTTGGCGCGCGTCAGGCGCACCAGCGTCTCATAGATCGCGCCCTCGCCGTGGGGGTTGAGGCGCATGGTCTGGCCCACCACGTTGGCGCTCTTGGTGCGCGCGCCGGTCAGCAGGCCCATTTTATACATCGTGTACAGCAGCTTGCGGTGCGAGGGCTTAAAGCCGTCGATCTCCGGAATGGCGCGGGAGACGATGACGCTCATGGCGTAGGGCATGAAATTTTTTTCCAGGGTTTCGGTGATCGGCTGGCGGATGATTTCGGCCAAGAGGCCTTCGGGCGCGGATTTTCCGCTTGCCCTGCGGGGTTTTTTCGTGTCCATATCCGGCGTTCGCGTCCTTCCTTGCGCAGGTGGTTATAGTGTATCAAGTTTTGCGGATTTTCGCAAGAGAGAGATTGCGCCGCGGCCGGGAAGCCCTTATGCAGTACAATGTAAAACCTAAAACACGACATCTATGTAGGGACGCCATATATGGCGTCCGCGGGCGACCGGGACGGCCGCCCCTGCAAGGTTTTGCGGGGGATTCCCTCATGCCCTGTAGGGACGCACTGTGTGCGTCCGTCCGTTTCCCTGGGCGCGCAAAATGGGGAACCACGGCGCGATGTGGGCATCGCGCCCTACGAATGGGCGGGGTGGAAAACCCTGTAGGGGACGCGGCCCTCCGCGTCCCGCAAAACATCCCCGCCGCACACGCCGGGGGGAACGCGACCCAAACCGTGTGCGCACCCACGGCGCGCCGAGGGCGTCGCGCCCT
>Ga0099364_10008015_pt1 | contig 14961 bp, 14 predicted proteins | sample TergutTh196P3_FD_73070 | JGI IMG/M metagenome (GOLD analysis project Ga0099364, IMG submission 73070) | Microcerotermes parvus P3 segment gut microbial communities from Pointe-Noire, Republic of the Congo - Th196 P3 | ecosystem: Host-associated > Arthropoda: Insects > Digestive system > Gut ... | reverse complement strand
ATGGATAACCTTTACAAAAAATACAACGGTATACTTGACGACATCGAAAATTCCCACAGGGATATAGAGGTCATATACCCGCCTGCGGATTTTTCCGTCGAAAAACTCACAACCGACACAAAAAAGCTTTTGGAGGGCTTTGCACAGGGAATACAGGCAGGCAACGCCTACGTGCGGCGAGCAAAAAACAGCTAACGCGGTTTAATCATGAAAACCATGTTTCGGCTATGTTTTTTAAAATAAATGTTGACAAATTGTAAACCGATACTAAAAGGGTTATGAGTTAAAATTCCGGTCTCCTTTCATCCATTGAATCGAGTAGCAAGAGGTTTCCTGATGAGGAAAAACATACTGTTTCTGCTTTGCGTTGTAATGTTCATTTCATCCAGCACGTTTGCCCAAAACGAAGTTAGCATAGACGATCAAAATATTCAACAATACAAAGAGTGTCTCGGATTATGGGTTCCGGTTGAAACCGGCCTCTCCAAGGTCATGCAACTCTGTGGGACACACGAAAAAGAGATTGCCGAGTTCAACAACGGTATCCCCCAAAAAGGCTATGTATTTGTCCCGTTTTCTGAAAAATACCTTCAGGAATTAGAAAACAGCGGCGTTGTAAGAAAATCGATTGAAAGTAAAGATACCGAATTTATATGGCCCCTTGACGGGATAGGACGTGTAAGTTCCCCTTTTGGGCAACGAAACAAAAATTTTCATGCCGGAATCGATATCCCGATAGCTAAGGGAACTCCGGTTCTTGCCGCTATGGACGGAAAAGTCGTTTCATGCGCCTATACCGGAGGTCATGGAAACAGCATTCTCGTAGCCCATAAAAATAATTTCTATACGCGCTATTCGCACAATTCGGAAATGATAGTCAAACCGGGCGATGAAGTAAAAAAAGGACAGATCATAGCCTTAGCCGGAAGTACGGGAAACTCAACGGGGCCGCACTTACATTTCGAGATAAGGTTTAACGATATACCTCTCAACCCGCTTGATTTTCTCCCTACAGACGAAGATATAGTAATTATTAAGCACAAAAAGAGTGTGCCGGTAAAGAAAAGCCGCTGACTAAGCGGCTATTTCGTTTTAGCGCCTTCTTCAATTTTCTTTACATTCGGATCAATTGATCTGTATACATCGTCAATCATGTCCTTTACCTGCTCCGACGAAAACGATTGTCTCACGATTTCCTCTTCTTCCGGTAATCCGTTGTAGCCGTAATCCGCCAATTTGCCTATAATACCGGCAATATCTTCCTGCTTGTTACCCTGAATATTGATTATATTCGGGCCGCTTTTATGTCCCCACGCAAACCCATCCGACAACGAGACGATAAATGTTTCGGTTATACCGTCGCCCTCGGCATCTTCGGCAAAATAGATCGTGTTATTGGGAGCCTTTGCCTTTACCGTTATTTTATAGCGTATAGGGTTTTCATCGTTGACTTTTCTCGGTATGGGGGTCCTTTCAACAGTAACATTGTTTTCCCTTCTGTTCATCAAAAGCGCCATAAATATAGCAGCCTGCCTCTTCAAAAAAGTTTCGCGCATTACGGTAAAAAGTTCGCCATAATTTTTTGCCGCAAATTCCGCAGATGTACTGCGTATAATATCCTGTCTGCGGTCTGTAATGCGTATAAAATTAGGGCTGCCGCTTATTTTGTTAGGCCAAAAATCAGGCTGAAGCGTAGTTTGCTGTGCATCCTGAAAACGTAAATCATCAACCACGTCAGGATCATCATAGCCGTCAATTATAAGATATACTTTAGAGTCCTTTATTATAAGAAGCAAAGCTATTGAGTTATCGATAAAAGGGGAAAATTCTTTCTCAAAATGCTGGTAAACAACACGGTTTTCGCTATAGCGCGACAGGCGTTCAATATTTACAAGTTGAAATGGGACTTCCTGTGAAATGGCGCTGACAAAGCAAAAAAACAATACCGCAATAGAAATAAAAAATGGGGCTTTATATTTTTTTTTCATAAATTTCTCCATAACCATAAATAGTCATAAATAGCCATAAGGAATATCGGCATTTTAATGATTGTACTAAAGCATTTTTAAAGCCGTTTTGTCAAATACTTACATCTCTTAGTAACTTAATTTCCTTCCAGCGCAAATAAAAAAATAGGAACCATTTATACATTTTTGCCACCCCAACATTTACAGGCAATAACGAAAATTGCTTGATATTTTTATATCTAATCCGTATCATTGCCAAAGTGGCGAGGTTTTGAATGAATCAAGAAAAAAAAATAGAAAAAATTCTTGAGACCGCTCTTACAGAAGAGCTTGAAGAATATCTAAAACTCATTAAGATAATGAAGAAAAAACTGCCTCTTTTGGGCAGAACAAAACGGATAGCCGCTGCTTTGCTCCGAGAATATCTTGGTAATATATCTCATCTTGAAATTAAAGATTTGCTTTTAGAAAAATCAGAAGATGGGACTATCATTTTCGAAGACACCAAAGACGGCAAGGCGCGTTTATTCATCAATGTCGGCAAAAATCATCGTATGTCCACAGGCGATCTGATCCGCGAAATTGTGAAATATTCGGGCATCGACGGTAAAAACATCGGAAAAATAGATATACATGCCACCTATTCCTTTTTCGAAGTGCCCGAACAATATGCAGAACTTGTTTACCATTCTTTTGAAGACGCCAGAATCAGAGGCGTGTCTGTTGTGGTTGAACCGGCTAAAAGACGAAAAAAATTTGAACCCTGATGGACAGATCTTGCCCGTTATGTACTTCATCAAAGGCAGACTGTGTATCTGACAATATTTTTAAATGTCTCAAATGCGGCAGCGTATTTAACACGGCCGTACTTCCCATTGCATATAACGATGATTATTTTATTGTCGATTATTTAAAACAGTATGGGCGCACATATGAGGAGGATTTTCCGCAAATATACGGTATGGCTCTGACCCGCCTAAAACGTATAAAAAAAATATCGCGAACGCCGCAAAAAAGTATCCTTGATATAGGATGCGCCCTGGGATTTTTTTTGAAAGCCGCAAGCGACAATGGTTTTACCTGCACGGACGGCATTGAAATATCAGCTTATGCGGCATCCTATTGCAGGAAAAAATTCGGATTTAACGTAAAAAACGAGTCCTTTGAAAAAATAACATCTATAGGGACATACGATGTCATAACAGCCTGGTATTTTATTGAACATTGCAGCGAGCCCTTCAAAACAATAGAAAAAATTTCAGCATCGCTTGTTAAAAACGGCGTGTTCGCCTTTTCTGCGCCATCTGTTTTTGGCCCGATGTTTTGCCTTCATAAAGACAAATGGGCGGCTTCGCGCCCTGTTGACCACTCAGTTGATTTCAACCCAAGGTCGGCGCGCAGGACGCTTAAACGCGCCGGTTTCAGAAAAATTAAAATATATGCGGCAGGTTTTCACCCGGAAAGGGTCATGCGCAGCGACCGGTTTTTCTTTCGCTTTTTTTCTGCAATTTATAAATTATTTACAAAACTGACGGGATACTCCGATACAATAGAAGTTTATGCCGTAAAATGAACAGGAAAAGGGAAATATGCCATTTGTACCCATAAATAACTTGCCCGGTAAATTATATATTCCGGAACCCGAAGAAAACAGCAAAAAAAAATATCCTTGCCCGGACTGCGCTTTCTGTCGGATGTGCAGCGAAAAAAAATGTATTTTGTGCAGACAACATATCGATGACTGTAAATAATAAGATATTTGACGAAAGCAGCGATTACAAAAGAGACCTCGGCCTTATGGAGGCAGTCTCTATAGTAATAGGCCGGATTATAGGCTCCGGTATTTTCAGGACGCCGGCCTCCATAATGATTCTCGTAATGTCCACGTCGCTTTTTGGATTAGTTTGGGTCATCGGCGGCATTGTTACAGTGCTCGGAGCAGTATGTTATGCCGAGCTTGTCGCAATGATGCCAAAATCGGGAGGCCCTTATGTTTACCTCCGTGCGGCCTATCATCCTCTTTGCGCCTTTTTGCGAGGCTGGGCAATGTTCTTCGTATCGGAAACCGGAGCCATCGCCGCCGTTGCAATAGTCTTCGCCGAATACGCCGGCGCCATGTTTACAATAATTACAGGAGAGAGCATATCAAGGGTAACTATTGTACTTATCTCTCTTGGCGCCATATGGCTGCTTACGGCGATAAATTTATTCGGCGTATTTTTAAGCGGCATTGTGCAGAACATTTTCAGTTGGATAAAAATTATTGCATTAGGCGGAATTATAGGCGTTGCCTTTGGATCGGGCAAAGGCGATTTTGCTAATTTTACATCTTCGTTTTTCCCGTCCGATTTTTCATGGGAAACTGTTCTTGCCGTCGGCGCCGCTCTGCGCTACTCATTCTTTGCATTCTCGGGCTGGGAGGGAGCAACATACATCGCAGAGGAAGTTAAAAATCCGAAAAAAAATCTGCCGCTTTCGCTTCTTTTGGGAATTACCGGCGTCATAATTTTATACATAGGGGCAAACAGCGCTTATATTTATCTTTTACCTGTCGATGTAATAAGCAACTCAAAGTGGGTCGCTTCAGAAGCAATGCAGGTAGCAATAGGGAGCGCGGGCGGCATCTTGATCTCGGCAGCGATTATGATGAATACTTTCGGCAACGTGAGCACGCAAATACTTGTAAAAGCAAGGTCATGGCAGGCAATGGCACGCGACGGCCTGTTTTTTAAAAAGCTTGCCGAACTTCACCCAAAATACAAAACGCCCAACAATGCTTTGATCGTGCAGGCCTTATGGGCAACCGTTCTGCTGCTTTTCGCCGCCACGGCAAAAAGCAGCTATGAGGCAATCATTGATTTTTTCTCAGCAACAGGGACTGTTTTTAATATATTGACATTGGCCTCAGTAATTGTTCTTCGCAAAAAATTTAAAGATATAGAGCGGCCTTATAAAGCATGGTTTTACCCGGTAAGCGTCATACTTGTGATAGGAATATATGCGGCCTTTTTTGTATTCACCATAGTGACGGCTTTCATACCGTCAATGATAGGATTTGCACTGACATCAAGCGGATTGTTGTATTACTATAGAAGCAACATCAGGGCTTTTTTGCTTCGCAAAAAAGCATGATTTAATGGAAATCAACATCTGTCAATTTAAGATGGGTAGATGTTCCATTGTTGATGCAGGCGCTATATAATATGCAAGCGATAGAGTTGAGTTAATTCCATTGCCACTTCTCAGTCCATTCTGAACTAAGCAGTTCCTTAAACGGAACTATATACTATCGGAGTTTTACACAAACTATAAAAGTGCCCACATATTTCCATTTAGAAACGCTTGACAAGAAAATTAACAGATTGAAAACTGTCGAGTCTAAAGTTGCAAGCAAAAGCATAAAATTAAAACTTTTAGGATTTTTTATGAACACATCAAATGCGCAAAACACAGGTCAAACGCAGAACTATCGTTTTCAATTTTTAGGAAAAGGTTCTGAATATTTCGCTATTATGATTGTAAACTGGCTGCTTACATTAGTTACGCTGGGAATTTACTACCCGTGGGCAAGAGCAAAACGGCTCAAATACATCTATGGACAAACCGCTCTGAATGACGAACGTTTCAACTTTGCCGGAACAGGCAATGAAATGTTCCGCGGATTCATTAAAGTAATTCTGTTCTGTGCTATTGCAATAGGAATTCATCTTTTATTGTCTTCTATTTTTGATCCAGTGGAATTACCAGCAGTTTTATTTCTGTTTTTAGCATTTCTTGCCTTCTATCCTATTGCCATTCATGGTTCGTTTCGTTACAGAATGTCGCGCACATCGTATCGCGGAATACGTTTCGGCTATCGCGGCGATAGAACAGAGCTTTTCAAAAACTGTATGAAATGGGGTTTATTGACATTAGTAACGCTGGGCATTTACGGCGCGTGGCTGCAGATGAACGTGCGCCGTTACACGCATCAAAACATTCGCTACGGCGACGTTGAATTTAGTAATAACTGCGATGGTGCGGCATGGTTTTTGCTTAACCTGAAAGGTTATTTTCTCACTTTGATTACGCTCGGAATTTACAGCTTCTGGTGGCAATGCAATATTTTCAACTACTACATAGACAATATGAGTATGCAGAAAGGTGAACAGAAAATTCAATGCCGCTCTACAGCGACAGGCGGAGGATTTTTTAAACTTCTTATTGTAAATCTGCTTATCATAGTTTTTACGCTTGGTTTTGGAAAAGCATGGGCAGATATTCGCAAACAGCGTTTTATTTGGGATAATACTAAAATGTTCGGCAACATTAACCTCGATGAAATTCATCAGACCGAAGAAGAATATACCAATGCTTTCGGCGAAGGCGCAATGGATTTCTTTGGAATAGATTTAGCTTAAAATGTACCGCATAGAAGCAAAATATTTTGACGGGCAATCATCGGTTTCACATCAAATTATACTTTCTTCTATCGAAAAATTCGACGAACTCCGTTTGCACTATACAGACGGCAGTTCGTTTGTCTGGCATGCCGACGATTTGAATTTTGAACAATACGGCGATTGTTTGGAAATACGGAACAAACAATTTTTGGGCGCGCTTTTGCAAATCGAAGACGAACGCTTTTCAAAGCAGTTTTTGGAAGCAATGAAGCAGAAAAACAAAGTTGATGTACACAGTCGAATTCTGAGTATAGGTTTTCCGAAAATTGTCGGCATTGCAGTAACGATGCTGGCTTTAATAGTCGCGGCGTATTTTTTCTTATTGCCGCCAATAGCCGAAAAATCGGCGGCAATATTGCCCGAAAGTTTTGATATCTATGTTGGAAACTTAGTTATGGGCGTATTTCTTAATGAAAACAGGGTTGACCCTGCAAAAACTGCTCATTTGGAAAAATTTGCAGCACAAATAAATTTTAAAAACACAAAACCGTTGCATTTTTCCGTAGTGGAGTCAAATGAGATAAACGCTTTTGCGCTGCCTAACGGACAAATTGTAGTTTACAGCGGAATTTTGAAGAAAATGCGAAGTTCAAACGAATTGGCGGCTTTGCTTGCACACGAAGCCGCACACATAAACCACCGCCATTCCATCAAAATGCTGTGCCGAAATCTTGCCGGGTATATGCTGATTTCGCTGATTTTTAGCGATGTAAACGGTATTATGGCAATATTGGCAGATAATGCGCAGCAGCTTCATTTGCTTTCGTACTCGCGAAAATTTGAAAATGAAGCTGATGAGCAAGGCTTAAAAATTCTGATGGATAACTACAAAGACCCAAACGGAATGGTGCGTTTATTTGACCTGATCGAAAGAGAAGAAAAAATTACCATCCCGAAAATCATAAGCACTCATCCGCTCACGAAAGAACGCAAGGAAAATATGCAGAAAATTATTGCTAAATCAGAATACAATGTACGGGCAAGCAATAATTTAGATTCACTTTTTATGCAGATGAAACGATGAAAAACGTTAAAAACCCCGTCGCGAACTACTCCCATTATTTTTCATTTATAGAATGTTATTTAATCAAGGCAAAAATTTAAGTTGTTCTTGAGAAAGTTTCTTCGCTCCAAGAACAGTTATCAAAAACGATGCAAGCAAAGCAATATAGGCATATGTATTAATTTGGGTAATAGCCGATAACATTCCAAGTAAACTTCCGACAATAATTGCAACTAATGCTGCCTGTTTTCTTATTTTAAACTTACCATGGAGGATAATCCCTATAAAAACAGGAATAACGACACCACAAACATAAACATCATTAGCCATCAGCAAAAAACCTATTATACTGCGATCCATAAATGTTAGAAACATGGCGCCTAAACCAAGAATGAGAACACATATCCTGCATGTGTTTTTATCCTTTTTCCCAAGGATATCGTTTGACATTACAGTCGCCGCAGTAATCAAACATGAATCGGCAGAAGAAACAATAGCGCTTATCAAAGTAATCGAAACCATATAAAACAGCCATTTAGGTAAAACTAAATCAAACAATGTATTTAAAACATTATCAGGGTTTGTAGTATCGGGAATAATCCCTTTTGCATAAAGTCCAATCATCACAATAATGATTGCTCCAACCAGAAGCCCGCCTACGGCAAGCATAGCGCCTTTTTTTGCTTCAGTTTCACTTTTAGCGCTCAAAATTCTGCCAAAAAGCATTGGACAAACAATATAGCTTCCGCCAACAATCAACAAATAATAAAGCATCTTACTTAGCGGAAATTTATCATTATAAATTTCAAGCTTGACCTCGGTTGGAAAATCATTATTAAGAAAGAGCCACGTCAGAACAGAAAGCAATCCGGTAAAAATAATTAAAACCTGAATTCTGTCAAACTTCATCACGGTCAATTGTCCGCCTAAAAACGTATGTAAAACTATAATGGCTGTGGAAATCAACAAGACCGTAATATGAGAAAGTAAAGTCAAAGAAGCAACAACTTTTGTCATCGCCGTTAATTGAGCGGCAAGTATTGCTGTCCACGCTACAACTATAATAATCGAGACAATCGGCTTGCATGATGAAGAAAGAAAAGTATCCACCGTTTCAGACATAGTAAACTTTTCTGTTCTTCTTACTTTTTTTGCCACAAACAAAGTTAAAATCAAAAGCCCTACAGCGCCGCTGCCTAACCACCAGAAGGCGGGAGTACCAACAGAAAAAGCAAGACCTATCATCCCGATGGTTGCAGACGCTCCAATACATGAAGTTATAATCGAGAACCCCACTGTTTTATAAGAAGCATTTCTGCCGCTTACAAAATACTCTGACGACGAGATTCCGTTTTTTCTAATTATAAAAATCAGTAAAAAAGAAACTATAATATAAGATAATAAAAGAACTATTCCCATTGTTTTTCATTTATGGAATGATAGATGGCATCGGTCAGCGCTATAATTTCATTCCGGCTTATAATAAACGGCGGCATAATATAAATCAGCCTGCCGAACGGTCTTATATTGACGCTGTGTTTGGTTACGAAATAGTTTTGAATTTTAGCCACATTGACCTGACGCTCCATTTCAACCACGCCAATGGCGCCAAGAATTCTTATGTCTGCCACGCCTTCAAGTCCTTTGATTTTTTCCATTTCATCAGTCATAATTTTTTGGATGCTAAAAACTTTTTCTTGCCAATTATATGATTTAAGCAAATTTATGCTTGCATCTGCGACATTGCAGGCCATTGGATTTGCCATGAATGTCGGCCCGTGCATCAAGGAACCGCCATCCCTTGAAATGCCTGCCGCAATTTCTTTTGACGCCATTGTTGCCGCAAGGCTTAAAACTCCGCCGGTCAACGCCTTGCCTACGCACATGATATCAGGCTCTATGTCAGCCCATTCGCAGGCAAACATCTTTCCTGTTCTGCCAAATCCGGTTGCGATTTCATCCAAGATAAGAATGATTTCGTTTTCATCACAAAGCCTTCTTATTTCCTTTAAATATTCGGGGCTGTACATCCACATTCCCCCAGCTCCCTGAACAACCGGTTCTATGATGAAAGCGGCTATTTCCCCGCGATTTTTTTCAATAACGCTGCGTATTTCATCCATGTCGCGCATTTCAAGTTTTTCGGCAAACCGGCGTGAAGGACGCGATGTGAAAATCTGTTTCGGAAGGATTTTTTCAAACTTTATATGCATGCCGCCGACCGGATCACAAACGCTCATCGCACCCAAAGTATCGCCGAAATACCCTCCCTTGGGCGTGATAATCAATTTTTTTTCTGTTTTCCCGGCGGCGTGCCAATATTGAACAGCCATTTTTAATGCAACCTCAACCGCGACAGAACCGGAATCGCACAGAAAAACATGGGCCAAAGACCTGGGGGCTATAGAAAGCAAATTCTTGCATAAACTAACAGCCGGTTTATGAGTAAAGCCGCCGAACATAATGTGAGGCATGGCATCAGCCTGATTTTTCAAGGCCGAAATCAACTGCGGGTGACGGTAGCCGTGGATAGCGCACCACCAGGAGGACATACCATCGATGAGTTGGGCGCCGTCCTTTAATTTTATGTGCACGCCTTTTGTCGTTTCAGCATGATAAACCGGCAAAGGATTAATCGTTGAGGTATATGGATGCCAGATATGTTCCCGGTCAAATTCAAGAATATCTTCATCTTTCATCTTCTTTTTTTTCAAAAGAAATCGCGCCAACGGAAGAAGCTCGCCATAAGCCGCATTTTTTTCTAACCGGCAAACGAACGCTTCTTTCGCCGCCTTTGAAATTACCTTAATGTTGTCTTCAGTGATTTCATCTTGGCTGCCATAAAGATTATTCATTACGATAGCCTTGAGTTTAAGCCCGCGATTTTTTATCGCCTCTATGGAAAGCAGCGCATGGTTTATGCACCCCAGCTTGTTCCCAACGACTAATATAATTTCACAGTCGAGGGCTTCTATCATATCAATGATTGTCCATTTATCGGTCAAAGGAACCAGCAGCCCGCCGGCGCCTTCAATCAGATTGACGTCCGCTTTTTTTGAAAGCGCTTTTATTTTCCCAAGCAGGGATTTTGGATTTATTTTTTTGTTTTCAAGACGCGCGGCAAGATGCGGCGAACACGGCATTTCAAAACATTCAATCGCAGATGCCTTCACAGTCTTCGATTTTTCAAGATAACTTAAAACGTCAGGAGCAGCCATGCCGCCGTCACTGGTCAGTTTGCACCCCGTCTGTACTGCCTTGATGCCCTGCACATCAACCCCGATGGTTTCAAATGCCTTCAACAACAAAGAGGTCACATAGGTTTTCCCTATATCCGTATCGGTTCCTGAAATAAAATAATCCATTTATCTTTCCCTGTCTTTTATTAAGGACTCCAATACTCCGGCAGAATAAAATAGCCGCAACAATTATTTGTATTTTTGATGGTTCGATTGATTTGAATTTATGGAATATCCGGCGACCAGCGGCATTACGTTGAGTATGACCGGAACGGACGATTGACCTTGACGACCAGAACTCCTTATTTGAATATCCCGCCATGTTGAACTTGCCGTTTTAAGCTGAAGCAGTGAAAATGAAAAAGAAGGGTTTTGACCGGCCGAAAGCGGTCAATGAGCAATGGCAAATCAGAACGATTTAACCAAACCCTGAAAACAGAACATAAAGGAGGACAACGTATATAAATTATGAAGACGCCTGTAACAGGATGACGCAATGGATTACCTGTCATAACAGCCGGAGGCTTCATAGCGCAATCCGGTATTTAATGTCGGATAACGTTTTTTATGGCAGAACAGAAAATAGACTTGCAGAATGCAAAGAAAAATTGCATACGGCCCCTATTAAAAAGATTGAAATCAAACAATGAATGCTGGTTCCTAATACACTTTATATGCTTGTCTGAAAAACGGCAAGTTCAGTATAAACAGTTCGGGAGTTTATTCGTTTTATTGGGAATAGCTAAATTAATTGTTATTGAAATGGCCTTTGGAGCAAATTCAAAAAATAAGAATATAATTATTGAGGAGAAATTTACCATATGAAAAAAATACGAATTGCCATTACATTGATTTGTGTGACAGGCTTAAGCCTTGTTTTTGCTATACCGGTGTTGGCTCAAACCACACAAAATGGCTCATTAGTCCAGGCCGTAAAAATTCCGCCTGAAAGAGCGGAAGGCATTGCCCTCGCGCGGGTTGGCAACGGCATAGTTATGGATATTGAATTGGAGCGCAAATATGGGCAGGCTGTTTACGAAGTTGAAATAATACACAATGGACGTAAATATGAAGTTAAAATTGATGCGACAACGAGTGAAATCATCAAACTCGAAGACGACAATCTTGAGCGCTCATCCGCACGGTTTCAAACACAAAACGCTTCGCTGATACAAGAAGCAAAGATTACATTTGCGCGGGCTGAGGAAATTACTCTTGAGCGAGTTGGCGGCGGTGCGGTTACAAAAATTGAATTAAAACGCAAACGTCAGCGGATTATTTATGAAGTTGAAACAATACACAATGGGCGGGAATATGAAATTAAAATCGATGCAGCAACGGGCAAAATCATCAAATTAAAATCGGAATTAAAACGATAAAATTATAGTTCACCCTTACGGACGGCAAAATTGCCGTCCACACAAAGATTACGGGGCGCAACCAAAAGTATATCGTTTGGCATCCGCACTGCATATGTTAATGCTCAAGTCTCAAATAACGACGTCGACAGGTACCTTTCGCCTGTGTCAGGAAGAATGACCACAATTGCTTTTCCTTTATTTTCAGAACGAGCGGCAATCTGTGCTGCGGCCCAAAGCGCCGCGCCGGAAGATATGCCTGCCAGCAGTCCTTCACTGCGGGCAAGGGTGAGTACTGTCTGAAAAGCATCCTCGGTTTTTACCGTAATAATTTCATCATAGATACCTGTCTCCAATACATCCGGCACAAAACCCGCGCCAATGCCCTGTATTTTATGCGGCCCTGCTTTACCCCCAGACAGTACCGGCGAATCAAATGGTTCGACTGCAATGACCTTCAAAGCCGAATTTTTTGATTTAAGGAATCCACCTGTGCCGGTAATTGTGCCGCCGGTGCCAATGCCCGAAACAAATATATCTATTTTACCGTTTGTGTCTTCCCAAATTTCAGGGCCGGTTGTTTCACGATGAATCTGCGGATTGGCAGGATTCTCAAATTGTCCGGGAATAAACGAGTTTGGCGTCGCGGCGGCCAGTTCTTCGGCTTTTGCGATAGCGCCTTTCATGCCTTTTGCCCCTTCGGTCAGTACAAGTTCTGCGCCGTATGCAGCTAACAGTTTGCGGCGTTCTATGCTCATTGTTTCCGGCATTGTGAGTATAATGCGGTAGCCTCGCGCTGCCGCCACAGACGCAAGACCAATGCCTGTGTTGCCGCTGGTCGGCTCAATAATGACCGAGCCTGATTTTAGTTTGCCGTTTTGTTCCGCATCATTTATCATTGCCAGCGCGATACGGTCTTTGACGCTGCCCGTTGAGTTGCAATATTCTAATTTCCCGACAATATCGGCTTCAAGATTCATTTTTTTTGCGTACCTGTTAAGACGCAGTAAAGGCGTTTTTCCGGTAAGCTCTGTAAAACTGTCTGCGATTTTTGCCATTTATTTTACCTCATTAGATGCCTGTTCCAAATCGATAGCAGCATCAATCCTGTCAATAAAATTTTTTGCCTGTTCTGCCTCGCCCTTGTTTCAAATTTAAAAGAGATTGCGATACCGGTATAAACCATTGACGAATTTGGCCTGAAAAGCTACTTTGACACTACTAATACCATATGATTTATAGGCAATAAAAATTATTTGAGAAGCTTAAAAAAATGGAGGCTTGTATGAGGAAAGAAACACTATGTGTGCATGCGGTGCGGGATACAACGCATAATTGAGGATTTGGAAAAGGCATTTGTATGAAGTACGATTTTGATAAGATAATAGACAGAAGCAATACAAATTCTATCAAGTACGATTTTGCAAAGGAGCGCGGCCAACCGGATGGACTGCTGCCTATGTGGGTAGCAGATATGGATTTTCCGGCGCCGCTGCAGATGCTTGCGGATATTCAAAAAACCGTGTCGCATGGCATTTTTGGGTATACCGATGTGAAAGATGATTATTACGATGCGTTAAAGAAGTGGTTTAAAGAAGGTTTTGATTATTCCGTAACGCGGGATGAAATCATAAAAACACCCGGAATGGTTTTTGCTATTGCGATGGCAGTACGGGCATACACCGATCCGGGAGACAGCGTGATGATTCAAACGCCTGTTTATTATCCTTTTTACAGCGTTGTCCAAGATAATGGCAGAGAATTGATTAAAAATCCGCTTGTTTACAAAGACGGCAAATATTTTATGGACTTTGAAGATTTTGAACACAAGGCGGTGGAGCATAATGTGAAACTATTCATACTGTGCAGCCCGCATAACCCTGTAGGGCGCGTATGGACACGCAAAGAATTGGAAACCCTGAATGAAATTTGCCGGCGTTTTAATATTATCATTATATCAGATGAGATACACTGCGATTTTATTTATGACGGGCATATTCATACTGTGTTTGGCCGCCTGAACGAAGACGCTGTTATCTGCACTGCGCCGAGCAAAACTTTTAATCTTGCAGGACTGCAAGTATCGAATATTTTTATTAAAAATGCCGCCCTTCGCCACAAGCTGGAACTTGAAATACGCCGCAGCGGGTACAGTCAGTTGAACACCGTCGGGCTTGCCGCCTGTAAGAGCGCGTACCTGCATGGCGGTGAATGGCTGAAACAGTTGAAAGCATACCTTGCGGGGAATATCAACCTTGTCCGTAACTTTTTGTCCGGGAAACTGCCGAGTATCAAATTAGTTGAACCGGAAGGGACCTATTTGCTTTGGTTGGACTTTAGAGAATTAGGACTTTCTCAAACCGAGCTGGATAATTTAATTGTAAATAAAGCAAAATTATGGTTTAGCAGCGGGACAATATTTGGAGATGAAGGCAATGGATTTCAACGAATAAATATTGCCTGCCCTAAGGCCGTGCTTGAAACGGCGCTGGTACGGCTTGAAAAAGCCGTGTTGGAAGGGTAAGTTAGCGCACAATGACTTCAATTCCCTGCCGGCATTTTTGCCTGCATTCCCCGCATTCCTGGCATAGGCCAACACCGTCTCGCTTGTCTTAGTGTGGTAACCGAAAGCGGTATCAAAATAATTAATGTCATACGCGGCGGCATAACGGATTAATTCAAAGGTTTTTTCCATATCCACATATGTCTTACCGTTTTCAAACAAACGCGGAAGGCGCATGCAACCGTGACTGCTGAAAAACTAGGGGCTCATCATACAGAGGCATAAAATTCTTTCTCACGCTGAGCCTGACATAGTCGCGCTGAGCCCGACATAGTTACGTCTTTGCGAGCCACAGGCGAAGCAATCCAGAAAGCGCCACATTACGTTATTGTGTCCGTGAGGTAAACAAATGGATTGCTTCGGGCTTGCGCCTCTCGCAAAGACGGCGG